>JGI25130J35507_1000080_pt1 | contig 31566 bp, 31 predicted proteins | sample ETNvirnome_2_300_FD_35507 | JGI IMG/M metagenome (IMG submission 35507)
GTAACGGGTTGAATCAAGTCACTGAATCGCCGTGGTACGTGATCCGTATGCCCGGTGATGTGGGAGGAGGGGCACCGTGAGGTGCCTCCCTATCCCGATTATGCATAAGGGAGTTTCATGTCTGATTTTTGGATCGAAACGCTAAACCCACGCGTTTTCTGGACGGCTTTGGCAGCCATCGGGACATTGATGGCGGTGTTAGTGGCTTTGCTTTATCCACTTTCAACTAAATATTTCCGCAATAATCGAATAGAGATGCTGATAGAGGCGGAAATAAAAGGCAATTTCGACAAAATTCGGCATATGACCTCGAAAGAAGATCACCAGCTCCCGCGGGGTCAAAAAATTGGTGCTATGCAACACCACGATGCTTTAGTGAAGCACGTTGACCTCCGCCTGTGGGAGCAGTATCGCTATATATTGGCTGCCGAGAGACCATTAGCATTCCAAAAATATCAAGGAATCAACAGGTATGCAGAGGCCCTTCTTGATGCACCTCCTAACCCTGCAATCATGCGTTTAGCAGTTCAAGTGGCAGAAGCTCAGTCTTTCGTCGCAAGGTTTGAAGAGGTCTTCGGGCAGCAGCCTTAATGCATAACCAGTTGTTGCAGTATGTTCCGGGCCTGAAGGCCCACCACCGGGCGCCCTTTTCTTCGCTTCGCTACGAAAAGGGCGCCGCTGAACAATAGCGTTATGTTTCTAGGAAGGATTCGGGATGAGCTTTAAGTCGTGGCGTAGCTATTTAATTTTTAAAAATTCGGTAGATACAAAGCATCGCTATATACTAGATGAAGTATCTAAAGAGTTTCTCAATTCCATTATTGAAACTTGCGGCGATCGTGAACGGCCTTTAAAAGCAGGGTCAGTTGTTTGGCGTGCCCAGAATGGTCATTCTTGGAGGCCTTATTACCAACATAACCCTGAAACTGAAGAAGATATACATATTGATGATTTTCCAGCACCGTTTCCGAAGGCTCGAATGAAACCTTTGGTAGATAGTGCAGCCGAAGGTAGAGCTAACTCAAAAGGAATTCCATGCCTGTATGTTGCTACAGACAAAGAGACTGCTATGTCTGAGATACGTCCCTGGCTTGGAGCAATTCTGTCAGTAGGTCAACTCAGGTTGACCAGAGATCTAAGAGTTCTTGATTTTTCAGTAGAGCAGGGAAAAGACAACCTCCATTTGTATTTTAAAGAGCCTGCGCCTGAAGAAATTGTCCGCGCAGTTTGGTCAGATATTGACAACGCCTTCTCAAAACCAACTAAAGCTTCCGATCTAAAGTCAGAATATGCTCCGACTCAAATAATCTCCGAGTTTATAAAGTCGAAGGGATACGATGGTATTGCCTATAAAAGCGCTTTGGCCGACGGTCACAATATATGTCTTTTTGACTTGGAAGCAGCGGAGGTCGTAAATTGCGCTATTTATGAACCAACAAAAATAATTTTCGATTTTAAAAGGGTAGAAGAGTATTGAGATGATATTTTCAGAAATGCATAACAAGAGCATGTTGTCGGACGGGGTTTTCGCTGCGCTACAAACCAGCCGCAAATGCTGACGTTATAGGGATTAAGGAGTTCCCGTGATCGAATGGGTTTTGGTACTTACTATGCACATCGTCGCCGAGAGAGGCGGGCCTATGCCCGATGTTCAAATGCAAACTGTTGATGGGTTCACTTCATCGGCCGCATGCGAGAACGCAGGCCAGAGAATCGGTAGAGCGTTAATCAAACAGGTCGGGAAACACCGAGATCAGCAAAATATTGACCGGCGTGGTGGGATCGGTTTTCCTTCAGTTTACACTGAATGCCTTAAGGTCAATAAGTAACCACTATAACAAGGTCATTAAGGTTGTTCCGGGCCGTTGGCCCTCCACCGGACGCCCTTGTCAGGGCGCTGCTTATGGCTGGCGTTATACAGCCATGGGTAGTCCCAATGCGGAGACAGAATGAGTCAAGCTGAAATGTTCGCCAACCTTGGCGCCCCGCTCAATAATGTTCGTTGGTCTTGGGGCAGCGTTAGGGAGTCTGATGGTGCTGTATTTCTGCGAGTGTGGCAGGACGGTACCCGAAAAATAGATGGCAAACGGTTCATCTGGATTTCGGATGAGAATCTACCAGAGGGAGATTTAGGGGCAAACGAGCGGTTGCAACACGTTAAGCTTATCAAGTCTGGTCAGTCGTGTTATCTCATCATGTGTCAAGCCGTTGACACTAAAGCTGCGCCAAGACAAGTGCAGAGCTTCAACGCAAAGGAAGTCTTCTGTGGCGGCGAGGTTATTCTCGACGACGGTGCCTATTGGATTGAGCTCAATGGCAGAATCCCAGTGAAGGAAGTCACTGTATAACAAGGCCAGGCACGCGACGCCTACTGTATTACGGCTTCGCCTCCATTCCATAGCCTTGCATGCTGGCTGGCGTTATACCAATTGCAGCGCTTATCTTCCTCTAAAGCCTGTTAGATGCGAGGAGCTCTGAGAAAGTGAAGAGCTCAATCCCACCTAAAGAAGGTTCTAGCTGATGAAATATACTAAAGCGATAGAAAGAGTCAGGAGTGGCGAGATGTCGCGATCCGATCTCGTAAGGCTCAAGCGCAATGCCGAACAAAAGCTAGCAACAGGCGATACAGAAGCTCAGCAAGTTCTAAGCGCCATCAACAACGCCACTCCAACAGACTCATACGTTCTTTTCATGGGTTTTTGTCCGGGAGCTGACTTCAGCGAGCGTTTAGATACGGAATGGAAAGAACAGGGCATTTGTAGATTTGATTATCTTGAGAGTGAGCATCAAGCGGAACGGTTTAACTCCATCTGCAAAGGCGATTTAGTTGTCCTAAAGAAACGAGAAAAGTTCGGTAAGACGATGAAGCTATATGGTCATGGCCGAGTTAAAGCGGTGGCTTATGATGACGACCAAATTCGTTATTTGAAGATGGATTGGTTTGATCAAGATCAGGTGATTGAAGTTCCTTTGATGGGCTGTAATTCTACTGTTGACGTTAAATCGATCGAGATGGTTGAGGACGAGATGCCCCAGGAATTCTACGAGTGGCTGGAGGTATAACCAATGCGTCAACGGGGCCGGTTTGTTCCGCTTCGCTCCACAAACCGGCCCATTACGCTGGCGTTAAGCACAAGGAAGGTTCATGCACGCGAATATAGCCCGCTACGGAATAATTCTGAACACGGAAAATTTTGAGGCGTGTGTGGCGTTCTATCGAGACCTCTTTGGCCTGCGTCAGCTGTTCGAGAAAGACGAGAACGGCTTTAAGCTAACCTGCCTCGAATACGGAGAGGGTTACTTGATGGTGGAACAAGGCGGCAAAGCAAAGAACGGCGTCAAGTCGCCCAAAGAGGGGAGCTTCAAGCTGCGTTTCAACGTCAAGGACCTGGAGAAGGCCTTGGGAGAAATTAGAGAATGGGGCATCGACGTTGACATCACAGAAAACCCTTGGGGCAGGACCATCAACATCAGTGATCCCGATGGCAATCGGGTCGGTGTTAGAGATGAAGCCGGCTTCGTTCGTCAGATCAATGCTTAAGCAAGTGGCTGTGGGGCGATACCACTTTCTGCATTACACCCAGTTCAGCTGTTCCATCCGAATGTTCGCTTTGCGACCGAGAGTTGCATCGTGGGCGTAACTACCAGCCAGGTTATAAAGTCGCCATCGTCGAGCCAGTGGAAATTTCACACGGGTCGTCGCAGGCGTTGTTCGGACAAGAAACAATCAGACCCCCGACGGGCCGGCGCTTGCCTCAAGTCGCCGGATCCGTCCCGTTTCGCGGGCGCACTCGTTTTTTACGTAGGCTTTGCAGATCTTGTTCAAAGCATTCGCGCTGACGTGGATTACGGCGACGGTCGCCCGCGCCATAAGGGCTTTTGTGCGCTCGATACCAGGTCGGCACGACAAAACCGAGGAAGAAACCGACCAAAGCCATGCGTAGCGTAATCCGCCAGAAGAAAAACTGTTCTGGCGTCGCGGGCAGATATACAATACTGAAGCGGTCCGGGCTTAGCGATTCCAACAACGGTAATGCGATAAAGGCAGCAATCAGCGCGGCGCCGATGGCGCAGAGAACGGCGTCGGTGAAACTGCCCCATTGCCGATAGCGCCGCCAGCCCAAGAGCTTGCTCACATCGGGGTATTCACCGCTGCTCAAGCGAATCGCGAGCAACAGCGCGATGCCGGCGTGCAGAATCGCCCAAGGGTAACTGCAGTTCAGATAACGGTCGATACCGGCGGCGCAGCTTGGCGAAGGAGGCGGTAAAAACTGGTTTGCCGCGAGAATAATCAGGAAGCCGAGTGCGGCCGCCAGCAGGGTCGAGGCTATCGGATATACCAGATTGGGCGCGTAGCGCCTGGTCGCGGCGTCGCACAGCCCCGGGCAAAACCTGGCCAGCAGGACGGGCGAGATGACGGCGCTGAACATCATCGCCCCGATCATCGTTGCCTTGACCGGGCCGAGCTTGAAGCTCAGCGGCACCACGATAATACCGCATAGGATGAGCACCAGCATAAGCATGTCGTTAGCGTCCGGTAGGGGACCGCTCGGTTTCGGCTCGAGTTCAAAGCCGATTTCACGGAACTTGCGGACTCGCTCATTATCGCTGTAATGCGAATGCAGCGAAACCCCGGCCATCAGGGTGTAGAGTTTTTTCTGCAATATGCCGCAATTGGCGCGAAATTCGTTTTCACGCTCGACCAACTCGTCGCTCTTGTCGCCGTCCAGTGTGCGTAACTGGCCCAGACATACCAGTGCGTCGCCGAGTAACCGCCGGCGCATGTTCTTGACCTCGTCGACCGATCGCAGGTCGCTGTCGGGATCCCTGAGCGCGGCGAAGGCGGTCTTGTAGTGATCGTCCGCCTCCCAGTGCCTTAGCTGCTCCTTCAACAGCATGCACTTAGTCCAAAGCGATGGCGTGGTCGGTTGATCGGGATCGTACTCGATGTCGCTCTTCTCGAACCCCTCCAACAGTGCCAGTTTGCGTACATGATCCAGCAAATCCTGCGGGGGATTATAGCGCGCCATCTTCAGCCGGTTGATTTCGCGCAGTTGCTGGGCAGGTATCAGGGCGCGCTCGTACAACCAGGTGCGAATCAACGTATCGCCCCAGAGCAGCGGCGGCACATTGGGCAGAATCAGTACCACGAACGCAGCGACGACCAGCGGTTGTGCCTTGCTGATGTCGGGTACTCCCTTGGCAACGAACCATCCGATGATGTCATGCAGCTGCTGCCTGATATCCGGCTGGTACAGCAACAGCAGATAGACCAGAATCCCGATCGAGGCATAACATATTTGGTATAGCCGATAACGAAACGCGGTCGTATTCGCGCGTGGAGGTTTTAGCAGGATACTTTGCCGGCCGGGGTTCCAGCTCAGCATACCTTTCAGGAAAAGTAGCCATTTCTTGTCGTCCGGCGCCGCCTCCGTGAGCAACAAGCGGGGATTGTTGAATCGAGCCATTGCGGCCATTAGTACAATGAGGGCACCGAGAAAAGCAATAATCTCGTCCGCGAGAGATGCCAAAGTATCCATACCGTGCTCTCACTCAAGAGATAGGTATCTCAAAGGCTACGACTCCACTGCGCAAATGTCCAGTAGCGCCGATGCAGGGCCAGATGCGCTGCTTCGCTGGCGGGGCCTAGCATAAGGGGCAGTTTCGGTCTAAAAATTCGTTTCCGAGCAGAACCACGATACCGCTTTTGTCTGTACATAGCCGTCAAGCGGCAGGAGTGTCGGCACGTCGTTGAGCACACCGAGTCAATATGTGGTGGTTAAAGAGCATCGATTTCCGCTAATAGAATGGCGCGTAGCAACGATCGCCAAGATATAAATGCGGTTGAACGACTCCTGAGCCTTCGGGAAAAGCTCAAGAATGTTTGCCAATTGGGTGTCCATGGAACTGAGGAATTTACCCGTTCTCAGAAAAAAGCGGTGCTCTCTATTACCATGGCTCTGCTGGCTGAACCTACAGCAGGCTTTCTAAACAAAAGCGAACATTCAAGAGCCACCCATTTCCACCCAATTTTTCCTCTGGCGCCTCTCTGATACCCACTATTTTCAGAACTCAGAAACGTTCTGGTCGACCCGGTTGCGACCGGTGAAACTAGATGGCAAAACATCCTGTCGCTAAAGTGGAGGTAAAATGAAAAACCCTCAAAAACGCCAAAATTTGTGCGGTTTGTATTGCATTGCTCTGCACACTTTCCACAGAACCAGGAACCCAAAAGTTGCCTGAGATAGAGAGGTAAGGGTCTGAACAATTGCGGTTATTCGGGTTGTGAAGCAGGTTTGGATGAAGTGGTGTCGATGCAGTTGAATAAGAATTCAAACTAATAAGCTGTTATACCTCTTGTGGCTGCTCATCAAAATAATCCGGCACTGGTTTTTTAGGTCCGCTACAGTATTGCTTACCAGTAATTCACCTAAAGCCAGAGGAAGGAATGACTATGTACAAATGTCCCAAGTGTGGTGCATCGGACACCAGCAAAGAACGGTTGAAGGGGTGGGATACCGGCGACCGAATCTGCGCCAATTGCGGTTGCACCACTGCCGCAGTGGATTTTCGGAAAGCAGCTGAATCCACAGGCACTAACAAGCCGAAAGTTCAGGAATAACAATTCGCATCAGTACGCGGCCGAAGGCCGCCGGACGCCCCTGTGCTCCGCGTTAAAAGGGTTTTGACCGAGGGACCGGCATGAAAGGTTTAGTGAAATGGTTCAGCACAGAAAAAGGATATGGTTTTATCACCGACCAAAGCGACACAGACTATTTTTTTCATGTTTCTAAGGTCGTTGGAACAGAACTACCGCAGCCCGGCGATGCGGTAAAGTTCAACTTCCGGGAGCGCAAAAAAGGAAAAGTGGCCACTGATATCGAGATCATTCGACGAAAAACCGTTCAGAACCATACCCCCTATTTTGGTAGGAGAATACAGCGGGACGAGGTTGTAGACGGTGGCAGCTCAAAAGTGGGATCTACTGCTTTAAGTAGTTGCGTAGGTTTGGCACTTGGCGGTCCCGTGGGGGCGGTGGTTGGCGCGGCATTAGGATATACCTTCGGAGAAGAAAGAGAGCCAACCTTTAAGAAGGTTTTTGTTACAAGTAAATGTATTAGGTGTGGTGGCACCGGGTATGTTACAGCTCGGGTCAATGAGCGTACGGGGTTCCAATGTTTAAACTGCCACCATTTTTGGAAGGTATCTGATGCCTATATGTCACCTGAAGATATCGAAGCCCTTGAATCTCAGGAGTCAAAAGCTCCTCTATCCCATCATAGCGCTAAAGAAATAGAAGGAGCGAGGGGGAAAAGCGCCGAAGAGCAGAAAGAAAGACTAAAAAAATATCTAGATGGACTAAATGAACGAGATTTCGGTCCTGACTTTAAAATTGAATAGTAACTCTTACAACCTAGAATTGTGGAGGCTGCTTAGGAGTAAGCAGCGGGTAAATAGGGCTGGGAGTTTATACGCCAAGGTTCTCACTTTAACAACGTGCTCCAGCCGACCGGTTTGCCGTTGATCTGCTCCAAATCGACGGCTGAGCACAGGCGTTATCCCCAAGCCCGAATGTTCGCTTTGCGACCGTAGCTTCAGTTCCGTATCTCGGCCAATCAAACTTTGGAACACCGCATTCAGTTTCGTGTGACCTACGAAGCTGAGGAGTAACCGCAGGATTAGGTCCATCAGATGGGCGCAGGTTACTCCTTGGTATCTCTATGGACTGAACGCGTCAACTATTCACCGGCTGAGGCTGCAATACCCGGCGACTCCGATGACGCGAACGCAACCCCACCATGATAAGTGGCACCACAATCATGGCACTGCCCACGGCGAACCAAAGGTCGGGCATTTCATTGAAACCTATCCATCCAATTAGTACCGCCCAGATCAGGCCGGTGTATTCGGCACTGGTGACCTGGTTGGCATCCACCTGCTGGTAGGCCAGCAACACGGTGATGTTGTAGCCCAGAATAAACAGGGCAGATCCAAGTGCACTGATAAGTATGGAGCTGTCCCAGGCGGCGCCTTCCCATAAGGCCAGTGCGCCGGCAGCCGGGATGATCAGCGCGTAATTCAGGAACAGCTTGTGAACGGTGGACTGCTGCTTCGGCAGTTTACGCACCATTACAGCGTTGATAGCCAGTGCAAAGGCGGATGTCAGTGCGGCGATGGCAGCCCAGTTGAATTCTACTGGCCGCAGGATGACGATGATGCCGCCAAATCCGCTGAAGACGGCAAAGACGCTCAGCGGGGTCAGCTTTTCCCGGAACAGCATGACGGACAGCACCATGACCAGGATGGGAGCTGCGTAGAACACGGCGTTGGCGGTGGCCAGCGGCAGATTGCCGAGGGCAACAATCATGCACAGGATGCCAGCCAGGTGTATGTGGGCCCGCACGGCGTGGACCTTGATGCCGGAAAACAGGTGTTTCCGGCTGAGTTGGCCGGCCAGGGGCAGTAGCAGCAACAGGGTGATGACGCAGCGGAGGAAGGCAAACTGGAATACCGGCGCGCCGGGTTCCAGCAGTTTGATGAACACATCGCTGATCAATGCCATGGCGTTGCCGATCACCAGCAGAAGGATTGCACTGTTTACGGTTTTGCCTGACATGATTTCGGCTCCTCTTGGTTTTGCTCCGACATCGGAGTTGTCGCCCTGAATCTTGTGATGGTGAGTCTAGTGGTGTATTACTATCCGATAAAATGATCTTTAATCACTTATCATTAGAAATTTAGATAATGAAGCTTCCACCTCTCAAAGCCCTACCCGTCTTCGAAGCCGTTGCCCGGCTGAACAGCTTTTCGCTGGCGGCGGAGGAGCTGGCGGTCAGTCAAAGTGCGGTCAGTCACCAGATCAAGCAGCTGGAAACCTATCTCGGTGAGAAACTGTTCTGGCGCAGTGGCCGCACTCTGACGTTGACCGACGAAGGCCGGCAGTATCTGGATGGCGTGGGGTCGGCGTTGTTGCAGATTGAGCGAGTGAGTGAGCAGTTGTTGGGGCATGAGGAGTCGCGGTTGCGGCTGTCGGTGTTCAGTTCATTTGCGGTGCGCTGGCTGGTGCCGAGGTTGCCGGATTTGCAGCGGGAGTATCCGCAACTGGATCTTTCCCTGGAGATGAGCAGTGAGAACCCGGTGCTGTCCGACCGGGTGGCGGACTGTTTTATCACTATCAAGCCGTCGTCTGCGGCATTCAGTTATGAGTTGCTGTATACCGAGCGGCTGTTTCCGGTGTGCAGCCAGGATTACTGGCAGCGCATCCGTCGGGAACTGGGGCGGGATTCAGAGGTTGAGGGAAGGGATGAGCCAGAGTTGTCGCCAGAGGAGGTGTCACGGTTTCCTTTGCTTTCTACCCACAGTATTTTCGACAAGGCCGCCGGTGACTGGGAAGCCTGGTATCGGGCGGTGGATCAGAAAATTCCCGGTACGGCGCGGATACAGCACTTCAGCCACATGTTGCTGGCTCTGGAGGCGGCCCGTTTTCATCAGGGCATCGCGCTGACCAACGATTACATGCTGAGCACACGGCAGGATTCCGGCGATTTTGTCCGTTTGCCCAGTCACTCGGTGATGACGGGCGACAAGTTCTATTTCGCCTGGAAAACCAGCCGTCGGCGGGAGCGTGGGCTGCAGGTGTTGCGTCGCTGGCTGGTGGATGAGGCTATCCGCGGCGGCTTGCGGGGCGAGTAACAAGCCCCGGCGGCCTATTTATCCGCTTTTTTCTTCAGCAGCCGATGCTGTATTTCACCGACAATACCGCGGCGGAATACCATTACGCAGACGACAAACACAGTCCCCAGGATCACCTGCACCCAGGAGCCGAATGCCGACAGTTCGTGGCTGAGTGCGCCGACGGTAATCGCGCCCAGTACTGGCCCAAATATGGTGCCAAGGCCTCCCACCAGTGTCATCAGGATGACTTCACCCGAGGTTTGCCAGTGCGCATTGGTCAATGCCGAAAACTGGAATATCACGGCTTTTGTGGCACCGGCCGTTCCGGCGAGTGTGGCGGAAATGATAAACGCCAGTAGCTTGAAATGGTCGACGTCGTACCCGAGTGAGAGTGCTCTGGATTCGTTTTCCCGGATGGCCTGGAGGACTTCGCCAAAGGGCGAGTTGATGGTTCGGTGGATAATGGCGAAACCAATCAGGAACACCGCAAACACAAAGTAGTACATGGCGATTTCGTTGTTGAGGCTGATGAAGCCGAAGAGCTCACCACGGGGAATGCCCTGCAGGCCGTTTTCGCCGCCGGTGAACGGCATCTGAAGCGCCAGGAAGTAGATGATCTGCGCCAGCGCCAGGGTCACCATGGCAAAGTAGATGCCCTGTCGGCGGATGGCGAGGAAACCGAATATCGTGCCGAGGATCAACGCAAACCCGGTGCCGGCAAGAATGCCGAATATCGGCCCGAATCCCCATTCTTTGGTGACATAGCCGGTAATGTACGCGGCACCGCCGAAGAAGGCGGCGTGCCCGAACGACAACAGGCCGGCGTAGCCGAGCAGCAGGTTGAAGGCGCAGGCGAAGAGCGCGAAGCACAGCAGGTCCATCACAAAGACCGGATAGGCATAGAAGGGCGCGCCAAGGCCGGCGACCAGCATGATAATAAACAGAACGCGGTTGATCATGGCCTTACTTCTCCTTACCGAATAAGCCCGCAGGGCGGAACAACAGCACCAGCACCATCAGGAAGAAGATCACGGTGCTGGCCGCTGGCGGGTAAAACACTTTGGTAAGGCCCTCAATCAAGCCCAGCGCAAGTCCGGACAGAATGGCGCCCATAATCGAGCCCATGCCGCCGATCACCACCACGGCAAACACGACGATGATCAGGTCCGCCCCCATTAACGGGCTGACCGAATAGATTGGCGCGGCCAGTACACCTGCCAGGCCGGCGAGGCCGGCCCCGAAGGCGAAGGTGAGGGTGATCATCAGTGGCACATTCAGGCCAAATGCCTGGGTCAGGTCCGGGTTCTCGACACCGGCCCGTAGCCGTGAACCCAGTTTGGTGTGTTCGATGACGTACCAGGTGGCAAAACAGACCACCAGGGAGAAAATGATGGCGAACAGCCGGTAGGTGGGGAAGTACATGAACCCGAGGTTTACCACGCCACTGAGGCTCTCCGGTTGCCCGGGATAGGGTGTGCCGGAGACGTTGAAGTAGTTGGCAAACAGACCCTGCAGGATCAGCGTGATACCGAACGTCAGCAGCAGGCCATAGATGTGGTCAAGGTCATAGAGACGCTTGAGCATGAAGCGTTCAATGGTCACCCCCAGAATACCGACGATCACGGGCGCCACCAGCAGTGACGCCCAGAATCCGATCTGAAGGCTGATACCGAACCACTGCTCCAGCAGAGAGTAGCCAATCAGTGCGATAAAGGCACCCAGCATGTACATGGCACCGTGGGCAAAGTTGATGATATTCAGCAGCCCGAATATCACCGCGAGCCCGAGACTCAACATGGCGTAGAACACACCCACATTCAGCCCAAGCAGCGCCTGGGCCAGTATGACCTGCATCGACACGTTGGCTATCTCCCCTGAAGCAGTGGTTAATCGGTGTGGTTAGTTAACCAGCGAACACTTGGTGTCTTCCAGCGAGATGTAGGCCTGATCCGCAGGGATCTTCGAGACTACCCGCAGCAGGTCCCATTCCTCACTGGCTTCGTCCGGCTTCTTCACTTCCACCAGATACATGTCGTGGAGCATGGAGCCGTTGGGCAGAATCTTGCCCCCTTTCACGAACATGTCGTTAAGGGTCATGTCGCCCAGTTCGGCACGCACGGTATCGCTGTCGTCAGAACCGGTGGCTTTGACTGCTTTCAGGTAATTGGTGACCGCCGAGTAAACGCCGGCATGAACCATGGTGGGCATGGCATTGTGGCGTTCATAGAAGCGGCGGGACCAGGCTTCGGTCTCGTCGTTCTGGTTCCACACGAAGGCCGTGGTGAACTGCAGGCCCTGGGCAATGTCCAGCCCCATGCTGTGGACGTCGGTGATGAACACCAGCATGCCGGCCAGTTTCTGTCCGCCCTGCACGATGCGGAACTGGTTGGCCTGTTTGATGGCGTTCACCGTGTCCTGGCCGGCATTGGCCAGGCCAATGACGTCGGCTCCGGAAGACTGGGCCTGGAGCAGGTAGGAGGAGAAATCGTTGGTGGACAGTGGCGCATTGACGTTACCGACCACCTCGCCACCGAGACTTTCCACCACGGCGCCGGTGTTGTCCCGCAAAGAGTGGCCGAAGGCGTAATCGGCGGTAATGAAGAACCAGCTTTCACCGCCGTTCTTGACCATCGCCGTAGCAGTACCAACCGGCAACGCGTGGGTGTCGTAGACGTAGTGAATACCGTAAGGCGTGCACTGTTCTTCTGTCAGTGCGGTGGTGCCGGCGCCGGTGTTCATGGTGATGATTTTCTTGTCGTTGGCCAGGCCCTGAACGGACAAGGCAACGGAGGAGTTGTCGAGGGCGGTGATCATGTCCACCTCTTCCGCATCGATCCATTCCCGGGCGGTACTGGCGCCGATATCCGGCTTGTTTTGGTGATCCGCGGAAATGATCTCAATGGGTTTGCCCATCACCGAACCGCCAAAATCCTCGACCGCCATTTTGGCGGCAGTCACCGCGCCCGGCCCTTCGAGGGCCTTGTAAACGCCGGACATGTCACTGAGGACACCGATTTTTACTTTGCCGTCGGTCAATTCGGCCGCTGCCGTGAGGGGCATTGCCAGGGTAGCCGCTGCCACGGCGCCTGCCAGTCCAGATTTCCAGTGCTTGAACATGGTGGGATTCCTTTTGTTATTAGATTCGGGTTCAGACACTCAGGTGCCTGTTCAACTGCTCTTTCTTGGCCTCGAGATCGGCCGCTTCTATCTGCTCAACCACTCGTCCGTGCTCAATCACATAGTGTCGGTCGGCCAGCGGAGCGGCAAAGCGGAAGTTCTGCTCAACCAGAATGATGGTGAATCCCCGGTCACGCAGTTTGCGGATGACATCATCCAGGGATTTGAGGATAACCGGCGCAAGCCCTTCGGTGATCTCGTCCAGTAACAGGAGATTGGCGCCGGTACGAAGGATGCGGGCAATGGCCAGCATCTGTTGCTCGCCCCCGGAGAGCTTGGAGCCCTGGCTTTTGCGGCGCTCTTCAAGATTCGGGAACATTTTGTAGATCTCGTCCGCGGACATCCCGCCATCGGCCACCACGGGGGGCAGCTCCAGGTTCTCGTCCACGTTGAGCGACGCAAAAATCCCCCGCTCCTCGGGGCAATACCCCAGCTTGCCAACGTGGGCAATGCGGTGGGTCGGCATGTTGATGATTTCGGTGCCGTGGATCTTGATGGAGCCGGTGCGTTTGCTGACCAGCCCCAGAATCGACTTGAGCGTGGTCGTGCGTCCGGACCCGTTGCGGCCAAGCAGGGTAATCACCTCGCCTTCCCGCAGAGTCAGATCGAGGCCATGGAGAATGTGGGATTCGCCGTACCAGGCGTGAAGATTCTCGATTTTGAGCATTTCCGGGCGTTGATCAGGCTGCATCGGTGGTTCCCATGTAGGCTTCCATGACGGCGGGGTTGGTCGATACCGTGTCGTAGTTGCCTTCAGCCAACACTTCCCCGCGGTTCAGGACGGTGATGGTGTCGGCCAGCGTGGACACCACATTGAGGTTGTGCTCAACCATCACGATGGTTCTGCCATCCACCACCTTGCGAATCAGCTCAGTGACCGTGCCTACGTCCTCTGAACTCATGCCCTGGGTGGGTTCATCAAGCAGCATGAGCCTGGGTTTGAGTGCAATGGTGGTGGCAATCTCCAGCGCCCGCTTCTGTCCGTAGGCGAGTTCCACCGCCTTGGTATCGGCAAAGGGCCCCAGGCCGACCTGTTCCAGGGTGGCCTGGGCTTCTTCATTCAGTTGATCAAGAATTCGTACCGGCCGCCAGAAGTGATAGGAAATGCCCAATTTGCGTTGCAGGGCGACTCGAACGTTTTCGCGGGCAGACAGGTGGGGAAATACCGCGGAAATCTGAAAAGAGCGGATCAGCCCCTGCTGGGCAATACCCGCAGGGCGTGCGTTGGTAATGTCTTTGCCAGCGTAGATAATCTGCCCGGCGCTGGGCTTGAGGAATTTGGTCAACAGGTTGAAGAACGTCGTTTTTCCGGCCCCGTTCGGGCCTATCAACGCATGTATGGAGCCTGTCCTGACGTTGATGCTGACGTCACTGATGGCGGTAAAGCCTTTGAAATCCTTGGTCAGGTTCCTGGTTTCAAGGATGGTTGAGGATGGTTGTGTCTGCTCGCCTACAGCCTGCTCTTCCACGGAAAGACACCCCTTTCAATTCAGGTGAGCGGCGCTGATGCCGCGTGTTTTTATTCGTTGTTGTGACAGCTGGTTTTTTGAAAGGTCGCAAATACAGCTATTTGAACCGACATTCAGTAATAGTTGGCGAATGTGGATTCTGTCAAGAATGGGAGGGGAGAACAGTGGGGGCGACACGCCCCGTTCAGGGCGTGTCTTTAGCGGTTATTCTTCGTCCCGTGGCGGGCGTTCGACCACTTTGCGCTTACCTTTGGCACAACGGGACAGGGCTTTCAGCCCGTCGGCTTCGAAGGCATCTACGCGGATGACGTCGTAGAGTGCTTCCAGTGCCTCCAGAAGTTTGTCGCATTCGTCTTTCTGAACAACGCCCTGCTCGCAGGCCCAGTCCACCAGTTCCTTACGCTGGTGCCCCATCAGCAGGTCGATACCGCCCAGCTCGTCTTCATCCCGATTGCGCAGGGCTTCATGCAGGCGATCGCGCATGTCCTTGGTTTCATTGGCCAGCCGGTACGCGTTCAGTACACGGCCCAAAGGGTCGTCCGGATCGGTATTGATATAGCTGCCGCGGCTGATGCGCTGGCGCAGCGGCGTATCGTTCACAATGCTGGCGGCCACCTCTGTGCCCAGGGCGTCGTCCGGGCCGTTGAGGCCGGTGGCGCCCAGAGGGAACACCAGCATCCGCAGCGGCCAGCGCAACAGCGGAACCGGGAAGTTGATGATCAGCTCACGCATGGATGTCTTGAGGTCGCGCAGGCTGGTCTGAAGGCACCATTCCACCAGTGGCCACTGGTCTTCCGGATAGCCTTCCTCGTGCCATTGCTTGATCACCGCCGTGGCGTAATACAGGTGTACAAGGCAGTCCGCCATCCGCCCGGACAGGCGCTGACGTGCCTTGAGGCCGCCACCAACCGTCAGCAGGGTGACGTCGGTCATCAAGGCAAACGCGGCCGAGAACCGGGCAAGCTGGCGATAGCTGGACTGGATGTTACCCTGGCGGGGCACGGTTTCCAGCAAGCCGCCGCTCAGTGCCAGCACTAACGAGCGTAACGCGTTGCGGGTGGTGTGGGCGATATGGCGGTAGAAGATGCCGTCGAACTTCTCGACCGCCGCCTTTTTATCGTCCATGCCCGCTGCTTCGATTTCTTCAACAATAAACGGGTGACAACGGATGGCACCCTGGCCGAACACCATCAGGCTGCGGGTCAGGATGTTTGCGCCTTCCACCGTGATGCCGATGGGCACCGCCTGGTACGCCCTGGCCAGGAAGTTGCGGGGGCCGGTAATAACACCGCGGCCGGCAACCACGTCCATGGCATGGTTGATCACCGTGCGCATCAAGTCGGTATTGCGGTACTTGAGCACCGCTGACGGCACGGAGGGGCGTACACCCCGGTCCAGCATGCCGGATGTCAGTAATCGGGCGGCATCCATCATGTAGGTGTAGCCGGCGATGGGCTCCAGCGCTTCCTGAACCCCCTCAAACTGGCTGATAGAGCGGCCGAACTGTTCCCGGGTCAGGGCATAGGAACCTGTGGCCATGCTGGCCACTTTGCCAGCACCGGTACCCAGTGCGGGCAGGGAGATGGAACGGCCGATGGACAGGCATTCCAGCAGCATTTTCCAGCCTTTGCCCAACATGTCCTGGCCGCCAATCACCTGATCCATGGGGATAAACACGTCGTTGCCCCAGGTCGGACCGTTCATGAACACGGTATTCATTGGCAGGTGACGGGCGCCGGAGTGAACCCCTTCAAGGTCCTGTGGAACCATCACGCAGGTAACGCCGATGTCGTCGGAGTCGCCCAGTAGTTTGTCCGGGTCGTAGACCTTGATGGCCAGGCCAATCAGCGTCGCCACCGGTGCCAGTGTGATGTAGCGCTTGTTCCAGGTGACTTTCAGGCCCAGTACTTCCTCGCCATTCCACTGGCCCTTACAGACGATGCCCTTGTCCGGAATAGCTCCGGCGTCAGAACCGGCGACCGGCGACGTCAGTGCAAAGCAGGGGATTTCCTCGCCGCCGGCCAGCCGGGGCAGGTAATGTTCTTTCTGGGCATCGGTGCCGTATTCCATAAGCAGCTCGCCCGGGCCAAGCGAGTTGGGCACCATGACGGTCACAGCGGCGGATACGCTGCGGGTGGAAATCTTCATCACGATCTCGGAGTGGGCGGTGTGGGAAAAGCCCTTGCCGCCCTGTTCCTTGGGAATCATCAACCCGAAGAAGCCATTCTCGCGAATGAACTTCCAGACCTTGTTGGGCAGGTCGTACTCTTCGTGGGTGATTTTCCAGTCATCCAGCATGCCGCAAAGCTTCTCGACCGGCCCGTCGAGGAACGCCTGTTCTTCGCTGGAGAGGTGGGCCGGTTTGGCATCGAGCAGTTTCGACCACTTGGGTTGCCCGGAGAAAAGCTCGCCATCCCAGTCTACGGTGCCTGAGCGCAGGGCCTCGGCCTCGGTATCCGAGAGCTTCGGGAGCCGACCGCGCACCCAGTTCAGCAGCGGAGCGCTGAACTTCTCGCGCCGCAGGTCACCTGGGATCACCAGCACCAGGCTGAGGGCAAGCAGCCCGCCACCAAACAGTATACTGAGGATGTGCCAGCCATCCTGAAACAGCCCGACGACCGTTGCAATCACAAGCACGGTGGCGGCAGTGGTGCCGCCGATGCCAAGGTAGATCAGTACCAGCGCACTGATCAGTAGAAGCAGAACACTCATGGGCGGATCTCCATATCGAGAAGAAATTCAACCTGAATCGTTCTTACCTTCGGCCAAAGCCAGAGAGGTTGCAAGCGCTTGCGTTAGTGATCTTGACGCATCGGCGAGGATTCCGACATTGATCGTTATCTGAAGCGGTTCATACATAGCCGGCTGTAAAGACCAGGCCCAGCACAATCGGCATCACCACAAGGCTTCCGAGGTTACTCATAAGCACCAGTGAGGCTACTTTATGAGGTTCCTGTTGATACTGCTCCGCCAGCATGTAGTTCAACACAGCAGAGGGCATGGCGGCGAAGACCCACAAAGCAGCTATCTGCAGGCCCGGCAGATCCAGAATCGCTATCATTGGCCAGGCAAGAATCAACCCGGATGCAGGCGCGGAAATAGCGCCCAGAACCCCGAGTTTCCAGTCGCTGAAATCCACATCCAGCATGCGAACACCAAGCGTAAAGAGCATGAGCGGGATACACACTCCGCCTAGCATATTCAGGGTTTCCAGCAGCCATTGTGGCATGGGTACGCCACCGAAGTTGACGGTAAGGCCGGCGATGCTTGCCGCAATAACGGGTATGCGAAGCCGTCTGATGATCGACGTGTGCGGGTCCAGCATGTAGATGCCCACCGTAAAGTGCAGCAGCATTTCCACGACAAATAGGACAACGGCCGCGGGCAGGGCTGCCTCGCCGAACGCAAATACCAGTACGGGAATGCCCATGTTGCCGGAATTGTTGAACATCATCGGCGGCAGGAAGGTTTTAAGGTTCAGGTTCAGAATCCTGGCCAGCGGATAGAGGACGATGCCGGAACCCAGAACGACCACCGTTGCCGACAGAGCCAGGCTGGTGTAATCCTGCAGCGGAGCCTGTTGATCAGCCAGAACCGCGAACACCAGCATGGGGACGAACAGCTCCATATTGAGGGTGTTCAAGCCTTTGATGTCTGGAGTGCGATATCGGCCGTAAAGGGCACCACAACCGGCGATCAGAAAGACCGGCAACATCGTGGACAGGATCTGGGCAAGCATTCAGGGGCTCCGAGGGTCGATCAGGGTAAGCAAATAACTCGTTAGGTTCGCAATTATACCGGGTTCCAGGCAAGTAAAACCTGTGCCCTTGCGACCAAAGATAACCCCTTCTATAAGCTGGGGAAGCGGCGCCCAACTTGCACGGATTGTAACGACTGCCACAGAATAACCTTGCCTAACTCACCATCCTAGCGGAGAGCCACTTGTGCCTGAGACCTTTGACCAGCCTGTTGAGCGGGAAAACACCTGTTCCGTAAAATTTGACGCCCGCAAAGCGGTATTCGGCAAAGATGACGTTATCCCCCTGTGGGTGGCGGATATGGACTTTCCAGCGCCGGAAGCGGTGACCAGGGCTCTGGAAGAACGGGCAAGGCACCCGGTATACGGTTATACACTGTTTCCGGAGAGCCTGTACCAGTCGGTGATTGACTGGTTTGAACATCGGCATGGCTGGGTCATTGAGCGGGAATGGTTAATGATGGCTCCGGGGGTGGTGCCTTCGCTGCACGCAGCGGCACTGGCGTTTGCCGGCGAAGGTGAAGGGGTGATTATACAGCCTCCGGTTTACCCGCCTTTCTTCAGTGCCATTCGGAAAACCGGTCGTGCGGTGATTGAAAACCCGCTGGAACAGGTGGATGGCCGTTATCAGATGAATCTCGAACACCTTGAGGCCTGTGCAGCGCGGGGCGACGCCAGAGTGTTGCTGCTGTGCTCGCCCCATAACCCGGTGGGAAGGGTGTGGAGCGAAAGCGAGCTCAGGGAGGTATTGGCCATTGCCAGGCGCTACAACCTGGTGGTGCTGTCGGATGAGATTCATTGCGACCTCACCTATCCGGACAAGCCTGCCCATCATGTACTGGCGAAACTGGCCGATGAGGAACAGGCCCTGATTACCACCGTAGCGCCCAGTAAATCCTTCAATATGCCCGGTCTGGGCTTGTCGGCGCTGGTGGTGAGGAATCCAGAGCATCGGAAGTTATTGAAAGACGTGTTCGACGCCATGCACATGAACCAGTGCAATCCCTTCAGTATCGCCGGCTTCGAGGCCGGGTATCGCCAGGGTGGCCCGTGGCTGGACGAACTCATGATCTACCTGCAAGGCAATCGTGACAGGGTGATGGACTACATCCGCCAACACCTGCCTGACATCCGGGTAACGGAGCCGGAGGGCACCTACTTGTTGTGGCTGGACTGCCGGGGCCTGGGCATGAGCGACGCGGAACTGAAACGGTTCTTTGTGCAGGAAGCGGGTATTGGCATGAACCCGGGCATCACCTTTGGTGAGCCCGGCAGCGGGTTCATGCGTATGAATATTGGTTGCCCGCGCCGGGTTCTGGACACGGCCCTGGAGCAGATCCGGCAGGCGCTGACTGAATAACCGGGTCAGTTGGCATTTTCAGCGCCGTTACTGCAGGGATCGTCTACTGGCTGCCAGTGAGGCGGCTGGCTCATGCCTGGCATCTGGCCGTTGCTGGGGCGTATGGCGCGGTAAGTCTGCCCTTCATGGATGGCCATCTGGCCCACGGTATAGCTGCCGCCAAAGCTCCATCGCCCGGGTTCTTTGCAGGCCTGTGGGCGCTCGTTGGAGGCTTTTACAGGCGGTTGGCCGGCGTCGGTCGGTGCCTGTGGCTGACGGTTCAGCCCACCTTCCGATTTGCGCTCAGCGACGTTGCTGTCATCACGACCGACGCCGCAATCAGGCACAGACGCCAGTCTTTCCCATTCGAAATCCGCACCGGGTGTTTTACCCTCGTGGAGTTCGCGGGACTGGTACCAGTCACCCTGGTGAAAGACCGTCTGTCCCGGTGGGTAATAGCGGCTCGGTATCCAGGTATTTTCCTCAGGATCGCAGGGGGCAGCGACCGCTGGGGTGTTGAAAGCCGCCAGTATCAGTATGCCGGCCCATCTGAAGCGCCTTGTCATGCCATTGACCATGAATGCCTGCCTTGTCGATATTTGTTGTTGGGTGCTCAACGGTATTTGCGGCGGAGTTCGGTGGTTCGGGTGGCCAGGAACAGTCCGGCCAGAATCAGAAGGCCGCCAATGACATGGAACAGGCCCAGGCGTTCCCCGAGGAAAATGCCCGCCATCACCGACGCAAATACAGGGGTGAGGTACATGAAGATGGCCGCTTTTGCAGGACCAATCCGATGCACCCCATGATTCCAGAACGCGTAAGCCAGAATACCGGGGAAGATTGCAAAATACATCATGGGCAGCGCGGTTGATGCGTTCAGCTCGAATCCACCTGAGAAGAACAGTAGGTCCACCAGGAAAAACGGCAAGATCACCATAGTGCCGCAGGCGATCTGGACGGTCAGAAAGGTCAGCGGTGGCAATGGTACCGCCTGGCGGCGAAGCAGTACTGAGAACAGACCCCAACTGGATACCGCCAGTACCATGATCAGATCACCGGGTTGCGCCCGCAAACCGGTCAGCACTGAGAGGTCTCCCCGCGCCACAACCGCCAGGATGCCCAGTACCGCCAGCCCGATTCCGAGAGCCTGAATGGGGCGTGTGCGATCTCCCAACAGCAACCAGGCCAGTAACGCCACCATGATGGGTATGGTGGCGTTAATCAGCGCGATGTTGGTGGCCGTGGTGGTCACCGCGGCAAAATAAAGCAGCGAGTTGAACGCCGCCACACTGAACGTGGCGAGTGCCAGTATCGACAGTGCGTGTTCGCGGATGACCCGGCGCTGGCGCCAGACCCCCGGCAGCCCGAAGGGCAGGAGTATCGTCAGGGCAATCACCCAGCGCCAGAACGACATGGACAGAGGAGGAATCTCGCCAACCACACTTTTGGCCACCACGGCGTTGCCCGCCCAGAACAACGGGGTCAGGACCAGGCCGGTGTAGGCCAGCCATAGTGGTTTCGGGGTTTCTGAGGGCACACCGACTCCTGTCAGGGTTTTTGGGTTTCTGATCTGGTTCGGGAGCCCGAAGGATACTACGCCCTGCGAGCTAATGCCTTGTTACCAAAGTGGTAGTGGAGATATTGGTTGATCGTATCCGGCTGGTGACTGTCTGATTGGGTGTCAGGATTTCTTACAAGCCCGCTGCTGGATAAATGCAGGATTCAATATAGATTCTTGTTTTAGATTGGAAATTCAGATGTTGGTATAGCAGGTGCCTGTATGGCGGGGCAGTAAAACGAATGAAATGTGGGATAACCCAGGGAGCAGCTATGCGACATCTTAAACTCACCATTGCACTACTGATTTCAATGTGCCTGCCTGCATTGGCAAGCGCGGCAATGATTTCTGCCAGCTATCAGGTCAACCTGAATGATTCAGACCCCGGACTGGTTGTTGATTCTGCAGACTATGCAGCCAACCCGTTTTCTTTTGATCTGAATGCCGGTGAAAGTACGACCTTTAATCTGTTCAAAATCTGGACGACTGAAGGCACGGTCAACAGCGATGACAAAGTCGCCAAACCGATTTCCGTCGATTTCAACTTCACAGCACCGGAACTGATGAGTGGCTCTGTCAACGGGAACACCTCCGGAGATTCCGTACTCTTTGGCCTTTACCAGGAAGGTGTGCTGTCCTGGAACGGTTCGCTTGACCTGGTGTTTGGCGCATTGGGCGATGGTCTGCTTCGTGTGTCCCTCCTCGACACCACTTTTAACGAAGGCATCTTTGGGCTGGGCAGCTACGGCTCCAAGGTTAAGGCGAAGATTGAACTGATTTCTGAAGCCAGCGAAGTACCAGAGCCTGGAACTCTGGCCATCCTGAGCCTCGGTCTTCTCGGTATGGGGCTGCGTGCCCGCCGACGTTCAGCCTGAACGGTTGCGTTTAGTATCCTGACAGTTGAACGATAAAATCGGGTCAGAGCTTGCTCTGACCCCATTTTTTATTCTCCCGGCACTTCCGCTTCTGTGCCGACGTGATAGGCCGCAAAACCGGCCATGACCACCTGATCCACCGCCATGCCGATAATTCGGCCGCTGCTGCGGGCGCGGATGGGATGCTGGGCGTTGGTGATGGGATCCGAAACATAACCCAGGATTTCACCTTCAGAAACCTTGGCCCCCAGCTTGGTTTCGCTGAACAGAATGCCGCCGTGTTCGGCCCGTATCCACTCGGAATCGTAATAGACGGGTTCGGGGTCTCCCCAGACGAACATCCTTGAGATCATGCCTTCCTTGTCCATCAGACTGGTCAGGCTGTTCACCCCGGCCTTGATCTGGTGCTCCTGGATTCGCAGTGATTCACCGGCCTCCATGGTGACGGACCGGATACCGGCTTCGACAGCGGCGTGACGAAGCATGCCGGTGGTGCCTGTACTGTGGACGACTGCCATGCGGTCAAATCCACGGGTGAGTTCCGCCACTTCCGGGTTATTCATGTCCGCACGCAGTTGGGGCAGGTTGGTGCGCTTGAGAGACCCGGTGTGGATATCCACCAACATGTCGCAATGACGGATTACGTTCTCGAACAGCGAGTGGGCAATCCGGTCCGCCAGGCTGCCATCGGTGCTGCCGGGGAAGTGACGATTGAGGTCACGGCGGTCGGGCAGGTAGCGGCTGCCTTGCTGGAAACCTGGCAGGTTGACGATGGGAATGCCGATCACCCGGCCGGAGAGCTTGTCTGGCTCCAGGTCGTACATGGTTCGGCGGATGATCTCGATGCCGTTGAGTTCATCACCGTGAACGGCACCGGTCAGGCATAGGTTAGGGCCGGGTTTGGAGCCATTGACCACCAGAACCGGTGTTGGTTGCGACAGGCCGGCAATCTGGATGGCAGGGGACCAGGCCAGGCGAGTCGACGTTCCGGGCAGAACCTCGGCACCGAGCATTTTCAGGCTGGTGGCCTTTTCGGGTTCCGTCACCTCAGCAGACTCTTCCACGCCGTTTTCATCGGTCGCCGTTGCGGGGTCTGCGCCCTGGGCAGTGGGTTTGGGCTGATCCGCCGTTGCGTCGGGCTTCGAAGGTTCGGGCTCCGAAGTCTTCGACTCCGCTGGTTCAGCGGGCTTTGGAGGCGGCGCCACCTCCTTTAAATCAACATTGGGGGCCACTTCTTCCACGGCCGGTTCTGCCGTGGAATCTGGTGTTTTATCCTGTGAGGCGAGCTCCTCATCGGATTTCTGAGTGGTGTCTGCTTTACCGCTATTCTTTTTCGGTTCAGACGAGCGCAAGGGTTCCGAATGCTCGACATCCTCAACACTCTCGTCCTCGGCAAGCTCCGCGACGAGCATCTCCGTGTTATCGGAGTCATCGGACTTGTTTGCGTAGACGGCAGGGATTGCGACCAGGCTGCCAGTCAGGGTAAACATCAGGCCAGCGCGAAACAGATGTGTCAGCCAGCGATACAGCATAATTCCTCTCGAGTCTTCAGCCAGTTTGAGGCTCGTTGTCCGATCTGTGAAAACGGTACAAGGATAGAGACCCCATTGTTTCATGAATACGGCTGTGACAAAGGTTTAATGCCACTTTCATGAACTCATTGTGTAATTCCGCAAAATGACCTATTCAAAGAGGTTACAGGATGCGGATTGCAGTTCTGTATCCGTTATACGTTCGATGGAGGATAAACTGTATGGATCTTTTGCGAGTTCTGGTTGCGATTTTGTTACCGCCGTTGGGCGTCTTTTTACAGGTGGGGATTGGCAAGCACTTCTGGATCAACATCCTGTTGACGATTCTCGGTTACATTCCCGGTATCGTGCACGCCGTCTGGATCATCGCGAAAAAATAGGCCGCCCCTGAGCAGGAACCAAGTGTCTGTGAGGGGCGGGCTTCAAATGTCGGGAGTGGTGCGCCAGATGTCGCCTTCTCGCGCAGCCCGGCCATCTGCCTCCAGTTTTAGCAGGTGCGCCAGCGCGGAGCGGGCGGCGACGCCATGGATCGCCGCTGGAACATCGTCATAGGCCTTTGCGGTCAGATCTTTCAGGCTGGCCGGGGCGAGGCTTTTCAGCACCCTGACAACCTTGTGCTCCCGTGCCAGACGATGCGTGATGAGATAATCGATCACCGATTCGGGGCGTGCCATCAGGAAACCGTGGGCAGGCGCTATGTAACGCACGGACTCGGCCAGCAGGTCGTACAGCGACTCCAGGTAGGCCTTCATGTCACCGTCTGGCGGATTAATGACCACGGTGGAGCCCTGCATGATGTGGTCTCCGGAAAACAGCAGCTCTTGTTCCAGGAGCAGATAGCAAAGATGGTTGGAGGCATGCCCCGGGGTGTAAAGGGCTTTCAGGGTGCCAGCCTCGGTGACGATCAGGTCACCATTCACCGGCTCTACATCCGGCGAAAACGTCTGGTCCTGGGCCGGGCCTTCGGGAGCCGGCTGGCCGTAAACGCGACAGCCGGTTCTTGCCTTCAGTGCCACTGTTGCCGGCGAGTGGTCCTGGTGGGTATGAGTGACCACCACTTGATCAATCGCTCCACCAGTGAGTTCCAGAATGCGCTCAATATGCGTTGCGTCGTCCGGGCCGGGGTCCAGTACCGTAAACCGTTTGTGGCCAAGCACATAGGTGTTGGTGCCGGGGCCGGTCATCATTCCCGGGTTTGGCGCTGTCAGGCGAATCACACCGGCCGCCACCTCCACCGGTTTCCCGGGAACAATGTCCGCGTGTGTAGAGCCTGCACCCTCCGGGTCCAGCTTGACCGCTTCGTCATAGGCGGGTGCCCCCGGCTCCAGCATCGTGGTCCTGTCTTTCTTGACCGCCGGCCACGGTTTGTTGGGATAGGGCTCCGGCGGATTAGCATGGACATAGCGCATGAGGGCTTCCGTGGTGCCGAACTCCGCCAGTATCCGCAGCGTCCCAATGGTTGGTAACCCTAGCAGGCGGCGGCCACTGCGATGATCTTCCAGGGCTTCCGCCGGGCTCAGCCAGACGTGGTCAATGGTTTCATTGCCGTCATGACTTGCCCGTTGCCCTTCCGGTGCCACTGCAATGAAGAAGCGGGTATCAAAGCGCCGGGGAGGTCCCGGCGGTGTCACCCAGTGCCCGAGGTAGCCCAGACGGTCCAGGGGAATGGTGAGGTTATAGCGATGGCACAGTTCCGCCAGGGTTAACTCACCTTTAAACAGAGCTTCGCGGTCGCTGTGAATGGGATGGTCCTGAGTCAGCGCAGCACCTTTTTCATCAACGGCTAACAGAATGCCCGCTTCCTCAAAACACTCCCGGACAGCCGCAAGCATGTAGTCGGCGCCACCCTCATCCATGGCCATTGTCTGGCTGATTTCGGTATCAGCCTGCCCGATTGTGTGGGCCCGCCCATTTTTCTCCTGATCGTCGACAGAGCCACCGGGAAAGACAAAATAGCCCGGCATGAATACCGCGTCCCAGGTTCGTTGCAGCAGCAGGATCTTTGGACCTTCAGCAGTGTCTTTGGTCAAAACCAGCGTGGCAGCAGGGCGAATATCCATAGAGTGTCCGTATCTGTTGGTCAGACTGTTGGTGCTGGAAAGAGGTTGGGAGGCTACTGTCAAAACACGCTCAAGCACGTCCATGTGGCGCTTGAGCTCCGCCATCCATGGCTCCGCACAGTTTTGACAGTAGCCTCCCAACCCCTTTCATCGGGCAACGGTGAAGGCTGCCGGTAAAAGTCCAAGATAACGAATGTTCGGTCTGCTGTCTCGGGGTGTCGGCATGGTTACAACCAAGTATCATTGGGTTTACAGAAAATTCCCCCACGCAGGAACGCCGACTTGGCTCGCATCAAGCTCTCTTTCCCGGATAACGCCTTTTATTTTGAAACCAAGATGCCGGTTCGGATCACCGATATCAATGGAGCCAACCATCTGGGAAACGATGCGTTAATCTCCATGCTGTCTGAAGCCAGGGCACAATTCCTGGTGAACTATGGTGTCGAGGAAGCCGACAAAAACGGCGTGGGTATTATCGTGACCGACCTGGCAACGATGTACCAATCGGAATCGTTCTTTCCGGAGATGCTCCGCTTTGAAGTGGGGCTGATGGACTTCAACAAATACGGCGGGGATTTCGTATTCCGCGTAACCAAGGCGGAGAGCGGTCAACCCGTGGCCCTGGCCAAGTACGGTTTCGTGTTCTTCAATTACCAGCGCAAATCGGTTGTGCCGATGCCAGAGAGTTTCCGCGCACGCTTCGGCGATTAGTATTTAGTCCTGGAGTGCCAGCTTTCGGATGCCTTGCCGGTAGAACAGGTAGGCCATGACACCTGCCATCAGATTGCCAACCAGCGCACCGCTCATCAGGCCGTTGATACCGCCGAGCTGTGAGCCGAGCCAAAGCAGTGGCAGAAAGCAGAGGAATAACCGCAGGACCGACACCAGCAGCGCCCGCATGGCAAGCCCCAGCGCATTGCACACCGACACCATCAGCATGCAGATGCCCAGGCCGGTATAGCTCAGCGGCACCCGAACCAGATAACTGCCCAACACATCGCTGACGGCGCGATCGCTGGTAAACAGCTCTGAGACCACTCCTGACGCTAAAAGCCAGATCAACCCAATGGCCAGTTGCCACACCACCACAAAACGAACCGCCAATCGCACGAGAACGCGAATCCGCGCAAGCTCACCGGCCCCAAGCATGCGGCCAATCATGGGCGGCATCGACATGGTCAGTGCCAGCACCACTACAATGGAGAAGAACTCGAGGCGAGTGCCCAGGCCCCAGGCCGCGACGGCGGCGGAGCCAAAGCCAGCCACCATGGCGGTCGCGAACATGGCCGAGGCTGGCGGCATCAGCTGGCTGACCATGGCCGGCGCCATGATGCCATTCAGTTGTTTCAGTGCCTTGCCGAGGGCCAGCTGGGAAAGGTCGAAGCGTATCCAGCCAGAGCGCAGCAGTTTGGGGTAGATAAACAGGCAACCGATACCGAAGGCGGTCACGGTTGCCAGGGCAGCGCCTTGCAGGCCCCACCCGAAAACGAAGATGTACAACGGGTCCAGGGCGATGTTTGCCACGCTGGTGGCGACCATCATATAGCCAGGGAGTTTGGTGTCGCCGTGGGAGCGGCACACGCTGTAGCCAAAGTAGAGCATGGCGCCGGTCCAGGCGGAGAGCAGCCAGGGTATCCAGTAGCTGCGGATCAGCGGCAGTAGGCTCTGTTCGGCACCCAGGCCAGCCATGATTTGGGTTTGCAGCAGCCAGAGGGCGATACACAGGATAATCACCAGAGTGGCGCCCACGGTGACGACGAGACCGCCCAGGCGTTCAGCACGGAGTTGGTCGCCGGCGCCTAGCGTTCTGGAGATGATGGCGGTGGTGGCGATGCCAAGGCCCACCTGCAGGCCGATGATGAGCTGCTGCATGGGCAGTGTGAAGCCCAGTGCGGCCAGTGGGTCGCGGCCGAGTTGGCCAATAAAGGCGCTGTCGACGAGTTGGAAGGTCATCAGTGACAGTACGCCGAAGAGCATGGGCCAGGTCATGGTGAACAACTGGCGCGGCAGGCTGGCTTGTGGGGTGGCGTTCGTCACGTTGGTGGCTTCTGTTCCAGGTGTTTGCTCGGTGGGCGATTCTAGCAGCTATCGGTTTGTGAGTGGGTGCAAAGGCCGGGGCGCCTTCCCCAGACACGCCGTGAACCCATCCATGGGGGCTCGGCATTGCCATCCCTGGCAATGCACGGTCTGGGGAAGGCGCCCCGGCCTTCGCACATCGATTACGGAGTCGCTTTCAGTAAGTCGGAGTGCTGGGAATCAAAGCGCCGAAAGAGCGGCTTCGTAATTCGGTTCTTCCTTGATCTCACCAACCAGCTCACTGTGCAGAACCCTGTTGTTCTCGTCCAGAACCACCACCGCGCGGGAGGTCAGGCCAGCAAGTGGGCCGTCCTGGATGGCAACACCGTAATCTTCCTGGAAGCTGTAGTTTCGGAAGCTGGAAAGGGTAGTGACATTTTCCAGGCCTTCGGCACCACAGAATCGACCGGCGGCGAAGGGCAGGTCGGCAGAAATGACCAGCACCACCGTGTTGTCCAGGCTGCTGGCTTTTTCATTGAACTTACGGGTGGAGGTGGCGCAGGTCGGGGTGTCTACGCTGGGGACAATATTCAGAACTTTGCGCTTACCAGCCCAGTTGTCGAGGGTGACGTCTTCCAGGCCCTGAGTGGTTAGGGTGAAGTTGGGGGCGGTGTCGCCGGTTTGCGGAAGGGTGCCGCTCACGGTGATTGGATTGCCGCCGAGTGTGACGTTGCTCATTTGGAACTCCCTGATACTGGTCTAATGGATTTGTGTTTAACAGCTTACTCTGTGTAGCCCATTTTGGATGTTTTTTCATCCGGGAGTCGAGTTAAGTTGGTTTCAGGCGGGCTCAAATCCGGGAGCAGGATGGCGCTGGACCATTAGCAGGTAGCTGCAGAGGGCCGCAATGGCACAGGCAGCGATGATGCCTGCCATCACCAGTGACGTGCCGTCGTGGAAGTGCCCCACGAGAGCACCCACAATGGCTGCAACCACCATCTGGGTGAAGCCGAACAGTGCGGAGGCCGAACCGGCCATTTGGGGAAAATTAGCCAGGGCCCCGGCCATGGTCTGAGGCAGGACCATGCCCACACCGACCATAAACAACGCTTGTGGCAGCACCACTGCCCATACGTTGTAAACCTGCGAGGCTGCCAGTGCGGCCATGAAGCCGCCACCGATAACCGATATCGTCAGGCCTCGCACCAGTATCTGATCTGGCGCAAACGAGCGGCCCAGGCGGATGGCCGTGAGGTTGCCGCCAATATAACCGGCCACGATACAGGCGAAGAACAGACCGAAGTGCTGGGGTTCCACGCCCAGGAAATCAATCAGCACGAACGACGAGCCTGACAGGAACGCAAACAGGCCGGCGAAGGTCAGGGAGTTGGTCAGGGTGTAGCCCAGGAAGCTGATGTCCGAGGCAATTGCCCGGTAGTTCTTCCATAGGCTGCTAACGCGAAGGGATTGCCGGTTTTCCGGGCGCATCGGCTCGGGAATACCCACTGCAACCACCACAGCCATGATGAGCGCGTAGCCACCCAGTGCCAGAAAAATTGACGACCAGCCCAAGCTGACCACCATAAAACCGCCGAGAGTTGGTGCAACAGCGGGTGCCAGGGCCATGATGCTGGCCAGAATAGCCATGATTTTTGCGGCGTCCCGTGGGGAATAGATATCCCGTACGGCTGCCCGGCCCAGCACTGGACCGGCCGAGCCGCCAAGCGCTTGCAGGAAGCGGCACAGGATCAGTGTTTCAATATTGGTCGCAAGAGCACAAACAACGCTGGCGATCGCAAACAGCAGGAATCCGCCAATCATGATGGGCTTACGCCCGAACCGGTCCGCCAGCGGGCCGCAGACCAACTGCGCTAGGGCGAACCCGACCATGTAGATACTCAGCGTAAGCTGTACTTGACCTGTATTGGCCGAGAGCGCCTCTCCCATAGCGGGCAAGGCAGGCAGGTACATATCAATCGCCAGCGGCCCGAGGGCGACAGCGGCTGCCAATAGTATCGTTGTCCATACACTGGTGAGTGCGAGCATCACTGATCCCGGAATCTTTGGAGTACGGCACTGGGTGAGAGCCGGCCTTCTGAAACACGCTGTAAATACATCCCTGTACGCTCGGCTCCGCCATCCATGGCTCCGCACGGTTTCAGAAGGCCGGCTCTCACCCAGCGCTCAATCTGATATGGGGAGTCTACGCTCGTCCTGTCCTGGGATAACGGCCAGCTATTTCATACAATGTATGAACAAATCAGATGAATTAGGTATTGAGGCCATTGATGGTCGCTGCTACGCCGTTGACGTGGTTTCGAATCCAGCGGTGAGCGGGGTCGTTCTGGTTGCGTTTGTGCCACAGCATCAGCAATGTGAATGGCTTGTAGTCGAACGGTAGGGGCGTCCATGCAAACTGCTGCAGTAAGTCCTCACTCATGCGCTTGGGTGCTGTTGCGAGCATGTCAGTGCCTTGCAGGAAGGCTGGCAGGCCGGAAAAATTGGACACGGTTACGGCGGTTCTCCGGGTCAATCCCTGGGCGGCTAACGAACCTTCGAAAGCTGTTTTTTCACCCGTGCCAAACAGGATGGCGATGTGGTCCGCCTTCAGGTAATCCGCCAGGGACTCCGGGGCCTGGCGGATGGCGGGATCGTAGAAAACCACCATCTGATCCGCCATCAGGCCCCGCTGCATGATGTCGGTAGCTTCCGGTGCGTGAGGGGAAATAATCAAGTCACACAAGTCTTTACGCAACATGTCGGCGGTCGGAATGCCCGAGGGGACAACCTGCAAGCGGATGCCAGGCGCTTCTTGTCGGATCACGGACAACAGTCCGGGTAACAGCAGGTCGCGCTGATAGTCGTTGGCGGCGATGGTGAAGGTGAACTCGGCCGTGGCCGGGGCAAACGGCGGCCCGGAAGACAGGGAGTGCAGGTCGTCCAGTATCTGGCGAATGTGTGGGCCGGCCTGGAGAGCATACCGGGTGGGGACAATGCCTCGGCCGGATTTGACGAACAGAGCGTCGCCCAGGGCCTGGCGTAATCGGTCCAGGGTGTGGCTGACAGCCGATTGACTCACGCCCAGTCGCACAGCAGCTCGAGAAACGCTGCCCTCATCCAGCACTGCAATGAAGGTGCTGAGGGAGCGAATGTCGAGGTTAAATGTATCAACAGGGTTCATGAATAGCAGTGTACCCGAGGCGTGGGAGGTTGCCCATTCCGGAGTACTTTGTTGTTGGTGGTTTGAGTAAGCATTCAAAAAACGATGCGGACTGGTTTACGATGTCGTGACACTGGTTGAACAAATTTAGGAGCACCCGATGAAACCGATCCTGGCGTTCGATGTATACGGAACCCTGGTGGACCCTATGGGAATGGCAGACCTGTTGGCGCCGGACGCAGGCCAGGCGGCGGAGTCCGTGAGTGCCCAGTGGCGGGAAAAACAGTTGGAGTTTTCCTTTCGCAAGGGGCTGATGCGCATGTACGAGGATTTCGGGGCCTGCACGCGGCAGGCGCTAAGGTATGCGATGGCCAGCCATGGGTTGAGCTTAAGTGGAGAGCGGGAAGATGAGTTGATGGGGGCCTATCTGTCCCTGCCTGCGTTTGACGACTCGTTGCCGGCACTGGAATCCCTGCAGGGCGAGTATCGAATGTTTGCCTTTTCCAATGGCACCTATCCGGCGTTGGAGAAGGTGCTGGGGCATAACCATTTGTTGGATCAGTTTGAGGGGCTGGTGTCGGTGGATGACATCAAGAGCTTCAAGCCGGACCCGGCGGTGTATGCCTATGCACGACGGGCAACCGGGGCGATGGATAAGCCTCTGTGCCTGGTGTCCAGCAACGCGTGGGATGTGATTGGTGCCCGGGCGGCGGGGTTGACGGCCATCTGGGTGCAGAGGGATGCCGGGAAGGTGTTTGAAGATTGGGGGGTTGAGCCTAATGCGGTGGTTCGGAGTCTTTCTGAGCTACCTGCTACATTGGATAACCTTTAACTTCCGGGGTGGCGCGTCTCGTAGCGTCCCTTCCAAAACACGCCTCAAGACGTCCTGTTCGGCTTGGGCTCCGCCATCCATGGCTCCGCACAGTTTTGGAAGGGACGCTACGAGAC
>JGI25130J35507_1000081_pt1 | contig 31548 bp, 30 predicted proteins | sample ETNvirnome_2_300_FD_35507 | JGI IMG/M metagenome (IMG submission 35507)
AATGAATTTATAGATATAACTGCAGCTAGAGATGTTGAAGTATCAATTACATGTAAACGGGTTGATTTGATATCCAAAAGGATATCACATGTAAGACTATATGCTGCTTTATTTGATATAGCAGGAAGTGACCCTGATTTGACTCCTCCGTCTTTTTATCGGCTAGTAAAAGAACAGCCTCTAGATTCATCTTTTGAGTTAGATGCATCAGATGCTACTAATCCTGCATGGGAGACAGTAAGGCTAAGGGTAATCAAAGATAATAATACTCCAGGAAATTCATATGAGGGTTCAACTGGAATCAATGAAGTATTGGATAATATCTATGTTCATTATGGATTGTCAGCTCAAACCAATGGGTATCACTTTGTAGCACGGTGTTATCATCCTCAATTGGATGATATAAAGAATTGGGTGTTTAGGTCTGGATGGCAAACTTTTGATAGTTTTAATATCATTAAAGACACAATAAGGATTCCTACGTATCCTGTAGCTATGGCTGGGTTTGCTGGTAGATTGTACGTTTTCGGTGAAAATAATTTATATCGTTGTGAACCTAATGGTATGTATATAGAAGATACCTTTGAAGGTATTGGATGTTTAGGTCCTGATGCATTTGTAGTTACAGAATATGGTATGTGCTTTGCTGATAAGAATAATATATTTGTACATGATGGGCAGAAACCTATTGCTATAGGTAACAAGATTTTGAGAGGTGATGATAAGGCTTGGCAGACTAATTCTGGAGAATTAGGTGCAGATACAGAAGTAATATTTGATGCTAAGTCAGGTAGTTTTGTAGTTATGATGAAGTCAAATGGTAACTATTTTGCTTGGGCGTATAATCTAGCACGTAAGCGTTGGGATTTATGGGACGTTGCTTCAGAACCAAAGAGTACTATACCTGGTAAAAATGGAGAAATGTTTTATAGTAATGGCACTGACCTAGTACATTATAAGGGTCACCCTGCTAATATCAGAACATGGGATTGGCATAGCAAGAAACTTACTATGCAAACAGATTCACAATATAAGATTTTTAAGAAGACAAGAGTTGCAGGGCATACTGGTGATGTAATAGGTACATTTGTTAGTTCAGAAGGTACTCCTAGTACAGCTCATGTATCAGATGGTTCTACTAGTGGTGTGTATACACTCAGTGGGGCTAATGCTACTGCTAAATGGATTAAGTATCAATTAGCAGGTCAGACAGGAACAGTAGACGCTATTGGAACAGTATTTAGAAGAAGGTCTATAAAATAATGCCTAGGATTAGTACAAAAAGAGCTCCTACTGTAAGTGGTGAGAACTCAGTACAGATTAGTAGGGCATTTAGTCAGGTATATGATGACATCAATGAGATTATAAATGCTGTTAATGCAAGTGATACTACTTTAATTAGGGATGGTACTGAAGGAAAGTCAGGAGATATAAGGATAGTTAAAACAGTTACTGGTGATTATTCTCTTGAAGTCAGGACAGAAGAAGGTTGGGTACAGAGTATAGTGACATTTAATGATGGCAGTACTCAAACAGGATTTAAATTTAGGAAAAGGAGTTAATTATGAGTTGGTTTAGTGAATTTTTTACAGGTCCAGATTTAGATTATTCGTTTTATTATAATCCACAGGAGGCTCAGGCATTTACTTATCAGCCTAGCTTTTATGATGCTGAAACTGGTACATATAACACTCCTCAGAATGTATCACGGGGAATTGAGTCTTTATATGATAAAGGTCAGAAGGTATTTGACAGAGGAGAGACAACATTTGGTCAGGCTCAACAGTATATTGACCCTACTAGTGATTGGAATAAAAAGCAGAGACAATTTCTGGGACAAGGCATTGCAGAAGGTGTAGGAGAAGTTACAAGGAGTCAACAAAAGGAATTAGCTAAGTCAGGTTATGAGAACTTTGGGTTAAATAATTTGATAGGAGCTGCAAATACAGGTCAAATAGGAGAACAGCTTACCAAGGGAATGAATACATTGCTTACTACTGGTGTTGGGATAGGTACAAACTTGGTTAATGCCGCTACAGGACTATACGGTCAAGCTGGACAGATGACATACTCAGCTTTAACAGGAGCTGGTGATGATGCTCAAAGAAACTTAGACCAGAACTTAGCTAATCAAGAAGATATCAATGAGTCTCGTTCGTTTAATGCAGCAGCTTCTAATGCTGCAGGTGCCTTTAATGCAGGTGCTAGGAATGACGCCAGTATGTTTAATGCAGGTGCATATAATGATTCTAAGCAGTTTGAAATAACAGGTCGTTATAATCAAGCTGCACAGAACAGAGCTGAGTCTAATGCATTTACCAATCAAGTAATAAGTTTGATACCAATGGCGTTTGGGGCTCCCCCCNTACCGTCCTGAAGTAGTCCAGTCGCAGGGACTGGCAATAACATTTCGACCAGTTCATCGAATGTATTTTTTGATGATGTGTCGGGAACAGTAATGAGTTAAGAAGGAGTAAAACATGGCAGTAAATATTAGTATGCATAAGCATACCCCTCAGTGGGATTTTGCACAACATTGGCTTAAAGCCAAAAAAGACAGGATATCTGAAGCTTTAACTAATAAGTCCTTAGATACAGAGGTAAAAAAACAGCTTGAAACTGCAAGACACAATGCTGTTAATGAAATCCAACAGGGGAAAATTATAGCAAATAATGTTGATAAGAATGCGATTGCAAGAGAAAGGCTTGAGCATGATAAGGAGATACAGCTAGGTAAAATAGATGGTGAAAAGACTATAAGCCTGAAGCAGGTAGAATTCGACTATGACATCAGGACCAAAGGGCTAGGTTTACGAAAGAAGACCTTTGACTTAGATGTCCAAAAGCAAAACTTTGTAGAAGGTGCTCTATTTGAGCATGAAAAGGGTATTGATATTAGGGGGATAACAAACGAAGAAACTAAAACTGCATTGCTGAAGATTGGGCAAGATGCGTCTATAGCGGCTCAAGTCAAAGCTGGAAAGCTTGATACAAAAAAGTTTAATTTTCATAAGACACAATCCGATAGGGTCTATAATCAAAATGTGTTAGAGTTTGGACAAGAACATGCATTAGCTGTTAAGAGGCACAAAGATACTAACTGGTTAGAAGGACAGAAAGTAGCTCAGTATAAATGGCATTCAGAGCAAGAGATTGGAATAAAAAAAGCAGAATTGATTGAGGCTGCATTAAATGGCAATACTAGTAGACTGCTAACTTTATCTCAAATTCAAGGATTTAATCTTAAGTCAATGTCTGAAGCAGTGAATCTGTTAAGTAATGGAGTTACTCCAGAAGCTATAGCAGGTGATGATGAAGTATATTTAGAACAGCTCAATAAGATAGTAGAGTCTGAGCGTTTTAAGAATGGTCAAATAATTGCAGATGTAAATGATGCTCTTACTATTTCTGTTAAAAATACGCAAGTTACAGAGGCTAACAATGTGGCAGAAGCACAGGCTTTTGTCATGTCAGACGGACTGCCTCCAAAGAAACCTAACTTAGTAGAAGGATGGACTAGGTTTGGGTGGAATGAAACTGAAACTTCAAGAGCGTTTGGTACCTATCTTGGTAAAACTGAGGCTATACTAGATAACCTGATGTCAAAACCTCCAAAATATATCGAAGCATTAAAAGGTTCTGAGCAAGTGTATAAAATGTATACTGATTTGATGTCTGTTAAAAATATGATAGTAGAGAATCAAGGTGCTTTTGAGAGAATGTGGGTTGATACAAGACATGAAGGTAAGGGTTACGAAGCTTACATAAAACAAATAGATGACCAGGTTAAATATTTAATGAGATTAAACCCAAGTATTCAACCACCTTCAGAGTAAGGAAGTAATGTTAGATGCTGAATTATGAGAATCAGCTTGAATTATATCAGACTGCACCATATTTATTTAATGAAGACGAAGTAGATGACCTAGAGAGACAAGGTAAACGGTACGGTTATAAGTTCAATAGGGACATGAAGTCTTCTGAGAGCTCCCTAGGTAGTACTTTAAACCATGCTGTAAGTGGTGTTGTAGAAGGATTCACTACGCTAGGGTGGGCTGGTGAAGCTAGTAATTCTCAAGAAGCAATTGCTGGCAAAATAGGTCATTTAATAGGATTTGCTCCTGATATTATAATAGGTGCTCTTGCTATGCTCTCGCCTATTCCAGGTGACGAAGTAGCTTGGATGGCCTATATGGCAAATAAGTATGCACCTAAGGCTGTACTTAAAGCTGGAGTAGCTGTAGGTAAAGGTGCAGCTAAAGTACGTAAAGGCTTAGAACCCTTAGTTGCTGGTACAACCAAAGCACAACGAGCTGGTAAGGCGGCTCTCGACCCGATAGCAGAGAAACTGCTTGGTCGTGCTTTAAAAGAATCCCCCTTTAGATTAAAATCAGTACCGTTTCGTCTTGCAGAACTAGCAATGGAGCGAAGTGCTCGTGGACTTAAGATGGCTGGCTGGGATGCTGCTAAGTTCATGGCTAAACATCCTAAGACTGGAGCTATTGCTGAAGAGGCTATTCGCTTAGGGCTGGCTACTGGTATTTCTGCATGGACTCAGGGTCCTCAAGCAATGGCTGAGTCAGCTAAACATGGTGCTATAGCTGGTGCTCTCTTTGGTGGGATAGGTAATTTTATGAGGATAGATAAATTACTTAGGCATGAGAGTCCACTGCTTGTAACAAGAGGTGAGCGTGCTCTTGAAACTGTTGCAAAGATGGCTGTAGGTGCAGGATTTATGGGTGGAATGGCAAAGGCAGGTGACCAACCTACTGAAGTCGTAGTATACGAAACCCTTCTGGGTGCATTCTTTGGNGGAGGAACAAAGCCTGCTTATATAAAACAGGGTGGTAAGCANTTTGTTAAAATGAATCAGTCTAAGAATATACGTGACCATTTTGACCCATCACTAACTGATGGATATGATACTTTAGGGAAAGATTCTCAAGATTGGGTCAATGATAAAGTTAGAAAACATATGGGTCAGTTGTATGAACTTGATATGGAGAAGGAAGAAGGAGAAAAGAGTGTCTACTCAGAAGCTTTCATTAGAATGGTTGCAAGTGCACGGGAAAAAGGTGTAGAAGGATTCAACAAAGAAGACGCTATGAGCGATGAGGCTCTAGATAAGATAAATACTATTGCTCAGCAACAAGAGTGGCTGGAAACTATAGATAGGTCAATCGCAGACCAGCATAAGAAAACAGATGTTGATGCTATACCATTAGATGAGGTGATTGAGTTTACTGATGGTAGAGTTTTTATAAAGAAAGAGAGTGATATAGACGGTAAGACTGAGCCAGTCTGGTATGAGAGAACCAAGGATGCTGATGAAAAAGTACCTTGGAAAAACTCTTGGATGAAAGAGCAGTTTCGTGAAGGTAATGCCAAGATGCAAAGAAGTCCTATACTTAAGGAGACAGCAGAAGCTTTTATTGAATCTGGTAGAAGCTTAGATGCACGGGCCAAGGCTCTTGGGTGGGACAGTATGAAGCAGTTGAATCTGAATAGCTTAGATGTTGAAAGTATTATGACATCACAAGGTCGCAGTGGAGAGGAAATATCTAGAGCTAAAGAGTTATTGAAAGAGCGTAGTGATAGACAGAAGCTAATAAATGATTTGCCAGCTAAAGAAGCTGCAAGATTAAATGATGATGATGCATGGGGCTGGGTATATCAACGTAATTATGATTCATTTAGGCTTGAACAGGCAGACTATATAGAAAAAGCCTTAGAGGAAATGTATGAATATACATTAAGAAAGTCCGAACGTCCAGAAGATGCAGAGATAATACGAAGTAGTATTGTTTGGCATGATACTTCTGTAGAATTGGATGCTAAGACAGTAGCTGAAAATAAGGCATCTAATGCTCGTGTTAAATCAAAATTAGATAAGCTAGATGAAAAAATATCACAAGAGAATTTTACTACTGAACCATCAGAGCTGAAGAACCTGAGTGATATATTTACACAGTTGGGAGAGACGCAAGATAGGGCATGGATAAAAAAGGTTCTACTGGATAATATATCTGGACAGGGTTATAAAATAGATGATACAATAAACGCAATTACACAGGTACTAAGGTCTCCTAATAATTTATTGCATGAAGCGTATAACGCAGATGCAGTCCAAAGAGTTAAGGCAGTAGCGTTAGAGATACAAAAGGAAGGTATGATTAAAACTTCAGCATCTGCTGACCCATCGGTTTCTAATACAAAGGAAGAACGAGATAGATTAAGAGTAATGAGTCTTGAATCTGTCGGTGAGCTTTTAACGCTTAAGGGAGAAGGAGTCATAATACGCAGACATCTAACAGACCCCTTTAGGATAGGTGATATTGCTATGGCTCCAGATTTACGTGGTCAGAACAAAGGTACAAGAGTAATACAGGCTATTAAGAAAGAATTTATAGGTGGAGGATATAAAACTGGTGGTAAAAAGGACCACATAATGGTTAGAGCAAAGCCAGGTACAGAAGGATTTTATGAAAAGATGGGCTTTGAGTTTGATAGTGAGGATATGAGTGATGGTGGTCTATCTCCACATACAGGTAAACGATTTCATCAAGACCAAAGTACATCTAGTACTCCACCAACTACTCCTTATCGTGCTTGGTGGATGAAGTTAGACTTAACGAAAGACCCCTTATGGACAGCNGATGCTCCTTCTTCTGACCCAACACCTGACCCTAAGCCAGGCTCTTGGAATGTTATGGGTTCTATGATTAACCCTATTAAAATTACAGACAGTTCTCTTGGTATGGACATACCTAACATTGCTAGTTTTTTAAATGAAAGTAAACTTACAATTATAAGGTCTAAGGAGGAAGCTAAAGCATTAGGACTTGATGTTATAGGTGAAGGCGATTATGGATGGGTTAAGATAGAAGGAAATATGTTTCTACTTAAGAATAAGGGATTCCTTACTAGCAAAGAGTTTTTTGAACAAGTATCTGATAATCAATTTAGAAGTGAAGGGATAGAAGGTACGCAGAAATATGAAAATAAGGGAATAGAGAGTTTCTTTGAAGGTAAGGGTAGAATGCTGGTGTTTGAAAATGCCAGAGATACTGAAGCAGTACATCCTGGAGCTAATCTAGAACGATTAGTAGCAGGGACAACTGATATAGAATATCTTGCAGACTCTTATTCTAGTAAGGAAATAAATGCCTTATTTGACCAGTATGTTAAAGCTGAAAAGCATATAAAGGTAGGGAAGGACATCTCTGATGTTGAAAGTCTACAGTGGGTAAGAGATAGGATAAATAAGGTAGGCTCTGAAGGAATTATAAAGGAGCTAACTCCAGAGAATAAACAAAAGCTAAAGGTTTTAGGTTGGTCTGATAGAGACATAGATGCAATGCCAATGGAGGATGCTGATAAAATATTAGTTGACAAAATTGAAAAGAATATGCCAGTAGAGATTATTTCATCTGATGATATAGTAAATGCGGAAGGCAGACCGATACCTGCTGGCATAGTTGATGGTAAAATTCATATAAATGAAGCTTTAATTAGAAGGTCTTCAGTTGAAGACATACTGGAGTCTCAAGACCCAGAGACTCTGAAGGCTATGGTTGAGTCTGGTGACTATGCAGCATTGATGAGAGAAACCTCCTCCATGGGACCAGGTAGATTATCTATAAGGGATTTCCTTGTTGCTCATGAGAGAGCCCATCTTGAGCTGGACCAATATGGTGAAATTTCAGAAGCAGAAATAAATGCAAGAGCTATAGAGTTGCTAGGACTAAAGCGAATAGAGACTAAGGAGTGGAAAGAATTCTTAGAAAACAGAGATGCAGGTGGTGATATACATCAGGCTTGGATAGGAATGTCAAGAATTTTAGAGAGGTCTGCTAAGACTGGTAAACCTTTTACATCCACAAAGGATACATTTGATTCATTATATAGGTGGGCCCAGCGACAAAAGTCAGTAGCTGCTGGAGAAATGGTAAAGGCACTGGAATTTGGGTTTAGGAATCAAGCTNNNCNAATATCTTATGGAGCTCTGATGGAAAAGCATTTGTTTGGAAAGTTTATAGAGCAGGTAATGATAAATGGTTCTGAATATAGAGTAAAGGAGCAGTTCAAACATTTTAAAGCAAAAGATTTCTTTAGACATGCTAATATGCAATTTGATTTAAGTGAACTCTTTAAAGAGAAAGGAGCTCCTGAATCCAGAGAGGTTCCTTTTAGTGAGATTCCTGCTGAACATCCAATAAGAGACTACTTTAATTGGGTGAATAAGATGGCTGATGTTGCTCGCTTAGGTAATGAAGGAGAACCTTATGAAGAAATTCTAGCTGAAGCACAGCAATATGCTGAGAGACTGGGACCTAATCTTGAAAAGATACAGGATATAGATAATTACATTGATAATACTGAGCCACTTCTATCAGAGGATTTAAATTCAGCAATTTTAAGATATAATCTTGCTCTTTTTGAGGGCAGAGAAGGCATTGAAGAAGCTAATAGGGTTGTTTTTGAAGCAGACAAAGTAAAGAAAGAATTTACCTTAGAAGCTCCTAAAGAAGAGGCTATCTTTAGTGAAATAACTCCAGAGCAGGTTAGGAAATTTAGTGGAGATGCTACAGAGAATGTAATGCAGGCTAAAAATGGAGACATCTTTAGCTTTAACAAAGATGGAGCTATGGTTATAAAGCAGTCTCTAACTGGAAAATTTTATCAGATGCTCATTCCTGGAGCGACTAAAGAAACGGTAGAAAAATGGATGAGTGGAGAGCTCATTCAAAGAGTATTTCCTGAGTTAACAGCAGAGCAAAGAGAGTTTTTGATAAGTGGGACTACCCCTGCTGAGTTTGCTGATATAACAAGAGACCCTGAGTATGATGAGTTCTATAAACCATTTCTTGAGGAGGTTACTAAGAAATCTAATCAGCAGGTTAAGGATGCTATTGAAAAGATTCAAGAGAAGACGGTCATTAGACCTGGTACAACAACATTTCCAGAGAATATATATAAACAGCTAGATTTCCTAAAGAAATCTGGTTCAATATTAAAACTTAAGTTGGTTGGTAGTAGGGTAACAGGAGAGGCTAAGGAGGGTAGTGACTATGATTTTTATATCTCTATGGATATTGACAAAATGTGGGGTGAGAAGACTGCAAAGAAATTCAGAGAGATGGATGATGGTCAAGCTGAAGAATGGATAACAGATTTTATATTTGACCCAGTACATGGTACTGAAAAATCTATCTCCACTTTATATGGAACACCAGGTGCAGATATATTTCTTGAGCTTGGTGGAAGGCTGTTTCACAGAGCATATCATGGGGACTGGGTAACATGGAGACGTAGGGACCCATCTATGCATGAGAATAAGCCTTCAATCGAACTTATGGATGAAGATATATTTTCAGAAGTTGTTGAAAAAGAGGGTCCTGATTTTACTGCTTACCAAGCTACTCATTGGAATGCATTTGCAGGTCTAGCACGTAGACAAAAGGTACTAAGGCATTTGGAGGAGTATAAAGCTTCCAAGGTAACAGATGGAAGACATGCCTGGAAACAAGAGAACCAGATTGCTATTGATTTAATGAAATATATGGAAGGCTTTCATGATATAGACAAGCATCCTATTTCTCATGATTTAAAGAAGATAGTGAGTGAATTAGAGAAAGTAGGATTTAAGTTTGCTTACTTTCCTAANAGAGGATTGTACTATCTAACGGACCCNGATGGTCAGGGCTATTCTAATAGACCAGAGGCTCTAAAGGCTAAGAAAAAGAATTCACAGAAGAAGACTCCAACAGAGGGAGTAGATATAGATACTGCTCCTATCGTTAAGAATTTAAAGGGAGTGGCTGCTGTTAAGGCTGCCGAAGCAAAAGGAGATGGTGTTAATGTTTTACGGAAGCAAGGTAATAAACATTATGGAAATCCTTTCTCTTCTAGGTTTTTCAAAGGAACAGAAAAGCATAAGAAGACAATTCGGGCATCTGTAGAGGCATATGAAGAGTGGCTTAAAGGAGATAAGTATAAAAATATAGAGCCTAACCGTAGACAATGGATATTAGACGAGATAGATAAAGGAGCTCTTACAGGTAAGAATTTATTATATTATACAGAGATATCTAAAAAAGATGGAGGTCGAAGTCATGCAGATGCTCTTGCAAAGTTTGCTGCAGAGCGACTAGGAGTCTCTAAAGAAGTTCCTGCAGAGATACCTACTAAAGAAGAATTTAAAGTTGAACAAAAGTTTCCTGCTGGAACTAAAGGAGGAAAGTTTAAAGACCCTAATCAACTTACACTTGAACTAGATATCTTTGCAGATGATGAGATGACTACCTTAATGGAAGCTAAAAAGATTGAAAGAGAAGCTGGAGATGATTTAATTGTAGTAAAGAATATCATTGATAAGTTTGTTGACTCAGTACAAGAAGTAGGAGGCGATGAAGCTCCTTATGTTAACTCAAAACAGGCTATACAAAATGATTTAAGAAGGATAAAGAAAGAGGTGTTGGAAAGTGGTGGTGGTGTAGAAGAATTCTTAAATACAATTTCAGAGTATGCACCAGAGGCAATAAAGCCAAGGCATTTTGAAGAGAGAGTAAGGCAGTTCTTTAAGAGTGCCGAGTCCCTTGTAAATCGTCCATTATTAACTTGGGATAAGAAATCTGGGTTTACTCTTTATCGTCAAAGAGCTGTANCTACACANGGTCAGAGGATACATGGAATTAAAAGNGAACAATCTATAAANAAAATATTAAGCAGATTTACTGTAATGGAGAATGGTTATCCTAGAGATGTAACGATTGAACTTGACCCCCTTGATAATAAGAAGGCTTACTTTAGTTCAGCACAGGATAGATGGATTATTGACGAGCCTGTACTAAGCCAGAAAGATTGGAATCTAATGGAGACTCAACTTAGAGACCAAGGGTATTATATTTATAGTGGCTCAAATAATAAAGGGCAAATTGTTACTAGAAGACTACATCCTGGAGTACATACTGGACAGCCTAGACAGACTCCAGGTGAAATAATGATGGACTGGCAACAGTATGTTTCTACTCCTAATTATTCTCCTACTGCAGGTAAGCCTATTATTCGCATAGATATACCAAACTTTGATACTGTAAAGTCTATGATAGAGTTTGCCAGCACTTTTGGGTACAGATTCAATGAGGAAGCTATGAAGTTCGAGGCTTATGGTGGACAAGTATTTGAACTTAAGAACTTCAGGGATGAACTGAGAGCTCTTGACCCTAAGTTTGATGAGGTAATGGAAGATGATATTAACAGGGAATTAAAGAGGCGTGGAATCTTCCAGTCTGAAGGTCCAGAAAGAGATGAGGCTATTGATTGGCATGAAAAGAAAGTAACATCTAATATACTATACCTTATGGAAGAGAACTATAGTGGTCTTGATAAGGCTCTTGGTTTGTTTAAGGATGTGATTGATTTTAATAAGCGACAGACATTGATACGTGGTACTGAAATGTCTGTGCATGCTAGAGAAGTCCGAGACCATGTAGATAGTGATGGAAAATTAAGGTTTATTATAGTTGAGGAAGACGCTAGGTATGAGAGTGATACTGATGGTGACTGGTATCCATATAGTAGGCTCTTTGATGATATAGTATATGCTTTTGGACAGGACCCTCAGACAGGATTTATGAAATGGGGCGGAGCAATACGTAGTGCAACAGACGGGTTATTATATTATAAGCCAGGTGTGCATAGAGCTAGTACAGCACAAGATGATTTTATGGTGAAGCATGGTATCACTAATATATTATATATGACTAGTGTAAAAGTAAAGGGAGACCGTCTTCCAACTAAGATAGATTTCAATTCAAAGAGTGGTGAATGGGAATTAACAGGGGACTTAAATGTTTATAAAATGCAACCTAGTGAAATACAGGTTAATATGAATGTTACAGATAGTCATAAGAAGGCTACTGGTCCTAGAGATTTGATAAAATCTATGCATGTCAAGCTTATTCCTGAACAAGTAGGCAACAAACCTATAGATTCTTTTATAGATGACATATTTAAACCCCGTTTAATAGGGATAGAAGGCGTAAACAACCGAGCATTAGAGTGGATGTCAGGTGAGAGTCCTTACGTTCCAGGAACGATAGGTTTTGGGCGAGGTAAGATAGACTTAGATGATATAGGTACCAAGGTTATACTAGATATAATACAAAAGCATCCTACGTCAGAGATGACTAGAGACGTATTAAAATTTATATTCAGGTCATTTGAGAGGCAAATGTGGGAGGAATCTGAGTATGGAGAGGAAATAGAGTTCGATAATGCTCAGTCTATGACCGTAAAGGGTGTATTAGAAGAGTCTAATTATGATTTTAGTATTTGGGGTGATGGAAAGATAAGTCAGGGGGTAAAAAAGACCTTAGGTAACTATATTATTAGAAGGGCATTTAAACCTCGGTGGAAAGAAGCATCGTATATGCGTATGATAGGGAATACCTCTGAGTATCGTGCTAAATATAATCTCAAGCCAGGAGAGTGGATGGTTCAGCGTAACTGGGCTAGTGAAAAGATAAATTTTGGCGATGAGTATATTACTAGAGAAGAAGCCTTTAATAAATACAATAGAGCTGTTCAGCAAAAGCGTCCACAAGCAGAGCTTGATAGAATGCTTGATGACTTAGCTTTGTTTGGTGGTCGTGTTCCAGTGTCTGGTGCTTCTGGTATAAGAGATATGAGAGGATTTAGGGGATTCCTAAAGGAGAGAGGATGGGGATTGTTACTACATCCTGAAGATAAGTATCTAATGGGTGGTGCTGACAATGATGGTGATACTCATCATAGTTTCCGTGGAGTACCTAAGCCAATAAGAGAAGCTTATAGGATGATGGCAAAGGAGCTTGAAGATGCGGAAGGTAAGCTTAAAAACCTGAAAGACCCTGAATTATTTAAGAAGTACTTTGGTATTGATGAGAAATCTAAAGAGTCACTGTTACTTGAAGCTCCTAGCTCTGTGTTTATGCCTGGAATGAGAATGCATGTTGCAAAAGGTTCATACATGGGGAACAAAGCTGTAGGTACAGTAACTAATTCATCTCAAATGATACAGATATTGTTATCTACTGCCATAAAGAATGATGGTAAATATGTTCTTCATAAAGACCTAGGTAAAGGTAAGACTGCAATAATGGAACTAGAGGTTAATAATAAATACATTCCACAGGCTGGTATAGATAAAGTTCCAGGAGATACCTTTAGATACATGGTATATAATGCTCAGAATAATACGTTAGATGCTGCTAGGACTATGCATAGTCATAAGAAGATAAGACAGATGCTTTTTGATACTGCATTTAAAAGTAAATATTATATTGAGAAGGTTGACCCTAAAACTAATGAACTTGTTAGAGAGGAAAGGTCAGGTGGTGTTAAGTGGAATGACTTATATGATACAGAGTTTGATGTTATAATGGATTTAAATAGAAAGCTCTTTGGGTATAACTTTGCACAACATAGGGCATGGAGATTCTCAGAACAGTTAGAGGCTATATCTAATATGACTAAGATGGAAGTAGAGTTTGAAGGTGTCCTTCCTAGAGCAGCTAAAGAATTTGGTACATATAACTTCAAACTTGACCTACAGCAGGTTGTAGATACAGCTAAGGTTATAAGAGAATTAAGAAAACAGAATAAGCTTGGAGAATTTGAAGAGGGTTCTCTTTTCTTAAGGCTTGCAGGTAGACAAAATCTGTCAATACATGGGAGTGCAGCTTATTCAGATATAACATTATTATTAAATGATTTTCATGATTGGGTAGCTACGAAAGATATTATTGTACCTATCGGAAAAAGAATCAGAGATACAATGCCTCTACCACATCATGGTTCAGAGTATGATATACTAGATGAAATAGCAAGTATGGCTACAGACTTTAAGGCTGAAGGTACTTATCAGCGTGGTAAGGCTAGGAATTCTTCAATAACTCAAGCTGACCTTAGACATATACTTGATAAAAAGATGATAAACTATAGAGAAGAACTGAGAGTAAGGGCTGAACAGTTAGGTTTACAAAAAGAGTTGTTGGTTAAATATTTTGATGCCTATATGCTTAGTCCGTTGAAGTGGCAGAATCCTGAGGAGTGGGCAGCTTATAAGGCTGAGTTAGATACAGCATATAAGATTAAGGATGAATTGATGTCAGGGATTCCTTATGATAACTTACGTATTGAGGATGTAAATGAACAGATAAAAGGAATAGTTAAAGAGATGAACATGACCAGCAGACAGTCAGTTGGGTGGAATTCTCAGGCTATCCCAACTGAGACTAAAGCTAATTATAGGAAGGCAATTGGTAAAGCTCTCCGAAAGTATTACAGAGAAGAGTATAAAGTAGAGGAGCCAAAAGAGGAGGAGGTATCACAACTTGAAGGCAGTGACCCTGAACCTAAAGTCACAGCAGAAGATGCCCATATAAATGCTCGTGAATTATTAGAGACTGAATTAAAAGTTGATGTAGAGGCGGCTGATAAATTAAAAGATGCATTAGGTGAACCAACTACTGAAGAGGCTATGTTGATTGATGCATTTACAGACTATCTAAAAAAGTATCCTAACTTTGCTAATGATTTGGCTAAAGTAATTCCAGGAATGATAGCAACAGAAGAGTTTGTTGGTAGACCTGTAGAACATCTAACGTGGGATGATATTAGAATGTTTGTCAGGTCATTTAGGGAAATGGATTTGCATAAGCAAAATGAAATGCCTGTCAATTGGAAACATCATTACAATTTTTACAGCAGATTAGATGAAATAATGACACCAAATGATATGAGGACAATAGAGAGTGCGTCTCTTATGCCAGTTATGACTAAAGATGGAGATATACGATTAGCTAAAACTTCATTACCTATGAGTATGTTTAAAATTATACAGGATACAGGTGAGCGTGCTATTGTGCATACAAATTCCCTTACGAATGTTTGGAGAGATAGGAAAGCTAAAACATTTGGTTATCTTATGCAAATAGATGAGGGTAAGGAGCTTGCAGATATAGCTATTAGAAGCATGGAACGGAATGGGGATGGAAGAAGCTATCAAGACCAGTTTACAAAAGAGAAGGCTTTAGCAATATATAAAAGAAGGTGGCTAGATGTTGAGCAGAGATATAAGGAGCTATTAGCTAAGGGTGAGGTTTTTCAGATACCAGATAAAGACGGTACTATGATTAAAGTTGATGCTGAGTATCTGAGAAATAGAATTCAAGATGATATTACTACCTTCTTTGAAGACTTTGGTAATGAAATCATTTACAAACCTTACAATGAAGCAGATGTTATAGATGATGCAGGTAAATTAAAGGGTTCTTTTACAGAGAGAATCTTACGTTCTATTATAGGCGAAAGTCCATTTACAGATATTACTATTGAAGGTAATCCTGCTGTAAGTAGGTTGATGTATGAGTTAGACTTGGAGGACTTAGTTAGTAGGAAGAGATTAGATGCGAAAGAAAGGCGTGTATTTAGAAGACAGTATAGAATAGATAACCCTCCACCAACAGAGAAAACTGCAGTAGGAAAAATCACAAAAGATTTTTACTTCCACCATACAGGTTTTACTCATACCCGTGCTGCTCGCAAAGCAAATAGTGATGCTATGATTGAGTATTTAGAGGGGTATGCAGATGCAGTGGGGAAAGGATTAGAACCTATACCAGAATGGTTGATGGAAAAGGTAAATAGAGGTGACATATCAGAGTCACAAGCAATGGACCATATGATTTATCTTAAAAGACAGGGATATGATAGAATGAAAATGGGCTCTTTAGATGAAGACATGAGTATGGGAGAGAAAACAGTAGAGTGGCTCATGACTAGAAGTGGTGATGTTGAGAATATGCATAAGCTCAGGCTCAGCTCCAGACATGCCTCTTCATTCTCAAGAGGAGACATACCACTTCCAGAATATAGAACAGATTTAAAAGTTTTAGATGACTATGTATTAGGATGGTCTAGGGCTTACTTTAATAATCTTGTTGCAATAAGAGCTCGTATTGGTATAGATAGATTTATAGAGAGAGGACGTAGGGGTGAGCATTCTTTAGGTAAAGAGACAGATAATTGGGCTAACATGATGTTGGGAATGACTAAAAAGATTATAGGTTATCCTACATTCTTTCCTGAGTCAGTCTATGGGGTAACTCCTAAGAAGGGACGGGTAATAAGAAGATATTTAGATGGACTAAAGCTGACTGCAAAGCAACAGCAACTAATAGATGAAGAAAAAGAAAAGTTTATGAATGAACGGTTAGCTGAAGATGGTCCCAAGGCTTTGGAAAAAATGACACCTGCAATGATAGGAGCCAGTGATACTTTAAAATTTACCCATATGGTAGAGCAAGATGTAAATAAGTTGGCTGCCTATAGAACTGGTTACTATTTGTATTCTGATGAGGTAGCGACAAAGTATCTTGATAAGATATCAACTAAACTCTTGGGTGGGAAGATGCCATTCTATGGTGAATTACCTAAAGACCCTAAGACTAGGAAGCAAGTATTAGCACGTATGGTACATAAATTTGGTGTGTTAGAGGGTAAGTATAGTTTAATCAGTCTTCTGTCTCACTTTAAAACGTCTATTGGTAATATAATGGGTGGTTCTGAGAATATTATATCAAGTGCTGGATTGAGGCACTACAAGAACTCTCTTAGTACGCAATGGTTGCTTGATAACATCTTTCAGAACGCTACGTATCAGATTTTATCAGATAAGCCAGGAGAGAAGTATAAAGATGTAGAGATTAAAACAAGGGAAGATATAGGTCAATGGCTTGAAGTTATTGGTGTAATTGATAACTATATGAAATCAGAGATAGGACTTGACCCTACTTGGAGACCAGATAAAAATAGGAAATTTATTACTTCAGTTGTAAAAAAGATTTCTAGTATGCGTAGGTTAAACCCGATGCTTACTGATAAGGAAGCAAATCTAACGATAAGGGAGTTAGGTGTAGAGTATGGTGTTGTAGATAGTATAGTTGATAAGGGTGCAGCCTTTATGCAGCGGTCTGAGGTATGGCTAAGGCAACGTGCATTTCTGGCTCATTATCTGAATGCCCGTGAAGCATTGATGCCTGTGTCTGAAGAATTACCTTGGGACTCTCCAGTTTTAATATACTTTGGAAAGAAAGGTGTTGAGGCTACACAGTTTATGTATCATGCTGCTTTCAGAACTAATTATTCTAACACTGCATTAGGTAAGGTTATGACTAGGTTCCAGCCTTTTGCGTGGAATTCAATAAAATTTAGAAGACATATATATAAATCTGCTAAGATTTATGGATTCAAACCAGGAACTAAGCCCTTTGAGAGATACACAAGACAGATGACTACAGATATGATGGCATTAGCTCTAGGGACAATGTTCGTAGGTTCAATCTTTGATTATGCACTACCACCACCAATGTCATGGATGGTAGACACAGCACAGTGGTTATTTGGCGATGAGAAGGAGCGTGAGCGAGCTTTCTTTAGTCAGTGGCCTACAACTGCGATGGCACCACTTCAGCCCTTTACAGCCCCAATTACGAGGTTTCCTTTAAATATAGTATCAACTATAGTAGATGGTAGCTTTGATAAGTTCTCATCATATTATATACATACGTGGTATCCATTTGGTAGATTAGTTAGGGATGCTGCTCGGACAGTCTATAATCCTTCAATGATTGTTGAAAATATGACAGGTCTACCATTACATCGGTTTCAGCGTAAGTCTACTGCATATTGGAAAGATGCGTTTGGAATGGATGACGAAGAATAGTGCGACGTTTACGCTTTATTTAGAGTTTCTAAAAAAAATTTCAACGGAAATGAGCATACCACTGCTTGAACTTTGAAAACCAAAAACTGAAAACCGATATAGGATTTTTGGCAATTTTTTGAAAATGGGGGCCTGCGTATTTTATACACTGAACAGGAGATTCATTTTGACCCCCACCTTCTGACATATTATCGTTCTTTCCAAGCTTTCCATATAATTTGATATACAAAGATTGCAATAGCAATCTGTATCAGCACGAAAAGCTCAAACAGTAGTATTGTTTTCATCTTCTTTTACTTCCTTTGCCTTTTTATCAAGGTATTTTTTGAGTTTCTTTCCATTTCGTCTCATTTCGACATATGCACTAACCACAACTTCCAAATTCGATAACCTATTATGAAGATTAGCTATATGTTGATTCAGTTTCTCTATTTTATGTTTCAGACTATTCTTCTTCATTAGGTTCCTCTGTTATCTGATTATCAATTGACTTTTCCAATAATTGTTTATATCTCAAATATATTGGACTTTTATTGGTAAAGGTGCCTTTATCTTTCATATCAAGTAGCATACAGCGATATATATCAAGAATAAGGTTATCTTTTCCAGCTTTTGAATTTCCAAAGAATCTTTCTTTCCGTGGTTGTCTTTCCCATATTTCTTTTCTTTTCCCACTACCATTAAAACTAAACATTTTGTTTCTCCCTCTCGGCTCTGTATTGTTGTTGTCTAACCCTTGGTGTTAAAGTGTGACCGTTCCACCAACCATTTTTCCACCACCAGCCATTTCCGTGTTTATTGAATGTTTCTTCTCTGGCTTTGATGTACTCAGGGTCATCTAATCCTGTATATGGGAATCCATGTGTCCAGCTTTTCCAGTCACTACTCATTTTTAACTACAATTTGGTGGTTTTTCGTTTCCTGTTGGATTATGTGGACCATAAGGAGGACCGTAGTCCCGTTGGTAGATGGATTCGTATATGGCTTTCCTATCCCTATGAGAAATGAATTCTTCAGTTTCTTTCCAAGTGTCCTCATCGTCAAATTCATTATTGACTTCATCGGCAGTTGTTTTTTCTACAAGGATATATTCTGACTCATCTAAGACTCTTGCATAAGCTGCATCTCCTATTAAGTCTTCTTCTTCTCCGTCTTTATCAAAATAATCACTTCCAGTTATAAAGAACCATCCTTGTTTGTTCATTACTTCTTGGCTTTCGGGCCACTTCTTAACTTCCAGAATCATACTTCATCCTTTCTATTATAGAGAGTTCATCAAGTTTTTGAAAAATACCTATAAGAGCAAATGTAGATATATATTGTAAGTCTAATCTATATTCCTCTTTATCACTTCCATCATTAACGTGGAGTGCTTTTTGGTTGTACATTTTTTGAACATTATCTAAATAGTTTAACATATCAACTGATAATGGTTCCTTTCTACTTCGCGTGTTCATTCTCCTTTGTGTGTTTTTCATTTTGTCCTCCTATAAGTTTAATGAAAAATTCTTTAGGGTAGTATCTTTGACGCCAACCAAAGACAATTTACGCTACCTTTTCACTTGCTAAGTCCACCAACATAAAACAGTGGTCCCATCAATTTATATATTCCTTGACAGGCTTAAGTTTTGAAAAATGTAATACTACCCTAAATCTGAAGTGTATACGGGATTTCTGCCAGCCCCGTATTAAAGATAGGACTCTGTCATAAGTCGGAAAAGTTCCGTTCCTATTTAGCATTGGACTGTATCACCACTTCAATCACCCATACATTAGCCTTGTTTATCCCCAACTTAATGGTTCCTGGAATAAGCTTAGCCATATTTCTCAGCTTTAGCATATGGTACTAATAATATGAGATTTAAGTCCTTTGAACACACGGAATCCGATATATTCAAAGATTTATTGATAGGAAGAGACTGGCCATCACCTACGTCACAGGTTTCCGTACATCCTCTTCGGTTCTGTTTCTTTTACGACGAAATCGCCATTCTATCAAGTTTATGGGGGGCGTTCGCGTATCCCCCAAATTGATTGGAACAGGCTGGTGCCCCACGCTGCAATTGTACCAGCTTTTTAGCATGCTTGTGGTTCTAACTCTGTTCCAATTTATCTAATGCCAAAGACATTAGTTCTAATAAGAATTCAGGTTCAACAGATACTAATATTCGACCTCTGTCTTCTCTAAAGAATACACCTATTTCTTCCTTTTCTGGATATAACCAGTTCGCAATCTTGCTACGTCTTTTACATCCCCAATATCCATTGTGGATTTGTACATCACCTTTTTCATGCTGAGCCCCACCTCTATCTCTATTGTAAGCTTCTAATTTATACTTTTTAGCAAGTCTTACAACTTGCCTTTGGAGCTCAGCACCCCTTTGACGGTTTCTTTTACCCCGTCTCTGATTCTTCGTTAATTTTAGCACCGACACGAATGTCCTTTGCTTTTAATTCTTCAACTTCTATTTTTTCAAGTAAGGTCTTCACAATTCTGAATTCCTGTTCCTTTTTGCAATATGCATATATCATTTCAGCTAACTTAAGAGCATCTTTTAAAGTTGCTGTTTCTGTTCTACTAAGCTGAGCCGACATTATCATTCCACATCTCTTTTACTGACCAAGCACTTGCTTGGACTGCTAATTCACAAGGACCTACTCCTACACCAAATGAAAGATGAGTTCCTTTCTTATGACTTAATAGTATTATGAAGTGAAACAATGTAAGAAGAGTTATTCTCTTACCATGGATATCACCATCAGGATTCATCATTGTAGTTAAACGCCAAAACCATCTTGTCCATCTCATCGTATTGTTAACCTTCTTATCTTAGGACAGTTTGCATATGGTGTGTTACCATCATATTCAAGTACATTTTTCCTAAGACCTTTCTTGTCAACTTTCAATTCATACTTTTTGAAAATACTTGGTAAATCATCTTCATTTCCAAACTCTACAGGACCGAATGCATTTACGATAGTATAAGATTCTGTATCTGTCTTTAATTGAAGATTACCATTGGCATTTTCTTTGCCTGTCTGCTCCACAATAGACATTATTAAACCTTTAATTCGTTCTTTTGAATTTAAGATACTTTTCTGTTTATCTCTCAGTTTATTAACCGTGTCTCTATGTGCTTCTATTGTTGCTTTTATGGAGAACTCAGATTCTTTCATTTTATTGAGTACCCAATGGAGTTTTTCTGTCTTGTCCAGCATTGCCTTTTCTATCCTATCAAGTTGCTTTAATGTTTCCTTTTCTGAGTGTTCATCTAACTCATATCCATCGAACTCAAGGTCTAACATCAATCTTAAATCAAGATATTGGCTAACGAGGTCGTATGTCGTTTCTTTACTTACATGCATTGGCATATATCCTCCTTTTATTTTATCTCCTGAATAAACCTGAATGTTTCAGGAAAGAAATTACAGGTAACGGAAAAAGGTTCACCATCTCTTGTCTTCTTAGACCGTATCATTCTTGTGATACTGTTCCTTAATCCTTCAACTGCTATAACCGTATCTGCTTTCTGTGCTATAGATGATGAATGTTTACCACTATGTTCATCTAACTCAGCTAATCTTGAATCTCCTTTTGTAGTATGAGATATTCCTATTACTATTATTTGTTGGCTTGTTGCTATTTCTCTTACTTCGTTAATTATTTCATCAATTTTGAACATTGAGTCATGAATATATTTTGAAACTCTTATTCCATCAATTGTATCTATAATTAACAATGCAGGTTCTATTTCTGCAACAAGTTTTCTTATCTGTTCTATTTTAGGAGGAATCGTAAGACAATGTATATGCTCTATTGACTTTGACCATGTATTTTCATTAGCATCATAATATTCGTCTACTTCTCCTTTAGTCTTTCCTTTTGCAATCTGAATGAATCTCCTATACATAAGGTCAACTGGCATTTCAAGAGATAACCAGAGTATTCGTGCATCAGTATCAACTGCTACATTTTGTACCCAAGCTGTCTTTCCCATTCCAGTATTTCCAAGAACTATTACAAGCTCTCCAGGATTTAACCAATAGTCACTCATAGCATAGATATCAGCAAGGTTTATACGGGGTTTATCATCTATGTTTCTCAATTTCTCCATATATTTAACTTCCATATCCTTAGCATTCATAACAGGCATTAACATATCTTGCCTTTGCTGTTTCATAGGATAATAAATACATTTAGAGTCACAGTATTTATCCATGATATTATCAAAACATCCGTACCTATATCTTTGTCTATAGGTATCATCTACTAAGCGAAAAGATTCTGCTGCGTCTAGGCTGCGTGCCCAATCACTTAGTACAAGTTTAGATGCTTCAATAGGAAATCCATGCCTCATGTAATATGATGCCATTCTTAACATTTTTATATGTCTTGAACCTTTTGTATCGCCTTCTTCATACATTTTCTGTATACAAGTAGCAATAGATGTAGGATTTAAATCATGAACAGTAACATCTTGCTTTTCCTCTTTTTCTGGAATCATTATATCCAGTAAAGCTATTGGCTCTAACAATGGAACAGGCGTATAGTCAAGTCTTTGACTTTTAGCATATCCCATTAGTTCTTCTGGAGTACCATTCATTATTTCACCTAAATCTAATGGTACTTTAAATAAGCCACTTTTTTCATTTACTGTTTGACCAACTCTTATAAGTCTCGCTCCATCATAAATATTATCAGCTTCAGGAAAGTAATGACTAATAGTCTTCTTTGCTATTTCTGGTAATTTATTAGATGGTTCAAAGAGAAATATATCAGGTATAACGAAATGATAACCTCTTCCCGAAAACCAGGATTGTATGTAAGTTTCAACTTCTTCTATTTTAGCCTCTTCAAGAATTTCTATTAGCTTGCCTAAGAATTCTTTAGCATCGTCTAGACATTGTTCATCGCTATTGCTCCCTCTATCAATATCAAATATTATCCTATCAAGATAAAACTTGCCATGATAATTCTTTATGGTTTTCCTAACCTTAAAGTGTTCTACGAGCTCAGCATCAAATGTATAGTAGCTTCGGAAGAGTGCTTGGTTTTTTGTAATATACTTAGGCAGGTCGGGGAGCGGTATAACCACTCCCCTATTACCTGGATGTCCAACAGCTATTTCAACGAACTTATCACATACCATCGCTTTTCTTTCCCGTGAGGAAGAGAGGCATCTCTAAATTGTACCTTTTTATCTTCCCTCAATTTTCTAAAAGCTCTTTCAATAGTAGATACATTATGTATCCTTGAGAACTTTTCTTCCATATAATCTTTACAATCTTCAAGATTGTGATTATAAAAGAAGAATTGTCCTTTACTATTCTTATGCGATAGCCAGCTCAAAAGCATCCTCTCTACCACAACAGGAGAAGAATGCCTTACGATTGGCAATGACATTACAGTGATTCAGCCTCACCTGACACATTTACATTTTCTGTATTTGCACCATAGTTAAATGAATCACCCTCTTGTGTATTGTCATCTGGTTCATAGTTGCTAGGCCATGGACCTTTTGGCTTTTGTTTACTTCTATTATACTCTTTCAGGAAATATTCCTTAAAAGCTTCTTGCTTTCTTAAAGGGGTACTGACCTGATTCCAGGTACTTGTCTTGCCCTTCTTATTTCTATATGAAAGTATCCGTATAGCCTTACCTATTACACTTGACATAAGTGAGGGAGGAATACTTCCTTGCTCCATTTCGCTTAAGAGTTCTTCTAACTCGCTTTTTAAGCCAGCATTAACAAAGAAATCTCTCACTTTGAATGCTCCACCCCAATCTGTCACTTCTTTGGTGGATACATCTCGTGCAAAATTGCCAGCTACATTAAATGTTTTTTCCCAATCATTCTTAAGTAGCTTAACTGTCACTTCAACACACAAATCACTTGCATATTGTTGGAACTTTGTGGTTTTACCAGATAAATCGCTAACGGAAATCACTTCGGCATCATCAACATATATACCATTGCCTAAGTAACCTTCAGAGCCATTACCTGATTTTAACTGTAGAGCCATTATTCCTCCTTTTTATATACCTTTGGGTTATTTTCTGTTGCTACATTACCATCATCATCGTATTGTGCTACTGCAGTCATTGCTGAGAATCCATACCGTCTTCCATAGGTACAAGCAGAGCCTACAGCATGAGCATCCTTTTTAGCTCCAATAGGCATTCTTATCTCAGATTTAATCCACTGTCCTGATTCGTGCAACAATGTAGTGGTTACATAGAATCCATTAGTAGCAGTACAATATCTATTACCTTGGATTATAGATAATCCGTGTTTTGTTAAAGCTGGTAATGATGATTGTATTACAGTATGTAAATCCGCATAGTTACTATTAAAGAACGGATTTTTACTTTTGGATTCAGCACCTTTAAGTTCTGACTGTGCCCTAGCAAGAGAAGTTGCTAACTTATCTATTTTGATTGACTTCCAATCATCCTCATAGTAGTGTAGAGCTTCAGGTTGATGTGAGCCTTCGCCTCCAGGTACGAGTTCAACTGTTTTCTTATCTTCTGTCACGATTAAGTCCTCCTATTTCGTGTTAAATTAGTGACCTAATTTAAGGATGTGAGATGAATTTTCCAAGTGCTATCCAGAGTAATTCTGGAGTAAGTCTTCTGACATTTCCATCTATTGTGTTTTGTACCCATTTATGTACTATTCTGTCCAGTTGGTCATCAAGCATATTTAAAGCATTCAAATTTATTTGAACACCAGCTTCATTAAACAGCTTTTTCATTTTAGTCTTTTGGGCAACTTTCATCTATGATTCGTCCCAATGACCTTTCATGGAGATGTGCTTTTTATCCTTAACCGCATTTACCAGTAATTGGACTGGAACAAATTCACTTATAAGCCATTTCATTCTATAAGCAGAATCAACATAAAGCATCCAATAGATTGCCTCTCTGGATGTCTTTAAATCAAATTTCCCAGTGTAATTCCTAAACATACTAAGCCCAGCATTAAAAGATACTGGAGATTTGTTTAAGTCCACTAATCTGCGAATACAGCCAATACCACCTATTTTCTTCAATCTTTTCAGGATAGTATTAAGATTCTTTGGTACTGGTGCTTTTTGGAGAAATCTCCAAGCCCATTGAGCTCCAGATATTTTCTCAACAACATTACATTCCAGGAACATAGCATCAAATAGCGTTGCTGAATTAGAATTTAATCTATTAGCATAGATATCCGTGTTTCCAAGTTCCTTCATCACTGTTGTTCTTCTGGTACCATTAACTATGACATTGTCAGAGCTTATGGTTATTGGTTCTATTTGCCCAGCTCTGGTGATAGAACTCACAAGCTTTTTATAACTTGATTTTGTCTTATCTACCCTTTGAGGTGGATTAGCAGGATTTGTTTTCAAATCCCCGATGTTTACTTTTACTAAGTTCATTTGAACTCCTTTTATTTTTAGTAGTTAGTATTTTCAAACTCTGCAAGTACCTCCAGAGCTTCTGATTCACTTCCGAACATAATAATATCCTTTGCTTTATTGGCTCCTTCTATTATTGCCATACGTAAAGCATTTTTATCTTGTTCGAACTTTTGTACCTTGTTATTCATCATTTCCGTCCATTCTTCTCTACCTTCTAATATATCAAACACACTTATAGTACCCCAGTTACATTTAGGGTCGGTTTGGTGTGAATAATAGTATCCATCCAACTGTATCTCAATAAGCTCAATTAGCCTATCCCGTGTTACCAATGAAACTATCTTGTTATGGAAAGCATCTTTTCTTTCCTGTTTCCACTCTATTTCAGGAAAAGAAATCAACATTGTAGATAACTTTTCCCCTTTTATTTCATCAACTCTTTTGATGAAGTAGTTCTTTTGTTGCTGGTTCATTTTGAACCTCCTTTAAATGCAGGAGGCAGACACTTTTGTATGTGGAGGGATATGTGGGTGTTGTGCCTGCCCCCTTGGTTAAATCATTTCCAATCCATTGTCATTGATGGAAAATGAAAGAATAGCTCTGTAGGACAAGGATGTCCTGATATTATTTTACTTAATGCATTTGAGATAAAGCTACCTGTTAAGCTACTACACCAGGGTGTGGCTTTAGCTGTACAAGGTTCCTGACTTCCTTCTTTATCTGAATACCAAAACTGCTTATATTGCTTTATCTTAGGCTTTGGTAGTATATACATTTGAAACATTTCAGCACCCATTCTTCCATCTATAAGCAATTTGGCTTTAGCATTGCAAATCATTTCAGCTACCATCAGTCGTGCCTCCATATTATCGAATGCCAGAATTGCTATTGCACCTTTAATTCCGACTAATTTAGTCTGACTTGTTATCTTTTTATCAATAACCTTTACCTGAGAAGTGGGTGTTATCATATCCTTAAGAGCATCAGTCTTTAATCTTCCTATATCCTGCATTTTGTATGGAGTAACACCTATATTAGGTTGTTCTACCTTATCAAAATCATACAGAGTAAAATTTTCAATTCCCATTTTGTCTGAATGAATTGCTACATTAGAACCAATGGCCCCACATCCGAAGATATGGAGCCTTTGATTGCTTAAAGCAGGATGAATTATTGAACTAAACCTTGTCTGTATTGACATTTATCCCTCCTTGAAATATTTTAGGGTGTCAAGATTAGCCTGGTCATCAACAAGCTTATGAAGCCTCTTCTCTCGTGGTAATATAATTTTACCAACAGCAAGTAATTCATTATTAGCCTTCTCAATGTGACCTTTAAGGTCTAGATAGCTGAGACTTCCATCAGCATATGCTTTTAATTCAATGTCCGTATCCTCAATAGCCTTCTTTTGCCAATAATTCAGCGTAGTATCAAGCATTTGAAATCGTTGCCAATGAGAATGTACATTACCAATATATCCAGTATAAGAACCATTAGTATAGCCACCGTAACCATAATGGTTTACACCTTTATTGTTCCAAACAGTGGTTTGTCCTGTAGTAACAATAGATGTATTCATAGTGACATGCTTTTCTACCTGTTTCATTATACCAACTGGTATCTTAACTTTAGTAGTCCCATCAATTTCCATTTCAACCTTATCCAGTTTAGCTGGTACGGGTTTCCACCAATCAATCCTCAATCTATATTCTGCATCAGCATTTACTACCAAAGAAACACTCCAATTGCTTTTTGAGAACTCTTTTATTGCTGTTTCATCTGTTCCCGACCAGAATACTGAACCAGTTCCATGACTATGCCACCATACAAATTTTATATCTGTACCATGTTTCATCATTGACTGAGTATAATAGTTAGCTAATGCCTCTTTGTCCAATGTGCAGGTTGCACCATCTACTTCTTGCTTAAGGATTGTAGGATGTTTTATAATCCAATCATCTTCCTCATTCTTTTGAAGTATAGCCATACCACCAATTTCTGCACCATTGTATTTCTGTACACTTGCTTTGGCAAAATATACTATCTTGTCAAAGTCCTTTTTGCTCATTCCTATCATTATGTCCTCCTTTAATAGGTTGTTAGTTAGAATTCATGCGTTGCTATGGGCCCTCTATCCAGTTCTTCTTCTGCCTTTTCAAGAGCTTTCTTTCCAGCTTCAGCAATTTTTTCAAGTTGTAATAGACCATCGTATTCCCGACATTTATATCGTCCGTTATCATTCTTTTCCATCAATACACAGTCAATTTCCACACAATCTTTAGATGTTCTGATGAAATTCTCTCTACAATACCGTGTGTCTTGACCTACATAGATAGCCAGCTCTCCATATTCCCTAGGAATTCCAGCGTGCATAAGACTAGGCTGAGTAAATGGATTTGTATCACTGACATTGAAGTTAGAAACCCAACTTCTGAGTAAAGATGCAAGTGTTACCCAATCAAGTCTATACATAGCTTGATATATCATTGAATCCATTGTACCAAAACAGGGAGCCCTGCCTGCACCTCCATGCCCTTCTATAAAAGGAAATAATATCCTTCTACCTTTTTCACTTAAAGTATTAACAGAAGCAGTACAATTAAATGGTGCACAATGTCCCCACAAATGAACAGGTTCATTCAATATACCATGGTCATCATTACTGTTATTAACAGGATAGGTTGCTATTGCACTTATGATGCGTCTTAGGGTGAATTCTAATTTTACATGTACTCCACCTGCATATGGAATATCATAGCTCTCATTCCCTTCTCTGGTGACATTCATAACAACATCATTGATATGAAAGTGTAATGCTATCTTCTTTTCCATTGCATTATTCACACCAGTGACTCTGTACCTGTAATCAACACCAAGTTGTTTTATCTTTGCTCTGTCTATCTTGCTGACTGAAACCTTTTCTTGTAAGATATCAAAATAATACTTGACATTGTTAAGAATCCTTTCCAACCGTAGTATTTTTGACCATAAAGCTGTCCAAGTACTCATATAATCATCCACTTTTTGCAAATAATGAGCCATTACGTCTAATTCTTTAGATGCCTCATATGCTTTATCCATAATATGAGAAGGACTTGCTTCATCAGCCTCTTTATTGCTATCAATAATAGATTGACACTTCCGAGAATAAAGTTTTAATAGTTCTGCATAAAACTCTGCTTGCAGTGGAAAATTGCGAAATCTATCACCATTTGTAGGCAAAACAATTTCATCTAATCCAAAGTTGTGAACCTGACTGAGTAGTTCTTCACTCATTCCCCATCTTCTTCCAGCGTGAATAAAGTTTCTACATCTTCTATTGAGGGTATACCAGTCTAACGATTCGCGAACAATTCTTTTAACCAACGCTAAATTTGTAAGATATAGGTTTTCTTTCATTTTTTCCTCCTGGTTGGGGGGAGACAACTACATTGTGCTATCTCCCCCAAGTTTATTAAGGAAGGGTATCCTTAACTTTTGGCTTTTTCGCCACCCGTCTTATCAGTACCNACAGCACTGACCAGAGCACCATCTGTGAGAGCTCGTGAGTCCGCGGCTTTTGTACCATCAACACTAATGATGATATTCGCACCGAAACCCATTTCTGACCGCAAATCCCCTACGGTACCAGAACTGGTTGTGTGTGTAACTGGGTCTGCTGACCCATTGATAAGAGTGATATTTGTACTATTTGACATATCATGCCTCCTGTTGACTAGGGTTAACCCTTGATGCTCCTGCCGAACCACTCGACAGTTCTAAAACATCAATTCTTTTTAATAGTTTATCAATTTGATTTAACAAATGCTCAACTTTTACCAGAGCATTGCTCTTTTCTACCTCACCCATATCACGATAATAATCATCCATGGTATAAGGATTTTCAGCCCAGGGTTCACTCATTGTTCATCACCTAAACCTCTAAGCCTTCGATTCCTGACTCTTTTACCACCTTCAATATCTTCTACCTTTTCTCTTCTATCTCCTTGTCTTCTATCCCATTTAAACTCGGTGAACTTAAGTTTAGTATTAGTTGCTGGTGATTTCATATGGGCTTTAAAGACATCACGTATGTCCTTTTTAAACAAGTCCAAATGAGTATTATTAACTATTCCATTTAATCTATAGGTAATTGTTTGGAGCATTGAACCTTCTAAATCAGTTATATCATCAATTGGGATTGCATTGATATGGATTCTTTCTGTCATTTCTTCCTCCTATTTGAGTTAATCATTGAATAAAGTTTACTCCTGGCATCCTTTCCAGGATTGTACCACAAATAGTACAACTGCTTTTTTGAACAGAGCTTAATTAAACTCTTTCTTGGGTTACCATCTTTAGAAATATGGTTACAAACCCATCGTACCAACTGATACTTATGTGAGTATGGACAACTCATTTTATCCTCCAAGGTTAGTATAATTAAATGTGTTTCAAGGGTGCAAAACGATTCTTCTTGACTTCATTGCACATTCGTAGGTGTGTACTTTACCTATCGTACATTGCTCCTCCATACCTACAGCAGAAGGTTCATCCTTGAAAGTTATAGAGAGAGACCACGCTTGCCTGTCTGCCAAGTATGACAGGTTTCATTACCATTCGTATAGTAGTCTTATAAGGATACACGCTGAAAATACTATGCTTATTGTATTTAGATTGCAATCCAGCCATTATTTACTACGTATGGTAGGGCTAATATCTAACGGATGGTGGTTTTAGCCGTAACTCTCTCTAATTTTTGACCTCTTGGATGTACCACCACCGATGTACAACTTTCATTTCCAATCGTATAGGAACCTTAACAGCGGTGGCTAAACCAACCTTATACTGTTTTGCCCGTATGGAGGGGATTTATGACAAGAGGCATAATAAACTGTACTTACACGGACAAGTATTTCAACCTATCCCTCCTCTACCTATGAGTCGGTATACAAACAAAGGTGTCCTCCCAAAACTTCGGACAATTCGGGCGTCGGTGCCTGCTTTCCGTACTCTCCTCTGGCCTGCTTAACGCAGCTCCCTCAGCACAGTTTAATCTTTTTCATTTTAATAACCTTTCAGCTTCTTTATTGTCTAAAAAATCTATTCTGCCTTCNAATGGATTTGAAGTTATTGCCCATAGTAATAAAGCAATTTCAGATGTTATTTCCATTATAATTGCCTCTTTATCAAGATTTATTCTAATGTATTTTTTCATTATCATTTCTCTCCTTTAGATTATTCCTCTATTATTTAATGCTTATTACATAATACAGGAGGCTGACATTTCTGCCAACCTCCTTACCAGGGTGTGGTTATAAGGCTATTAACCTGTGATAGTGCCTGTCCATATTCAACTCAGCCTCCCTGAGAGTTTTGCCTCTACCCTCAGCCAAAATAATAGCACCATCTCTGGGCCTGCTGAATGCACGACTGACATATACCGAACCATTTGCTGGTTCAGCCTCTACCCTTAACCATCTTACCCTGTTGTGAATGATAACACCGTTTTTAGCCATCTTGTCCTCCTTAATGACTTATTCTTGTAAGATACACCTTTGGAATCTCTTGTTTATAATGTTCGTTATTATTCCAAGGTGCAGGTTTGTACTTAACTGGAACATAGTTGATGCATTGATTCCAATCATCAAGCAATACTGTTCCTTCTGACCTATAAAAGGTACAATATACGGTTATCTGAGTGTCCGCATCAGTAGCCCGTACATTACTCTTTACTTCAATCATACCTCCGCCTTTTTCCACGCCCTCGATTCTAAAGATGACCACGACCAAGGTTTAGCTATACCAAGCCTTATACAAGTCTTTCTGATTACACTACGCCTTGTTTTAGAGTCACCACTAAAGCCTTTTAGCTCAGGCTCAAGCATTACCCTATCGGCTAAACTTAGCCAAACAACATCATTACGCATATTAAACCAGCTTACTATCATTTGAATGAATCTCTTCATCTTGTTCTCCTTGGGCTTTACAGCCCCGTTTATTCGTTATTGAAAGTTTTGCAGGGTGCCACAATTTATACAGCATCACGTGCTAGTAGTGAACACCACCGATGTGATACAAATGGAATATGGGTTAACCGACTGCTATCACCCTGCTTTTACAGCCACCTCTATAGATGAGAAGTGGAGCATTACTTACCACTGAACCTGACCGTTCGCCTCTTTCACTGCGAGAATTTCCTGGACTCTTAGAGTTTATTTATAGTACTGTTGGCATAATTGCTATCCTCCTGCAGATTGTACTGCTGTTTTGAATTAGACTCAAACCTTGAGTGAGGTCTTTTATTTAGAGTGAGTCCGTGATGATAGCCAAGCCAGACTGACCCGTGAGAGCCAGCCTGACCTAACCAATACCTACCAATGATGCTACCTATACAG
>JGI25130J35507_1000088_pt1 | contig 30212 bp, 44 predicted proteins | sample ETNvirnome_2_300_FD_35507 | JGI IMG/M metagenome (IMG submission 35507)
ATGTGCTCGAAAATTAAACAAAGCGCCGTTACTTGCCTTGAATATGACGGCTATAAACAATTCCCCGAAGACGAATTTATCGCTAATGCATCACCTTTTCTCGAATCTTTTTCGTCGAAAAAAGAAATTGCGTTTGAAAATGAGTGTGCAAGATGTCATCGAATATCGTTAATCGTTAATAACGATTTTTGTGACGTTTGTATTGACGATTGCGGGGGGTTATAGACATGAATGTAATTAACCCTCACATATCGAAATGGCCACGAGTAAGCAACTCTTTAGATTTTCTAGCGTACAAAAATAGTTTGTCGTCATCTGTTGATTCCCAAAAAAAATGCATCGATTCCGATTGCTTCGGCCACCCCGAAGAATATACGTGTGATTCGTGTTTGGACGCTATGGGATTAAGTGACGATCCCACAGCGCATGTAGCTTTTGGAGTCGTACACGAATCGATGAAGACGTGTAGCGATTATCCTGTATAGGTGCTGAAATGAATACAGATAGAGATTATGCGCGAACATGGGTGACTGAAGACGGTGAAGTTATCGAAATCGAAAATATAGGAACCAAACACCTCGAAAAAATTATCACCTTCTTACAGTCGAAGGAACCTCTAGCAGGGCTTGACATGAGCAAATACCCCGTCGAAAAAATTGACGTTCTTAGAGAAATCCACAAGACGAACGAAGAATTTTTATTTTTTTTCGATCTGTACGAAAATTTCAATCTCGAACTATGTTTAAGAAAATTTGAAGGAGTTATATAAAATGTTTCAAAAAGCTAAAAAAGATAAATTAAAATTAAGGCTATTAATTGAAGGTGCTAGCGGCAGCGGCAAGACATGGTCTTCTTTATTAATTGCACAGGAATTCGGTAAAAAAATAGCGTTAATTGATACCGAGAAGGGGAGCGGGTCTTTATATAGCTCCGTTTTTAATTATGATGTTTGTGAGCTAAAAGCGCCTTATACACCTGAAAAATATATTGAGGCTATATCTTTCGCCGAAAAAGAAAATTATGATGTCATTATAATTGACTCCATCACCCATGAATGGAGTGGTGAGGGCGGATGTTTGGATATTCATTCTAATTTAGGTGGTTATAATTCGTATACAGACTGGAAAAAAGTAACGCCTAGACATAATTCATTTTTAGAAAAAATATTAAGTTGTAAATGTCATGTTGTGGCTACTGCACGAACGAAAAGCGACATTTCAATAGTAGACAAGGAAAATAAACAGGGAAAATTAGTAAAAACACCGGTAAAAGTCGGCCTTAAAACAGAACAGCGTGATGGCCTAGATTATGAGTTTACGACGGTTTTAAGGCTGTCTCATAAACACTGCTTTGATGCACTTAAAGATCGAACTGGGGTTTTTACTAATCGTGAAGGTGAAGTACTGTCTAAGGACCACGCGAAGGCATTGATTCACTGGCTTTTACAAAAAGAAGTAGAGATGTTAAGGGAATGTGAAACCCTAGATGAGCTAAAGGGTGCATTTTCTTTATTTGATAGTCATACGAAGAGGTGGCTAGAATCTACTAAAAACGAAATGAAGGCACGATTAAAAGGGGTTCAGCCTAATCGTGCCACAAGTAGCGTTTCAGATTTTGACGGCCTGAAAAGCAATTAAGGGGGCGCTATGAGAGGGTACGTTAAATTGCATCGTTCGTTCATTGATTCGGAATGGTATTCAGATATCAACGTATCTCGTCTCTTTATTCATCTTCTAATTAAAGCGAATTACAAAGAAAAGATGTGGCAAGGAACCTTGATCGAAAAAGGTTCCTTGATAACAAGCATTTCTAAATTAAGTTTCGAAACTAAATTATCAATAAAACAAATTCGCGAAGCAATAAACAAGCTGAAAAGGTCAAACCAAGTGGCAACCAGAAGTACAAGCCGATACACTGTGATTTACATTCGAAATTACATAAAATATCAAGAAGAAGACACACAAGATGGCACGAAAAGGGCAAACCAAGTGGCAAGCGAAGTGGCAAGCGAAGTGGCAAGCGAAGTGGCAACAACTAAAGAAAGAAAGAAAGAAGAAGAAAAAAAGAAAGATATATCTAAAGATATATCTAAAGAAAAAGTCGCACCCCCCATAGTTTCAATTCATCAAAATTTTATTGAGTATTGGAATAGGGAGGCGTTGGAGGGTATCCCACGGGCTACGAGGTTAAATGACCCTCGAAAAAACAAAATTAGAAGTCGTCTAAAATCGAACCCTGATTTTTTCAATGATTTTAAATTAGTTGTCCAAAAATTTAAGTTAAATCCTGATTACTACACAGGGATAAACAAAATAAAATGGGTGATTAATTTCGATTGGGTGATTGACAACGACTCAAATTATCTAAAAGTTCTCGAGGGTAACTACGACGAAAAAGCGGTCGAAAAATTATCTTTTCATCACGGGAAATTAATTGAAAACGAAAAACCAGGGATGCAAAAAACGTATGACGAAGCACTGAAAATAATGGAAAAAATGAAGGTATTGAAATGATTAAGAAAACGAGAGGTCAATCGATTGCGGCTGCATTATCAATAGTTTTCGATTTAACTAGATTTTACGAGAAGGGAAAAGATAAAATCGAGGTAGTCGCTACCTTGGCAACGTTTTTAGCGAATTCGAAATACGAAACAACAGAAATACTCTCAGCTATTGATGAAAGCACGGGAAAAAATAAAGATGCCCCAACGCCGTCAGATATTATGTCAATTTTGATTTCAAAAGAGGATAAAAAAATAAATAAAGAAATTGATATAAAATGGCAATATTTCCTAGATTTTGCGTTTAGTCCGTATTCTAAACTTGACGATTGGGCTTACGACGTTAAGAAGACGCTCGGATGGGAGCGAATTAACAAGTGTCACGCGAGCGATTTAATCTGGATTAAAAAAGAATTTTCGGAATATGTCACACGGCAAATTAAAGGTGAGGTTGATGTTATCGGCGACCAGCGGAAGTGGTCGAGAATAGGTAACAGTTTGTGTTTAGAATCGAGCGAAAAAATAAAATCAACGGTTAAGAAGATAGGCGTAGTTTTGGAAAATAAGGAGGAATGCGAAGCTATGAACAGATTTAGAGCGAAAAAATATATAAAATCTCTATCGCCCGAGGCGTTAGTTGAATTAGAGACAGAGGCATTAGACGCAATCACACAAGAATCGTTTAAACCCGATTTAAATAAAAAAACAAAATTATTTAAGGCGATGTTTGAAGCCAAAAGAAACCAAATTGTATTGGATCGGATTAAGGAATACGAAAAAAATAAACCAAAATTAAAGGTGGCGATGTGAGAGAACCGAGAGAACCAGAATACACTTGCCCCGAAATAGATCAGATAATTAAAGAGGGCGAATCAATCGATAGTATTGTAGCAAGTATTAATTCAGAAATAGAGGATTTGAGGGAAGCTAACGAAGAGTTACGGGATTGGGGTCATTATTGGAAAGATAAGTACGAAGAATTAGAAAAAGAGGTTAACCAATGATTTATTACGATTTGGAACGAAAAAAACCAGTAGAAAAAGGCAAATTTAAGGTAGATGAGGACGGCTACTCAATCATTACAAAAGGCACCTTTTATTGTTTCGGTAATTCGAAAGTAATTGCTAAAGGCAATTCAATAATAATTGCTAAAGGCAACTCAAAAATACGGGCGTTTGACAATTCAAATGTAGCCTCGTTAGCCAAATCTAAAGTGTGGGCGAGCGGAAACGCCCTTGTGTGGGCTAGGGGTAGCTCAGTAGTCTGGGCGAAGGAAAATTCGATAGTAGAGGCGAGTGGGAACGCCCTGGTATGGGCTAGGGGAAACGCAAGGGTATGGGCGAGGGAAAACGCAAACATAAAAGATAATAATGCGGAGAAACAATGATTTATTACGACATTAAGAAACAAAACCCTGAGTTGTGGGAGGAGAAATGATGAGAAAAATAAAAAGTAAAGGAGTAAAAAAAAATGGATTTAAATCACAGTAGTTTTTTCGAGGTGGGTAGCGAGATGAATGAATATGTTAATGAGCCGCTGAAAAATCAGTTATGCAAGATCGAAAGTATCGTTATTTTATATAATAATGAGCCTTTAGTTAATCGGTTTGGAAATAAAATCGCTAAAATAACTTTTAAAATTGTTAAAGGCGAACATTTGAACAAAATCAGTGTACAGGAATTCAATACGGAGGTGACCACGGGCTCCGATGGAACGGAATATATGCCCAGCTTATTGAGGTATCTTGTACTAAATACGGGTTATTCTGTTGAAGAGGAAGCAGGAAAAAAAATAATTCCTGAAAAGTGGTACGATGAAATTATAGGAAAAAAAGTTATTGTAAATTTCAAACAGTCGCAAGGTGGCTATGTTTCAGTACTAAATACACAATCAGAAATATAAGTCCTATCATTGTCAAAGGGGGGGGGATGACAACGATAGGGGGATTGAAATTTTATTATAGATAAGGTGAATAAGCAAATGCGAATATTAAGTTTAGTGTGGGTGTGTTTAGTTTGGTCATGTTTTTTTTGTTTTTTAATTTTAATTGTTGATGTCAGAGGCCTAGAAATTCAAAGAGTGAATAGTGTGCGTGACGGTGAAACTATTTTTGTCGATTTAAAAAATTGCGAAAATGATATTTTTTGTAAAAATATAGCGATAAAACTTTCAGGGGTTGCCGTTCCCACCAAACATAAAAAGGAAAACAGGGAAAAGGCGGTTGCGGCCAGGAATTATTTGTCAAAATTAATTAACAAGGCCGTTTATTTGGAGCTGAAAAACTGCGATAGGGGTGTTCTATTTCGTCTTAATTGCGAGGTTCGGGCAAATGGGCTGAGTGTAAGCGAGATAATGATATCTACAGGCCACGCCAGATATTATAATGATTAGAAATAAACTAACAAAGGAGGCATATAAGCGTGAAATCAATAAAATTTGTTGTTCCAGGCAAGCCAGTTCCATACGTAAGAACAACCCAGAAACAAAAGTATTACGACAAGCAGTGGGCGAGATACAGCGCATATTGCCTCATTGTACAAATTTCTTATTTCCTGGCCGTTTTGGAATCGAAATATGCGTCGTTGGTTATCTGCGGGGGGACGTCGATAATGTCGGCAAAGGAATCCTTGACGCGTTACAGAGCACAGCTTATGGCAATGATCGGGACTGCGACGACTTCCGCTCATATCGAGATCATAATTACAGCAGAAAAAAACAAAAGGATATTAAATGATAGAATTTATCAATAACCTGTGCACGGAACCCCTTTCCTTATCCAGTATTGGCTTTGCGATTTGTTTGCCCGTATTTATTTTTATTGCTTGGGTACTATTGACATATTTCAACGACGAAATACCAGTTTTGAGGGGGTGGCCTACATTAAGCTACAACATAGAAAAGATTTATTCTGTGACATATCTACCAATAACTGGGACAATATTTTTAATTTCATTAAAAATGTTAAAGATCATTGATTGGTCATGGATTTATATAACAATTTTGTTTTGGGGACCTGTTCTTCCTTTGCATCTATTTTGTATGTTTTTTTGGCTTGTGTTTGGTCCTTATGACTTTTACTTAACAAGGAAAAAACAAAAAATGGAGTATGAAAAATATGGTATACAAGTCCCTCACGAGTTGTTGGCGCTTGTAAATCAAGACCTTGTACAAGTAAAACACCCTATATCAGGTCATTACGTTAAATTTTACCGTAGTAGAGGTCAATTTTTAAGGCATAAAAGCAGTTCTGGCCCGTATAATAGAATTCCTATAATTAAAGAATGCGACGGGTCGGCTTAATTTAAAATGAAAGCAACGGAAATTAACATTAAATTAGCATTAAAGCCTGGTGAGGGCATGGCGACAGTTCTTAATCGTGTGATTGCGTGTATTCGATCTGGCCATTATCACGGTAAAACTGTATCACCCGCGATATTCGAAAAGAACGGGTATAGTTTTTCATATACAAAAAAAGACAAGGAATACGAAAAAATCGACTTTAAATAAGTAAAAAAAAGGGGGGGGGGTAATGAAAATAAGCCACGGAAATAATTTTAATTATGATCCTGTGTCATTTAAAGAAAAAATGATCGTAATTATCAGAAAAAATAAACTCGATGTTCAAAAATTAAAAACGAATAAAAAGGTTTATAGAACGTTAAGTAATGCGGATTGGCTCAGTCATGGTATAGGGCATCATCGACCAGGGTGATAGAATTTTAATGTAGAGGGGTAAAAATGACTAAAAAAATAGAATTCAAAACAGAAAAACGTAAAATTTCAGAATTAAAGGGGTGCGATTACAATCCCCGACAGCTAACTAAAAAGCAATATAGCGACCTTAAAAAGAGCATTATCAAATTTAATTATGCTGAAATAGCACTAATTAACACCGACAATACAATCGTTGCTGGGCATCAACGATTAAAAATATTAGAAGAAATAAAAGGGGCAGATTATGTCGTAGATGTACGTGTGCCTAACCGTGAATTTACCAAAGAGGAATTTGACGAATATTTGATAAGGTCTAACAAGAATACAGGCGAGTGGGACTGGGATATGCTCGCTAATAATTTTGATACGGGCAATTTAAAGGCATGGGGGTTCGAAGATTCTGAATTCGGGTTTACGGCTCATGACCAAGATAAATACACCGAAAAAATAGAAACACCTACGTATAACCCCACGATGGTAGTTAAGCCTGGCTTAGATACATTATGTGCGACCGAAAAAAGGGATGTTTTAGTCGAAAAAATTAATAGATCAAAAATACCTAAAAAAGAGAGGGATTTTTTAATTTTGGCGGCGGAAAGGCACTTGATGTTCGATTATGAATTAATCGCGGAATATTACGCACATTCTAATAACGAGGTGCAATCATTGATGGAGGATTTAAGTTTGGTCATAATCGACTTTAATAAAGCGATTGAACAAGGATACGTGACTATGAACGAAAGTATATTAGCTCAGTATGAGAACGATAATGCTGAATGATTTTGCGGTTTTTATATTATCTAATGGCAGGGCTAATAGGGTAATAACGTATAATACATTGCGTAGATGCGGGTACACAGGCTTAATCTATATCTTAGTTGACGATGAAGACGTAGAAATTAACGAATATAAAAAAAAATATAAAAGCCAAGTTGTTGTATTTTCTAAAAAGAAAGCTATCGAAATAACAGATAGTGGTGATAATTTCAGGCAGCGTAATTCTGTTGTATTTGCTCGTAACATTAATTTTGAAATTGCCAAAAAAATGGGGATCAAATATTTTTTACAGCTGGACGACGACTATTCATCCTTCGATTATACTTTTAATTCTCAATTTCAATACATAACTAAAAAAACTAAAATAATTAAAATGGATGTAATTTTTAAAATATTTTTAAATTTTTTAAAAAGCACAAAAATTACAACGATAGCATTCGCGCAAGGGGGTGATTTTATTGGGGGGAGTAATTCAACGGTTTCTAAGCTATATTTAAAAAATAAAATGAGCCGAAAGGCGATGAATAGCTTTTTTTGTGCAACAGATCGACCCTTTAAATTTTCGGGCCGTATCAATGAGGATGTTAATACTTACGTTATGATGGGAATGAGAGGGCACTTATTTTATACCTATGGAGGTATTAGACTTAAACAATTACAGACACAGGCTAACGAAGGGGGGCTGACTGATATATATTTAGACTTAGGCACTTATGTTAAGTCGTTTTATTCTGTGATATATGCCCCGTCGTGTGTTGGCATTGCGAGAATGGGAATTAAAAACAAACGGATACATCATGTCGTCAAATGGAGGTTTGCAGTACCTAAATTTTTAAATGAAGAAATTAAAAAATTATAAAAAACTATTAACTGTTTTAATAAAAAATATAAGTGGTTTTTGAGGGGAAATTAATAAAAAAAGATATGAGGAAATATAAAAAAATTAAGTTGACAAAGTTTACACATAAAAAAGGGTGGAAAAATGGGAATAACTAATAAAAAAATAATATTTGGAGTTGCAGTTGATAATAGGTCTATTTTATTGAGTGAACTAAAAAGGATTAAAAAAGAAGTAAACAAAATGGAGTCACCTAACCCAGAAGATAAATTTGCTTACTTATCGATAAATTTAAAGTGTGGATGTACAGCCGAATATCATAATGAAGAAGAAATCCCACACAATAATAGTAAATGCGACTGCGGGAACTACTTTATTATATACAAAGACATCTAATAAAAAAAAGGGGAAAAAAATGGGAATAACTAATAAAAAAATAATAGATGCATTTAAAAACACAGGGGGTATCGTATCCAAGGCCGCTTTAAAATTGGGCGTGTCGCGTCAAGCAGTATATAGCCGAATCCAAAAGTCAGAAGAGCTTGCGAAAGAACAGCAATCAGCTAAAGAGACAGCACTTGATCTTGCAGAAGATAAGTTGCTGTCGAATATTAAGGCTGGCGACAACACGTGTATTATTTTCTTTTTAAAAACACAAGGGAAAAAGAGGGGTTACGTCGAAAAGCAAGAAGTTGAACAGAGCGGAAGTTTAAATCTCAATTCAGCACCTCAGATAGTTTTCAATGACCCAAAAACAGATAAATCTAAGTAGCAAATACAAGCCGTTGTTCAAGGTCATAGCGGACGACAATATACGCTATGTTCTTATGGAAGGCGGCAGGGGAAGCGGTAAATCTGTTGCTCTTAGTACCTTTCTTAACCATTTAACGTTCGACGCAAAAAATAAGATATTATTTACACGGTACACAATGGCATCGGCAGGGACATCGATCATCCCTGAATTTAGGGAAAAAGCGGAATGGTTGGGTAATGAAGATTCGTTTATATCTACTAAAAGCGAGGTAATTAATAAAATAACAAATTCAGAAATTATATATAGAGGATTAAAACCTTCTTCAAATACAGCTAATTCTGCCTTAAAATCCGCGAACAACGTCAATATACTAGTACTCGAAGAGGCACAAGAATGTGCAGATCATGATTTGTTTGAGCGGGTCGATTTGTCTATACGAACAAAGCATAGAAAGAATCTAATAGTGATTGTCTTGAATCCTATTGATAAGGGGCATTGGATATTTAAGCGATTTTACGATGATAGGGGCAATCGAAGGCGCACCGACACCCTGTATATCAAATCATCGTATCTCGACAACTTAAATAATCTTGACGATTCATTTGTAAATATGGCCGAAGAAATGAAAGAAGCTAACCCTCGAAAATATGACAATATTTTTATGGGGAACTGGCTGTCAGATGTCCAGGGTGCGTTATGGACGTTTAAAATGCTCGATAAGGCAAGAGAGCCACGCAGACTAGGACCATACAAGCGGATTGTTGTTGCTATTGACCCCGCGGTATCATCGAAAAAGACAAGCGACGAAACAGGAATTATTGTTAGTGGTATAGATACGTTAGACAATCTGATAGTTATAGATGATATCAGCGGGCGATACACCCCTAACGAATGGGGTAATAAGGCGTTAAACGCTTATTACAAATATGAAGCAGATTGTATGCTAGGTGAGGTCAATAATGGCGGTGATTTGATCGAGTCAAATATTAAAAACCTAGATCAAAACGTTAAATTTAAGCAGGTGAGGGCTACCCGCGGTAAAATATTGAGAGCCGAGCCGATAGCAGGTCTATACGAATCTAATAAGGTATATCACGTTAAAAGATTCCCTGAGCTCGATGAACAGATGACCTCGTACACGGGTGATGGTGACGTATCGCCTGATCGTCTCGATGCATTAGTCTGGTCGCTTACCGAATTAAGCCAACGAAAAAGTGCATTAACGCACTGTATAGTGGTATAATTAGACTTACATAGTTGAACTGGGGGGTTAAATTGTTCAATAAATTACTTAATTTCATTAAAAAAAGCAGCGCAACGAGCCTGGCATACAATAGCTTGGTCGGGCAGAGTGCGTCATACGACAATGAATTCGATAGAAAGAAGATGCAGACAGAGGGCTACGAACAGAACATCGTTGTGTATCGTTGCGTGAACATGATAGCTGAAGAATTGGCGAAAGTTCCTTTTGTATTATTCCAGAACGAAAAGAAAATTGACTCACATCGGTTACTTAATCTATTGTCGAATCCTAACCCGATGCAGTCCAAGACTGAATACTTTATCGATGTTATATCGCAAAAATTGATTACGGGTAATGCTTATATTGAAGCGGCGGGGACAGAAGAAGTGAACAACACCCCTCTTTTTCTTTATTCGCTAAACCCTGAGAAAATTGAAATTAAACACGGGGTTAATTCCATCCCTCACGGCTACGAATTCAAAGATAATGGTCGTTCGATAATTTTTCCCGTAAGCATAACGGGCGACTCTAACATCCTACACCTCAAATCGTTTAGTGCTTCGAATATTTTTTATGGTTTTTCGCCTATTCAGGCAGCCGCATACAATATAGATCAATTAAATTTCTCTAATAAATGGAATAACAACATCTTCAAAAACGGGTGCAATCTGGGTGGAGTATTCGAGACAGGGGACTTAACGCCCGATCAAGTCAAAGATTTGCAATCGTCACTTCAAAAATTCAGAGGTGCCGAATCTAAGCGAGACATAATCTTGCCGTCGGGCGTTAAGTATACGCAGATGGGGCTAACCCAAAATGATATGAATTTTGTAGAAGGAATTAAAATGTCCGCCCAATTCATTGCATTCGCTTACGGCGTACCTTACGACCTAGTCAATACAGATCAAGCGAAATATGAGAATCTGGAAAAGGCGAAAGAGCTATTATGGGACAACGCCGTCAAACCTAACTTAGAGCATATCATCACTGAATTGAATGCTTGGCTTGTCCCTCGATTTGGTGCGGGTTTACGGCTGGGTTATGATGAGGATGCAGTAGAGGCTATAGTTACTAAGCGAGCTAGAAAACGGAAGAGTTTAGATGAAATATCGTACATGACCACCAACGAAAAGAGGGCGGCTATGGGTCTTGAAGAATTAGAGGGTGGTGACGTCTTACTCACTGAGATGAATAAAATACCCCTATCGCAGGTCGGGATTGGTTATGATGAGGTTATGCCAGACACACCCAAATCCTACCAGAAAGAATTGATAAAAAAGGGTTTCGACGAAAAACAAGCCGTTGTTCTATCGAGGTTAGTATATGACCATAGCGACTAGTAGTAGCGATAAGGAACGCGAAAAAAGACGATTCAGCCGCTTAATAGATATCATTTCGATTAAATATTCAAACAAAATTAAAAAATCGATTAAAAAGGCGATTTTAAAGGCGTCTAAAGTGTATTACGAACAAGGACATTTAACGTTAGGGTTAATGGACTATCATCGGCGAGAACTACGGGCAATAGCTTTTCAGATGTATTCTAATTCTATTGATTTAGCTAGCGAGCGACAATTTCAGTCGATAAAGCACGTTTTTAATTTAAATATGGAAAAAAAGGACGCGGCTACGAATTTCCATCAGCTCGCATTTGATTTTATCATGCAGAATGGAATGAAGTTAGCGAAACAAGTAACAGAAACAACGGAAAAAAATGTGCTGGGTGCCATCTTACGATCACAGCAAGAGGGCTTGTCAGTGGACGAGACGGTATCTGTTATTAGGGATAGGGGCGACACATTAAGTAGATCAAGGGCAATAACGATAGCTGTTACGGAAACACATAACGCCTTGTCATGGGCGAAGCACGAATCAACCAGACAAATATCAGATGAACTAAACCTAGGACTTCGTAAAGAATGGGCGGCGGTAGAGGATGACAGGACACGCCCTAGTCACGCATCTGCAGACGGTCAGAGGGTCGATATGGACGACAATTTTATTGTGGGTGGCGAAGAGATGAAGTATCCAGGTGATACAAATGCCAGCGCTGCTAATACTATAAATTGTAGATGCACGGAGACGTATGTCGAAAACAAAAAACCAAAAAGGAGTGTTTGAGATGGGATTTAAAGATTATTCAGAGGTTGATTCTAATACTATTAACAATTTTTATAAATATATTATTAGTATCGGCGGTTGGTTCATATAATGGGATTATTTGATTTAGTTGGCGATTTAGTTAGTTTACCTGTATCAATCGCGAAAGATGCTACTGGAATGAAGACATCTAAAGGAACTAATACAGGTGAGAATATAGAAGAAATAATCGACGATCTCACTGGTTGGATGTAATTTTAAAAGGGGGAAACAATGGAAAAGAAAGAAGTATTAAATTTAGGGTTTGAAATAAAAGAAATTAAAGACGACTGTATGAATTTTATCGCTTACGGAAGTACAACAGGCGTCAAGGATAGAGATAACGACATTATCGAAAAGGGTGCATATTCGAACATCATCAAAAAGGCAGAACAAACAGGAAAATATCCAAAACTACTGTACCAACACTCGCGCAATGATGTAATTGGAGTCATAGAAGAACTTAAGGAGGACAACAAAGGACTTCTTGTTAAGGGGCGATTCATTGATACCACAAAAGGCAGAGACGCCTATACGGAAGTCAAAGAGGGTGCTATTGATAGCATGTCGATTGGTTTTATAATTGGCGATTATAATTTAAATCGCAAAACTGGTGTGCGTAACATTCTAATAATCAAAGAGTTGCCAGAAATTTCTTTTGTAACTTTTCCAGCTAACGAACAGGCCAACGTAGTACAAGTGAAGCGATTAGATGGTACAATAGATGTTAGAGAGCTCGAAACGTACTTGCGAGGAGTATTTTCGAGAAATGAGGCGAAAGCTATCATTGCGGGGGGGGTACCCACACTCAAACAGCGAGATGCTGAATCATCCAAAGAAATAGAAGCGTTAAACGAAATGTTGATTTTACTCAAATCAATGTGAAAAATAAATCAAGGGGGACAAAAAATGTCAGACGAAGTTACTAAAATACAAAATGAAGTTAAAGAAGAAATTAAAGGGCTTGTTTCTAACGTGCAAGCGGAGGTTTCTAAAACGACTAAAGAAACAGTAGATCAAAAAGCAAAACTAGGGGCTATGGAAGCTAAATACACCGAATTACACGATAAATTGTCAGAAATTGAAGTCGATAACCAACAATTAAAACATCTTCAAAACCAATTTAAAAATTCTGACTCCAATCAAAAAGAAAAACAAGAAAAAGCAATCAAATTAGAAAAAAAATGTTTTAGCGATTTTCTTAAAGTTGGAGCAGAAAAAGAATCTTTTTCTGCCTATATTCCACGTTCTGATTCTGGGCGAGAACTTAAAGAGTTACGAACGGATATACAAGAGTTTGGCGGATATCTCGTAGGAACTCAATACGGGTCAATATTAGAGTCCAATCGTTCTGAATTGGGATCAATAGCACAAGATTGCAACGTTGTTACGTTGTCTGCAGGGGTTAATTCGATAGAATATCCATTAGATGACGACGATATAATTCAACCGACTAATGTAAGAGAAGGCGAAGGAACGTCAACTACTGCAACAGAAAATATCTCTAATGTAGCGCTTAAGGTCAACGACCTTATGCGTAAAGTCACCTTGACGACCTCTATTCTGGACGACGGAATTACTAACGTTGAGCAATGGATTGCTCGAAAAGTAGCGCGAGGATTCGCACTAAAAGAAGAAGAGCAGATACTATCGGGTACAGGCGTTAATCAGGCAAAGGGTATTTTAACTTACGCGGCCGATGCGTCTACATCCTACGGGGCGTATACCAGGGCTCGTATCCAGCATATTACTTCTGGGGCTGCCGCTGATATTAATTCTGACACTGGGCTTGATAGCTTAATCGAATTATTGAAGGCGTCGTATTCTTCTAATGCGAAAATGTACATGCATTCGACAACAGCATTCAGGTTGCTGAAATTAAAAGATTCGGACGGCCGTCCATTGCTTGATCCGGACTACTCCAAAAATCCTAACGGAAAAATGGTTTATCGCGGTTATCCAATTTCGGTACAACAGTCGATGCCTGTAATAGCAGCTAACGCATTCGCTATCGCGTTTGGCGATCTTAAGGAAGCGTACACAGTCGTGCGTAAAAATGGATTCAGGATAATTAAAGACATCTACACTGATGACAACAACGTGATCGTCAAAACAAGTCAACGATTCGGCGGTGCGGTTACTAATTTCGAAGCTGTAAAAGTAATGCAGGTAGCGACCTAATTTTTAAAAAAAAGGAGTTAAAAAAATGAATTCAAAAATCTATACAGACGTTAAATATCAACAAATCATTGATCCAGCCAAGGTCACAGCAGACGCTACGAGCGCGACTATCGACCTTGACGGATATGATTCGGTTTGTTTACTGGCGAACATTGGTGAGTCTGCTGACACACTGTCAAGTTCAGTTAAGATTGAATTAGAGGCCGAAGAATCGGCAGATAATTCTACATGGACAGATGTTGCAGATACACACCTAACGAATTATGTTGCTGGCACGAATGACGGAACCTTCGGTGTTATTGATGATGCAGCCGAAGACGACGCACGATATATTTGCGGATATACCGGAATTAAAAGGTATCTTCGTGTAATCGTGAATGTTACAGGGACGCACACTAGTGGTACTCCAATATCTGTTAGCGCAGTGTTGGGAAGTCCAAGAGTAGCGCCCGTTAATACAGCAACCTAAAGGTTAAAAAAACAGGGTAGGGGGGTCGGCTCCCTACCCTTGGGGGTTTTAAATGAAAAAAATAAAAGTTTTAAAAAATTTCAAAGGTTCAAACGATGGTTTTAATGTCATAGAATTTCTAAAAGGTGATTTTTATGAAATTTCAGATGATTTATATAACGGCCTAAAAGAATCGAATTATTTTTCTTTAGCAGAAGAAACGGAAAAAAAAGTAGTCTCTGATAATTTTTACGAAAAAAAAGTAGTTTCGCACAAAAACAAAATAAAGAAAAATAAAAAATGATTTTACGCTTTATAAAAAATACAAAAGGCGCGCCGAATGGGATAGACGTAGTCGAATACGACAAAGGAAAGACGTACATCGTACCCAGGACGCTTGTTGACTCTTTTCTCATGTCGGGGGTTGCTATCGAGGTTACAGGCGAGATACAGCTTAATCCTTTGACGGTCATTTCACAAAAACCCAAAAATGAAAAAATTAAAATAGCGGTTGAGACGTCTAAACAAAAATTTTTAAACAAATTAACAAATTTAATTAATTTCAAAAAAAGGTTCGCTAAAAATGGCTCTTATTAACGATTATCCAAGGAAATTAGATTCGAATAATACGGTCACTATTCCTACCAGTTCAAGTACTAGTACTATCTTTCATTGTCAGTCAGGCACGTTGATTGGGTTGGTTGTCCCTAGTACATTTTCGGGCACAAAATTAACGGTATATAGTAATACTTCGTTGGGGTACGTCCTTTATAAGAATGCGACAGGCACAACAATCGAAATAAGCGGAATTGACAATACAATTAATGCCCATTACGGATTAAGTACTGCTGATATGATCGGAATTTCAAAATTAAAATTAGTAAGCGATGTCTCTCAGTCTGGTACTGACTGCGACATAATCTTAATATTCAGGCCACTGTAATGAGCTTATTAACCACTTTGTTGTCGTCTGCTGGGGGTGGGAATGCCGCTACGCGTTATGACGGCGAGGTGTCTATCTATTCTTCGTTACCTACGGCCACAGATAATAACGGAAAGGTTTACTTGGTTGAGACGGACGAAGGCGATGACCAGGCAGGATTGTACCGATCTAATGGCACGATATGGTCATTAATTGGCCAAGATTATGACACATTAGATGATATCCCAGAGGGTACCACCAATAAACATTTTACGACGACATCTGAATCTAATATCTCTGCCAACAACGCAAAAGTCAGCAACGTCACCCATACTGGGGATGTCACTGGATCGGCATCATTGACTATTGCAGATGACGCAGTGACCAACGCTAAAATGGAAACCGTAAGTTCAGGCACGGTTAAGGGGCGTACCAGCTCTGGTGTGGGGGATGTTGAGAATTTAGATATAGAAACAACGTTAAAAACAGCTTTAGTGTTAACCAAATCAGACGTTGGTTTAAGTAATGTGGATAATACATCGGATATCAACAAACCAATCTCAAACGCAACTCAAACAGCTTTAGGCAGTAAAATTGATGACTCACAAGTGCTAACAAATGTGCCAGAAAATGCCTTATTTACAGACACAACTTATACCGTAGGTGACGGTGGCCTCACACAAAAAAATTTTACGCCGACATTAAAAGACAAATTAGATGGCGTCGAAGCCCTTGCAGATGTAACAGATTCGACAAACGTATCAGCCGCAGGCGCACTCATGACGACGGGAGGAACAATGACAGGGGCTCTACAGATTGACGATGATATGACTGTATCGGGTCTGATTTCACAGACAGGGTTAGGCGGGTCAACGTATCTAGGAGAAGATGCGGGGAAAGACGATGACCTAAGTGATAATAGAAATGTGGGCATCGGTTATCACTCTATGCTCTCAAATACAGAGGGTGACGACAATACAGCTATTGGTTACGAGTCCCTGTATAGTAATACAACAGGTAAGCACCATACAGCCATTGGGAAGGAAGCCCTGTCTAGTAATACAACAGGTGAGCGAAATACAGCCATTGGTACCTTCGCCCAGTACGATAATACAACGGGCGACAATAACACGGCAGTTGGTTATGATTCGATGTATAATAATACAACAGGTGAGCGAAATACAGCCATTGGTACCTTCGCCCAGCACGATAATACAACGGGCGACAATAACACGGCAGTTGGTTATGCGGCGGGGCGAGTTATGGCCGGTGTGTCGTCGTTGAACGAAACAGGGTCTAACTCAGTATTTATTGGCATGAATGCAAGAACAAACGCAAATAATCAGACCAATCAAATAGTCATTGGTTATGAGGCTATTGGAAATGGCAGCAACACGGTTACAATCGGTAATGATAGTATTACTGAAACGATATTAAAGGGAACGGTGGGGATTGGCACGACTACACCGTCTCCAAGCTACAAACTAGATGTTACTGGGGATGTTCGTGTAGTAGGTTCGATGTCCAAAAGCTCTGGTTCATTCGATATCCCTCATCCCGACCCCATAAAGAAAGAAACTCATCGGTTGAGGCATTACTTTGTTGAAACGCCAAGTGCGGGAGGAAATATTTACAAATATCAATTAGAGTGCAAAAAAGGCGGTAATTACATTGATTTACCTGATTATTTTGAACATTTGAACAAAAATTCCTTAGTTTGGGCGAACCCTTTCAAACATTTTGGGCGTGCTTGGGGTGAGGTGGTAGAAGGAGGAAAAAGAGCAAAAATCATGGTTGAAAAAGAGGGCATATATAACATCCTCATTTTCGGTGATCGAAAGGATGAAATCGCAATGAAATATTTTAACGAATACGGCATCGAATATAGAAAATAAAAAAAAGGAGTTAAATAAAATGAGTTTAAAAAATATGAAAAATAATAGTGAGCTGGTAAATGTTTTTAATAGATTCTGTACGGATAAGGACGAATATTTAAATTTAGATTTAAAACACAAAGAAGAAAAATCAAAACTTGAAAACGACCAAGTATCTGAGCTGAAGAGAGTTTCCATTCAATTAGTTAATTCAATCGACATTTTGATCAGCAACAAGAATTTCGAAACCACGGCGTTAGAAATTGAAAAAAAAGAAATACTAGCTATAAAAGAAGAAGTTGAGCTCAGAATTAAAGATTTATGAAATATAATTTAAAATTGCATACATCGCCGTCAATAGAGCCTATCACACTAGCTGAGACTAAGGCTCACTTACGGGTCGAGAATTCAGCAGATGATACCTTAATTGGCAACTTAATCACATCTTCACGTCAGATGGCCGAACAGTATACGGCGATGTGCTTCGTTGATACGACATGGGATTTGTTCATGGACGAATGGCCTGCCGCATATAACGATCCGTGGTGGAATGGCGTGCGCGAGATACCCATCGGTTATTACAATAAGAATTCATATATTGAGATTCCTATCGCACCGCTACAGAGTATTACGCACATTATGACCTATGACAATTCTGATACAGCAACAACGATATCCTCTACAGAGTATCAGGTGTCTACGTACTCAGGAATTAACCCGAAAAGAGGAAAAATAACATTACGTGATGGCGCTATATGGCCGAGTTTTGACCGAAATGCGGACGGTATAGAAATTAGATTTGTATGTGGGTTTGGAACCGCAACAACAGATGTACCCGATACAATAAGACAGGCATTGCTAATTGATATTGCTTTTCGATACGAAAATAGGGGCGACGGCAATATATCTGAGAATTCAAAAAAATTACTATCCCAGTACAGGCCAATAATCCTATGATAGGAAAACTTAAAGATCGGATAGAAATATTAAATAAAACAGAGTCTATCGGGGATGCTGGCGAGGCCACCGATACATGGTCTCTTTCCTCTACGGTGTGGGCGTGGGTTAGACAGATTCACCCGTCTTTTGCGATCGATGACGGAAACAGGAAAAACGAAAAACATTACGATATCATTATCCGAAAAAATCAAAACATAGATATAACCTCAAAAATTAGATACAACGGGCAGTATATGAGGGTCGATAGTTTTGCGGAAGTCGATAACGTAGAGGAATTTTACGTAATTAAGTGCGCGCAATCGATTAATGAATTAGTGATACTTAATTAAGTAATGTATAATTTGTTGAGATTTTAAGATTTTAAGGGGGAAAAAAAATGTCAGAACAGAAAATAATCAAAAAAATAATAGGTAACAAAGAATTCCAGGATATATCTAGTTACTGCGAATCTTTATCGGTGCCATACAAATTATTAAAGCCTATATTGGCTTATATTGAGGCAATCCCCAATGACCAAGAAAACGCAGATAAAAGTAAAAAATCTTAGTCGATTAGAACGCAAGCTCTTGCAGATACCGTCCGATGCCTTGAAGCCGTTGAAACGTCAATTATTTTTATCGGCTAATTCAGTTAGGACTACAGCGATAAAAGGTATTCAGAAAGGAAGTAGAACAGGTGTAATCTATTATCGAGGCGGTAAATCTGCTCAACGTTCTGGACCGGGCGAGTACCCTAAAACAGATCGTGGAGGCTTAGTTAGTAGTATATTCGTTAAGCCTATCAAGGCTATAGGGGGTCTAGGCTACGCGGTAGGGACGAAACTTAAATATGGGATTGGGTTAGAGTTTGGGAAAAGAAATATGGCCGCTCGCCCGTGGTTATTCCCATCATTTAAATCGAATATTAAAGAAATTAAAAGAGACATTAGAATCGCAATAAAGAAGGTTCTGAGGAGTTCTGCGAGAAGATGACAGGTTTTAATATATATGAAGTTCAAAAGGCGGTGACAACGGCTTTAAAAGACAATTCAACATTGACGGGAATGTTGGGGAATGGGGCTAATGGCATTAGGGACAATGTAGCATCCGCCAAGGGCTTAATTTTCCCATATCTCGCATACACAGACATACAGGCCGAGCCTTTAGATACCACAAGCGGGCAAGGCTCCATTATATATCTAACCATCACGGCCTTTACGAAAACTGGCAATAAAAAAGAAGCGAGCGACATTATGAGAGAAGTACATACCAGCTTACACCGTGCAGATTTAACCGTTACGGGGTTCGGCTATGCCAGGAGCCGATGGGATGGATTCAGTACAATCATGCAAGAAGATGTGAACGCCGATATGTTTAGTGGTATAATTAGAGTTAAGATAACGCTCGGCGTTTAATAAACAGGGGGGAAATTATGGCGAACAAAGCAAATGGGGACGATTTTAAGGTATATATAGGGTCGGTTGGGTCTGGTACACTGCTTGCTCACGTGACTAGCGTGGGACTTTCAAGCTCACGCGATATAGTCGACGTTACCGATAAAGATTCGAACCAGAAAAGGGAACTTTTAGGCGGGGGCGGGAAGCTAACTAAAACGTTATCAGTTCAAGGCTTTTATTCAGATTCGGCGAGTAGGACTACACTTGAAACAAATCATGACGCAGGAACTAAAGACGACTACTATTTAGTTTATCCTTTAATGGATAGCGGGAATAGCACAGCGAAAACAAAGGCTTTCGAAGCGGTTATTTCTCAACTTGAAGCGGGGGGGGAAGTGGCAGGCGAAATGACTTTTAGTGCGACATTTGAAGCGAGCGGAGCGGTAACAACTGTTGCTGAATCTTAATAATGGCACGTCCGAATTTTAAACTTTCTGTAGATTCGAAAACTTACAATATTGAACCGTCTTTCAGTTTGCATGACGAGATAGAAAATGCATTAGACATTTCCTTGTATGATTTAATAACGAAAGATGAATCGTTAAAAATTGGTGATCTTTTTAATTTTTATAAAGCGTTGCCATGCAAGGACTATTCTTCGGATGACCAATTAAAAGAATGGCTTTCAGTAAATCGCAATGAGGCAAATAGCCAATTTTCGAATTTTATTCTTTTTTTACTCATGCCCGAAAAGCAAGAAGAAGCCGTAAAAAAAAAATAAATGGTAATCCTGTATACCAGCGGTATAGAGAATATTATAAATTTATGCTTTTTCATTTGAAGTGGTCGCCACGGGACATTAAAGATGCGACATTATACGACCTTAACCTAGCGTGCGAAGCCTGTAACGAATTTTACGGCGTAGAAAATAAAACAGACTTGACGAAAGAAGACATCGAAAGATTGAAAAAATTAAAATAGGATTTTAAAAAAATGGCAAATTTAGACAGTTTAGTCGTCGAAATTAAAGCAGACTTGACCGATATTCGTAAAAATATGAAAAATGCGGTTAAAGTGACGCGACAATCATCTAAGAAAATGACAGATAGCAATAAGCTATTAGCTGGTGGATTTAACAAGGTTCGCATAGCGGCTATTGCAGCTGCGGCAGGCATTATATATATGGGTAAGCAGACACTAAAGGAGGTCGACCGTATCCAGAAGTTAGGTAAGAAATTAGACACTACAACCGAGTTTTTAAGTAAAATGAAATTTGTGGCAGAACAATCAGGTGTCGCTTTTGAGCAATTAGCGACAGGATTTACAATGATGCAACGGAACATAGGTGATGCATCCGAGGGTGTAGGCGAAGCGAAGCAGGCGTTTGAGATGTTAGGAATTAAAGCTAAAAAACTAATGGAGTTAAGCCTCGAAAATCAATTTATGGTGATAGCGGAGGCACTTGCGAATACCAAAAACGCCACTACAAGGACACAGGTCGCGATGGATATATTCGGGCGGTCGGGGTCGTCTCTTAACCAAATTTTAAAAGATGGCATTTTATCGATGAAGCAACTAGCAGAAACAACCCCAAACGTAATCACTCAGAAAGATGCTGACAGAATTGCTACCTACAATGACAATATGAATTTATTAAAACGCAATATCCAGGGAAAAATGATACCTGTCCTTGCTAAATTAGCAGAAAAAATAAATAAACTTTTTGAGCGTTCCGATGAAGTTATGTTGCGGAATCTTAAAATGGAATTACAGGGGATTGCTACTAAATTAGAGTTGTCAGAAAGGGAATCGAGTAAAGCAAAACATTCATTTCTGAACATGGCAAAGTCAATCAATAAGGCTGAAAAAGATAGTCATAATTACAATAAAACTTTACATGATCGTAAAATTGCAATTCAATCTGAGATAGAGGCTATCCAAAAAAGAGCTAAAGTCTCAAAGTCCTTGGAGGGGAAATCAAATATAGCACCCCTTCCCAATAAAGTAATAATAGATGAATCAGTAAAAGGTATTAAAGATGATATTATTAAGATGGAAAAGCAAGCAAAGGAATCTAGCACGGCAATTAAAGACGCTATGATCGGAGCTACAGATCAATGGTCTTCTCGATTAACTGATGCGATTCTCGATGGGGGTAACATGTTCGAGTCTTTGGCCGATATAGCGAAAAGGACAGCGATCGAAATGATGATTACAAACCCTTTTATCCGTGCGCTACAAGGCGGAATTAATAATCTTATGACGCCGAGTCCTACGTCGGGACTTTCGAAAGGCACAAATGGGATTACGATAAATACCTACAACAAATTTGACACGAATGTAGCGGCCTCTATTCGGGAGGAAATAGCGACGGCAGCGCCACATATACAAGCGGCTTCTATTGCGGGGGTACAAGCGGCCTTGAGTAACGGACAAATGAGAGTTTAATGCTATAATAACAATCTAAAAGGGGGGGGGGTAATATGCCGTTATCAATGCCAGTTGCGCCAGGTTTCATTTCGAGTCGATTCTACATTCAGAACAACACTCAAATTTTCAAATCTTCGTTAAACGGACAAATTCAGAGAAGAACCTTGTCGGGTTCCTACTGGATGGCCGAATATTCGTTGCCGCCAATGGCACGGTCAAATTGGTCTGCGTGGCAAGCCTTTTTCAATGAGCTTCAAGGGCGAAGGAACACGTTTAATGGATTTTGCCCAGATTCTAAAACTACACAAGGCACTTCTACAGGAACGCCAGTTGTTAATGGCGCGAGCCAAACGGGTAATAGTGTTATTACCGATGGATGGACTATATCTACAGCAGTATTAAAGGCAGGTGATTTTATTAGTTTCGGCGGCGAACTGAAACAAGTTAGTTCAGATGTTATTAGCGATGGGTCGGGTAATGCGACAATTACATTTCAGCCAGGTATAAGAACAAGTCCCAGTGATAACGGTACAATCACAATCAATAATACAACGTGCGAAATGATATTAATCGGGAATGATATTAATTTCAGCGTCGGGATTGACAGGGTGTCGGCGCCTTTGACCTTCGCTGCAATGGAGGTCATCAGTTGACCCGCTCCATTAATTCAAGTGGAATATCTAATATTACAGGTGGTGATGTATACCCGATATACCTTGTCGCTTTAAACTTCACTGCACCTGTATATGTCCATTCTGACATGGGTATCATTAGTCACACGCCACCATTTTTAAGTGATTCTGTTAATTATGTGGGGGTAGGTAATTTAGGTAGCGTATCAGCCATACCCGAAACAACTCAGATTCAAGCTAATATGATAGATTTAACGTTGTCGGGCATTAATGTGAATACGATTAGCACAGCAATTCAAACGGATTATCAGGGTGCAGATTGCAGCGTCGAAATAGGGTTGAGGGATACAATGGCTAACGGGGGAAATATATTAGACACTATCGTCATATTCAGTGGCTTTATTGATAATATGACACTTAATATAGGTCCTACTGCGACCATCAAAGTAACGGTCGTCGATAAATTGGTTCGTTTCGATAAGGCGAGTAACCGCCGTTATAATCATGCCGACCAACGGAAAGAATATCCTACCGACGATGCTTTCCTATATCAGGATTCATTGAAAGAACAGTTATTGGTCTGGGGCGGTACGCGGAGTGTTTAATTCTGATCAATTTTATGAATATATTGAAAAAAATAAAAACCGAGAATTCAAATATGGGGTGTGGGATTGTTTTACGTTTGTCGGGGGTTACTGGGATCAGCGTTCTGGGAAGGAATTTTTCCCACATTTCAAAAATAAGTATATGACCTATCGAGGATATAGACGAGTTTTAAAAAATGAAGGCTACTCATCACTTTTAGAATTAATGAAAAATAATTATGGCGAAGTGGGTACCGAACTATGCAATCGTGGCGATGTTGTTGTCTATCGAGATTGCCTGGGCTTATGTGACGGCGTTGATAGTATATTTTTAGGGCGAGGGCGAGGGCGAGATTATAGTTTTATTTTAACGAAAAAATGTACGGCATTTGACGTTTGTGGGAGTCATCATAATGGGTAACGTAATAGACGACATTTCAAATGATGAGGGGCTTCGCACAACTTTTATTTTGGCGACAACAATAGCGTCAAATGCCATAGCACCTGGGTCTGGTGCCTTCGTGGGTATAGGGCTTAGTGCATTATTACAACCCGATATAGAATCGTTAGAAATTGATTCTATAAAAAAACAGTTTAGCGGCCTAAAAACAAACACTATCGACAATTTATCCCCGCGTAAAATCGTATACGGTCAAAGAACTGTCGGCGGTTCGGTGTTCCATCGGAACACAACAACAAGGGTCGATTACGAACCGATTGAAAGTGACCAATCAAATGAGTATCTTCACCAATTCATTGCGATGGTAGGTCACGAATGTGATTCTATGGAGTCCTGTTTTATAAATAATACGCCTGTTACCTTAGATCACAACAACCTGGTTAACGAGGAAAAGTTCCGCTCCCCTATTGTTATCGCGGGCGAGGAAGTCACACCCAAGATAGACTCATTCCAACCTCCGCCTTCATGGGGGAATGAATTTTGGCCGTATTCCTGGTTTGACCTATGGAATAAAGATTATTTCATTCTAAATGAAGGGAATATATTAATTAAAGGTCTGCCCGCCAATACGACTTATGATTTCACTGGTCAGATAATGACTATCGAAGGGTACACAGAATTTGATTTTAACGAGGATACGGATGTCGCAGCAACGAGATGGGATAATGGATTAGACGACATAGGATATTCTAAACTGGAAAACCCGAAAAATGATTTATTTGAGTTTACAATCGTAAACTCATTTACTTCAGACTCAGAAGGAAGAGCGACTGTTGTTGTATCTCATCAGCCACTATTCAATGTTCTCTGGGATATACCAGACTCAGATTCATTTAGTCCGTTCCTACCATACGGAATGGCGTTTTTTCACGCGCCAGAGGATAGATACAAAATATCCCCCCGCGTATTCTTTGAGGTTAACGTGGGCTACACAAAGTCAATACGTGTCCTCACTAACTTAGGGACAACAACACAAGATGCCTCATACGACGCTAATATCTCAGAAGTATATAAGGGGCTTGATTTTGAATTGGATACAGGCAACCCATTCTGCGCTGGAAACTGTTATCTATACACCACAGCCAGGTATCACCCTGACGTTTTCTCTAATATTGGGATCCCTCAGTTTCAAGCAAAGATAAAAGGTAAAAAAGTATACGATACTCGAACCTCAACAACAGCATGGAGCCAAAACCCAACTCTAATATTATATGATTACTTGACCAATTCGCGCTATGGGCTAGGTGTCACGTCTTCGGAAATAGACGTAACTACATTTAATTCGGCTGCTAACGTCTGCGACGAAGACGTTACAATAACAGATCAATCAACCCAAAAAAGATATTCATGTGATCTCGTTTTGTTCATGGACGCAGATCATCGCTCAAATATTCAAAACATACTAGCTACGATGGCAGGTTCTCTTGTCTATACAGAGGGCAAGTATCGAGTTTATGCAGGGGCGTGGAATACGCCCACAATAACGATTAACGAGTCTTGGCTTAATGGTGGAATTAATGTCGCTCCCAAGGAATCGAAACGTAATTTGTTCAATACGGTTAAAGGACTGTACGTAGATACTACCGCACAAGATGACTATAACGAATTTCCTGTTATAACAGATTCAGATTATGTTGAGGCTGACAATGGCGAAGAACTTATAGCAGATTTACAATTTCTAGGCGTTACGAATGTAGAAAGGGCGCAGCGGTTAGCGAAGATATATTTACAAAGGCATCGTTATTCAGAAATAATTACAATGAACTGCAACTATCAGGCGATGCAGTTATCTGTTATGGATACGGTCTATTTCACGAACGATATTCTTGGATACAGCAATAAATCATATCGAGTGATTGGATGGGCGTTCAATCAAAATGGTGATGGCGTTGATTTAACGTTACGCCATGAGACGGCGGATGTCTATGCCTGGACAGATACAGAAGCGACTATACCAACTCCCGCAACCAGCTTGCCACTACCGGATTACAACCACGTCCAAATTCCAGGTTCGCCAGTAATAACAGAAGAAATATATAGCACGTCCGACGGATCAGGCGTTAAAACAAAAGCGATTATTAATTTTTCGGGTAGTGCAGATGCTTTTATCAGTTCATATCAACTCGAATATAAATTAGTGTCGGGGGTCGGCTATAACGTTATGGGGCGTATACAGTCAACGAGCTTTGAAATTGCTGATATTAAGGCGGGTAAATACGAGTTCAGGGTGAAGGCGATTAACTCATACGGCGTAAGCTCTGCTTATTCTAGCTCGATCAAAGAGATTATAGGCTTATCAACACCCCCTGCCGACCTTACGGGTTTTTCGATAAATGTCATAAATAATAATGCGCACCTATCCTGGGATCAGGCGACAGATTTGGACGTTAAAATTGGCGGGAAAATATTAGTTAGACATACAGCCGATACGTTAAGTCCGAGTTGGGGCAGTTCAATCGATATCATTCCCGCTGTTGGCGGTAAGGCAACGAGTGTAGTTTCGCCATTATTAACTGGCTCTTACCTAATTAAGGCGGTTGACAGTTCTAATCACCAGAGCCTAAACGCCGCGATATTAAGTGTAACGGTACCGAATATGACAAATTTAAATGTCGTCGCAACTCAAAATGAACACACTGCATATTCAGGCACTAAAACAAATATGGCTGTAATAGATAACACGTTGAGATTAACGGCGGTTGACCTATGGGACGACATCACTACAAATTGGGACGACATGACGGCTTCATGGGATATTGCAGGTGGGAATGGAATTAATCTTAGAGGAAGTTATGAATTTTCGTCATACACTGACCTAGGCAAGGTTCATACTAGCAGAGTGTCCATTTCACTTGATTGGTCTCAATACGAGGAGGGTAACCTGTGGGACGACATCACTACAAATTGGGACGATATGACGGGGTTATGGGATGGCGAAGGACAATCTGTTGTGAACATCATCCCTTATATTTCTACCACTAATGATGACCCTGGGGGAACCCCTACATGGAGCGATTGGGCTAGGTTTTATGTCGGTGACTTTGTTGTGAGGGCGGTTAAATTTAAAATTGAGGTAATAAGTACCCAAAATAATTTCAATGTTCTTATTAATACATTAAGTGCGAGTGTAGATATGCCTGATCTAGTAGATAGTGGGTCAGTTAGTACAGAGACAGGGGGTGATACGACCGCTAATCTAACCGCTAATTATTTTTCGACACCACATATCACAGGAACTATCGTTAATGGTGCGTCTGGTGATTACATCGCCATACTTAACCAAACAGCGACAAGTTTTGATGTTAGTGTGTATAATAGTAGTAACACACGAATTAGTAAAACCATCGTGTGGATGGCTAAGGGGTATTAATTTAGGGGGGCACAATGACTAAAAAAATAGACGATTACAAAAAGGAACGCGGAAAGTTAATAGACTCAATACACGCGAAACTCCAAGATATAAAAAAAATTAAATCAGAATTAAATAAAAAAGGGGCGACAGAAAACAAACAACTCCCCAATAAGAGTATTTATTTTAATCAAAAAATGATAAAAGAATTAGAATCTCTAAATGATTTTGATTCTTATGATATCCAAAAGCTAGCATTAATTAAACTAGAGGTGGCAATTTAAATGTCACAACATGATTATCACGCAGCCAACCAACCTTTAAATATCGCGAGAACCGACGTAAACAATGCACTTGCGTCTATTTTATCAAATAATAGTGGGTCGAGTGCGCCTACAACAACAGACGCCTACATGGTATGGGCTGATACCTCTAATAGCGTATTTAAGCAGCGGAATAGTGCCGATAATGGCTGGATCACAAGATTCAAATTAGATGGTGTGCAACAATATGCAAGTGGCAGTACAGCCGCCTTGCCCGCATTTTCGAAAGCGGACGACGTAAACACTGGTATCTACTTCCCCGCAGCCGATACGGTAGCTATATCCGTTGGCGGTTCTGAAGCAGTGCGGGTGGATTCGGACGGCAACGTTGGGATTGGGACGACTGATCCAGACACTAGACTTCATATTAAAAATAATTCATTTGGTGCCGTTGTCGAGTCTATTACCCTCGAAAATAATGAAGGTAGCACAAACGAAGGGTCAGCAATTCGGTTTTTATGTGGGAGTGCTACTAACGGCGTTACGTTGGTTGGTAAGCGGGATGGCTCGGGCGGTGGGGCGTTCATATTCAAAACGTCTAGTACATATAGTGCTTCCCCAACAGAAAAAATGAGAATCGCCTCAGCAGGCAACGTTGGGATTGGGACGAGTCCAGTTCACCGTCTCCATGTAGATAATTCTAGCTTAAATTCAGGAAATGTAGGCACGGTTTGTAAAATAACAGGTTCTGGGACATCAGCTTCCAGTGTAACAGTGTTAAACGTCCAAAATTCTTTCTATGTTGATGGGGCGGGCAAAGTCTTCATGCCGAGTTTGGGGACGAGTGGGTCAGGCAACCCCGTTCATATCACATCTTCTGGTGAACTTTGGGAAAACGGGTCATCGAAAAGATTTAAAACTAATATTGAAAATTTAAAATCGATAGACTCCTCATTAATTTATAAATTAAAACCTGTCGAGTATGATAGAGTTAACGAAGAAGGGGAAGCTATCCCAGGTACGCATGAAATTGGATTTATTGCCGAGGAAGTTGAAAAAATATTACCTATAATTGTTAATTACGACCAGAAAGAAAAGGAAAGCGACCCCAACATACCTAGAGGCGTCGATAAATCAATTCTAATCCCTTTAATAATTAAAGAACTTCAGGTTTTAAGGGAAACAGTTAATAGTTTGGAATTATCTGCTGGATAAAACTACGGGCTTGCTGCATCTAACAGCTCTAAATAAGCACGCCCGTTAGTTCCTACATCATATAAATCAAAATTAAATACAGTGTTGCTACCTCCCACTTCGACCCATTGGTTATATGGGGTTAGCGGCGTATTAATTGTGACTGTTTGCGATTGGGGGATAGTGTAAGTCGAATATAAGGAATTTATATTATCAAAATGGCCGAGCAATCGCACATTTAAATCGACGTTACCTATATTCCTAATTTCAATACTTTGATTATTTGAATAAAAATATTTTGCATTATTCAGATTCCCGTAGGGGCTTGTCCCGTTGCTATCGCCAACGCTAATATCCTTCGTGGTTCCACCTACGATAAGTTCGAAGGCCGCCACCTTCGCATTAAAAGTAAGCTGATAGGTGGATGATATAGTATCTCCCCCCTCTGTTGTCCCTGTTACGTTGAAAGTGGGCAAATGCTCGCCCATGGTTAAAATATCAACGTAACCAATACCATTGATAGCTACCCCATGTTCAATCCCAATATCGAAAAGTTCAAAGTTAGTGGAATCCCCACCATCTAAAACCTGGAAAGTGCTAGGCGTGAACGCAAGATAATTACTTGATGACGTTATACTTATATTATTGATGGCCTCGTCACCGCTATTCCCTATCAGAAAACTAATAGTGCGACTTGCCTTCAAATTTCCTATTCCGTATGTCTTCTGAACACCATTAGATACAACCGCCTGAGATCGAGCAATATTGTTAGCTGTCTCTGTTATCCCTTGTGTCTGAGCGCGTACAATAAATGCCCCCGTTGAAGCAGGTTCTGTATCGGCTGAGTTGCCAATACCAACCACATTTTTAAGGGTGGAACATCCCACCATGAAAATAAAAGCGATTAAAACAACTGCGATTTTTGAATAATTATTTTTTTCCTTTCCCATCTTTAGCTCCTTTTTTTTCGTTAGTGTAAATGAATTATATCATGATTTTCGAAGCCTATTCACAACGCGGNATTTAATGATATAATAAATTGCGTCATCAAAGGTTTTATTTATNAACTCAAAAATAAAACCTTTACGGCTGTTCGCTGCTGAGTGTTAGAGGGGGTATGCGGCGAATATTTTAAGGGGGGGGCATGTCTTTATTAATTTCTGAAAAAAGTGATTTTTTTAAAAAAAATGAAATTAGAGTGTCGTCAAAATTTCCTGATTTAGCGTCGCGGATACAGCTCAAAGCCAAGCATGTAGATATAGCTGCATTATTAGTCGACTCTGTATTGCATCCGCTACGTGTTCGTTTCGGCGCCTGTTCAATCGATTCATGGTTACGAAGCGAAGAACTGAATAGGCAGGTGGGAGGATCGAAAGACAGTGACCATCTTCACGGAAATGCGGTAGACCCGCGGTTTAGCAAGAATATCGACCCGTTAGCTGTTTTCAAGTATATTTACGAAAATAAAATGCAAACACGGCAATGCATAATCTATATGTACAAAAAACCGATACAATTACACGTATCAATTAATATTCCAGGTCGAGAATATAAAAATGACTTTCTCTTATCGTA
>JGI25130J35507_1000091_pt1 | contig 29461 bp, 28 predicted proteins | sample ETNvirnome_2_300_FD_35507 | JGI IMG/M metagenome (IMG submission 35507)
GGCATTTGCCATGTGAAAGTAGGACATCGCCAGGCTCCTAATTAAAGAAACCCGTTGCAGCAATGCAGCGGGTTTTTTGCGTTCAGGGCTAAATCGTCCAGCACTATGCCGAGATTGCATACAGAGATAAAAGGCGCATAAGCGCAAGGTGAAGAGACGTAGGAGGCACTTTAGTGCCGAAAGTGTCTGATATGCCCTTCATACAACACCCCTGACATTCACGGCTAAAGCCGTTCCCACGCTTTGTAATCAGATGTTTAATAACGATTCCCATGTTGTTTAATCATGATGACAAAAATGAAGGGGTTTATTGAATCACTCACTTTACGCTAAACTAATACCATTCCGCTTAAATATCTGATCTAATATAGGCTATATAAAATCACCGGTTAATAACATTGAACCAAAACATAGCTGAACAGCTTTTAGCGCTTTCGCGAAAAGAACCAAACGCACGAAAACGCATACGATTACTCGCAGTGTCATTATTTTATGGGAGTCCATAAATCTCCTACGGTGTTTAATCACGATGTATCGATCAAAGGGGAAGAGTGGGCTGAAATCTTTAAAGCTGTCTACTTCGCCTAGCGCTGATTCGTCCTTTATTAATGAGTCTTCTAACAGCGTTGTGCACGATGAATCACCTTATGATCAGCGANCGTTCAGTAAATTAACTTTGCTTTGTTTATGGCTTTGATTTAGGATCAAATGAGTTTAAAAGCAAGAACTAATAGCCAGTGTCTAGATTACTTATTTGTTTATTATTATTTTTTTCGAGTGCGTCAGTATTTGCAGTTGAAGTAACCAACTTATACCAAGATACCCTTAAAGTGGCTGATAAATCACGCGATGCTCGCCTAGCAGCAAGCCGTGAAGCGCTTCTGAATGTATTGGTTAAAGTGAGTGGCGACACGAGTGCGGATCAAAATCCAACCGCGAAAGAGCGCACGAAAGACATTTCAGATTACATGCTTAAATTCGAATACGACGAAAAAGCAGATGGCACTTTAAATCTCGTCGTAAAATTTGAAGCGAATAAAATCAATGCGTTAATTAAAGATTTAAATCTNCCACTTTGGGGGACTCGTCGTCCATTGGTGGCAATTTGGCTTGCAATTGAAGATAACTGGCGTCGCGAACTTGTGACACAAGAAAGTTACCCTCAGCTTGAACAGCTTATATATGATAAANCAGGTCGCCGCGGTTTACCCGTTGTTGTGCCATTGCTTGATTTAGAAGATCGAGCCATTGTCGGTATACCAGAAGTATGGGGGAACTTTTCAGACCCTGTAGAGCGAGCTTCAAGTCGTTACAGTGCTGAAAGAAGTATTACTGCGCGCATGTATAAACAGCAGGATTCTGAAACGTGGGTGCTTGATTGGCGGTTTACCAATGATGAATTGTTTGAATCGAATCGCTTGGTGGGTGATAAGCAACAAATTGTGGCTGATATGGTAGATAGCCTAGCAGGCGGCTTAGCGCTTGAGTACGCCATTGATCCTACNATGATTGGGCAACTCGCAACCGCAACCTTTCATTTAAAAGGAATTACGAACTTTGTTGATATTGAGTTTGCAAAACGTCGCTTAGAAAGTTTAAGTGTTGTTACACAAGCACAAATTGCTGTTCGTACTCCTGACTCCGTACAATTTGTTGTGAACCACACTGGCAGTATGAATGATTTTAGAAAAGCANTAGAACTTGATAGTGCTTTTAAAGCCTACCAAAACCCAAGAGATTTTTATCAAGTCGTCAACAACGATGAACTAGAGTATCAATGGCAGGGGCTTTAACACTCGTGCAAGAACCTATGCAAATGGCATTGCCAGTAACGTTGCCTGATGATGAAACATTTACATCGTATTTTGGTGGTGAAAANTCGCTTGAAGTCAGCCACTTGAAAGATGCNTTTACTAAGTTAAATAGCAAGTTTCAATACACATATTTGTGNGGTTTAGGTGACTCAGGCAAGTCACACTTACTTTATGCAACCTGTATNCACGCGCAAGAACTGGGTCTATCAACGATGTTGTTATCGATGCGAGAGGTCATTGATTTTGGTCCAGTTGTGCTCGAAGGATTAGAAACGCTCGATGTTCTATGTATTGATGACTTGCACCTTATTGCAGGGAATGATGCGTGGGAAAAAGGCCTTTTTAACTTTTTTAATCGCTTTAACGAGCCGAGCAAGTTTTTAGTGGTAACGGCTGATTTGCTNCCAGACATGTTGCATATTAATTTGCCCGACTTGGAGTCNCGTTTAAAGTGGGGCACAACGTTGCAAATTCGTTCTATGAGCGATGATGATAAAGCAGAAGCGCTAGTACGTCGTGCTCATATGCGTGGCCTTGAATTAACCGATGAGTGTGCCCGCTTTTTATTAACCCGATTAAGTCGTGATATGCGAGCATTATTGGATGTATTGGACAAACTTGACCATGCATCGATGGCTGCACAAAGAAAATTAACTATTCCTTTCATAAAATCAACGTTAAAGCTTTAGTAGGGCTAGAATCTAGTCCTTGCTTTCAGTTATCATTAGCTATTACAAAATCCTCTGTGAAAAACCAGGTACTCAATGAACTTAGAAAATATTTTAGCGCAAGCACTTGAGGCTGTAGCCAGTGCGAGTGAAATCGCGCAATTAGAAGATATCAGGGTTAATTACCTTGGTAAAAAGGGTGAAATCACCAACTTACTTAAAACGCTTGGCAAGATTGCCCCTGAAGAGCGTAAAGAAGCGGGTCAAGTGATTAACCAAGCAAAACAAGAAGTACAAACAGCAATCAACGAAAAGCGTGAGTTACTAGCAAGTAAGGCTCTTGAAGAAAAGCTAGCCGCAGAAACGATCGACGTAACATTACCTGGTCGTGTCATGCCAACAGGTGGCTTACACCCAGTAACTCGTACAATTGAGCGAATTGAGAGCTTTTTCGGCGAATTAGGTTTTGCGGTTAAATCAGGCCCTGAAGTTGAAGACGATTTTCATAACTTCGACGCATTAAATATTCCTGAGCATCATCCAGCGCGTGCGGATCACGATACTTTCTATTTTAATCCTAAGCTTGTGCTACGTACGCAAACAAGTGGTGTGCAAATTCGTACTATGGAAACGGAACAGCCGCCATTGCGTATTATCTCTCCTGGTCGTGTATACCGTAACGATTATGACCAAACGCACACGCCGATGTTCCACCAAGTGGAAGGCTTGATGGTTGATACAGATGTTAGTTTCACAGAGTTAAAAGGTATTCTTCACGATTTTCTACGTAACTTCTTTGAAGAAGATATGGAAATTCGTTTCCGTCCATCTTACTTCCCATTTACNGAGCCATCAGCAGAGGTTGACGTAATGGGTAAAAACGGTAAATGGTTAGAAGTACTNGGTTGTGGCATNGTACACCCTAACGTTCTTAAATCAGTAGGTATCGATCCTGAAAAATACACCGGCTTTGCATTCGGTATGGGTGTAGAGCGCTTAACAATGTTACGTTATGGCGTNAATGACTTACGTGCATTTTTCGAAAACGANTTAAAATTCCTAAACCAGTTCCGTTAAGAGTGAAGAAATAAAATGAAATTTAGTGAAAAGTGGTTAAGAGAGTGGGTTAACCCAGCAATCGACACGCAGGCTCTTTCGGAACAGTTATCAATGGCTGGTCTTGAAGTGGATGGCGTGGAGCCCGCAGCGGCAGAATTTACCGGTGTTGTCGTTGGTGAAGTTGTTGAATGTGGTCAGCACCCAGATGCAGACAAACTACGTGTGACTAAAGTAAATGTTGGCGGTGATGAGCTTCTTGATATCGTGTGTGGTGCACCAAACTGCCGTCAAGGACTAAAAGTAGCTGTCGCCACGGTTGGTGCAGTTTTACCTGGCGACTTTAAAATTAAAAAAGCCAAGCTTCGTGGTCAACCCTCACATGGTATGCTGTGCGCATTCGTTGAATTAGGGATCAGCGAAGAAGGCGACGGCATCATGGAATTGCCAGCTGATGCACCAATCGGTANAGATTTACGCGAGTATTTAAACCTAGATGACAACATCATTGATGTTGACCTNACACCAAACCGTGGTGACTGTTTAGGCATAAAAGGTCTTGCCCGTGAAGTGGGTGTTCTAAACAGTATTGATGTTAATACACTTGATATTGCGCCAGTTGCTGCAACGATCGACGACAAAGTTTCAATTGAACTTGTTAACGATGATGCCTGTCCTCGTTATTTAGGTCGTGTAATCAAGGGAATTAACTTAGATGCACAGACACCACTTTGGATGGTAGAAAAGCTGCGCCGCAGTGGTATTCGTTCAATCGACCCAGTGGTTGATGTAACTAACTACGTGTTATTAGAGCTTGGCCACCCAATGCACGCATTTGACTTAAATGCGATTGAAGGCGGCATTAAAGTTCGCAGCGCTCATGCGGGCGAAGAGTTNNTCCTTCTTGATGGCAACACAGCTAAACTGAATGAGTCTACGCTTGTTATTGCNGATCACAACAAAGCGCTTGCTATTGCAGGTATTTTTGGTGGCGAAAAGTCAGGTGTGACAGAATCAACCTCTGATATTTTATTAGAAAGTGCGTTTTTCAACCCAGTTGCTATTGCGGGCCAAGCACGTAGTTACGGTCTTCACACAGATGCATCACATCGCTATGAGCGCGGTGTTGACTTTGCCTTGCAAAAAGATGCAATGGAGCGTGCAACAGCACTGTTACTTGATATTGTAGGTGGNGAAGCAGGTCCAGTCGTTGAAGCGGTTGCAAATGATAAATTGCCAAAAGTAACTGAAGTGCGTTTACGCCGTGAGCGTTTAGACCGTGTCATTGGTTATCACATTGATGATGCAAAAGTTACTGATATCCTAACGCGTTTAGGCTTAGACGTGAAAATTGTCGATGGTGTATGGAGCGCTGATGTACCTAGTTACCGCTTTGATATCCGTATCGAAGAAGACTTAATTGAAGAAGTGGCGCGTGTGTTTGGTTATAACAGCATTCCAAANGTAGCNCCGACAGCTAAGCTAAAAATGACTAACCACAATGAATCACATGTTGCGGTTACTAAATTCCGTAATACTTTAGTGACACGTGGTTATCAAGAAGCNATNACATACAGCTTCGTAGACCCTAAAGCACAAGCAATNCTGCATCCGCAAAGTGATNCATTGATATTACCTCACCCAATTTCAGTTGAAATGTCAGCGATGCGTGTAAGCTTAATGCCTGGCTTGTTGGCATCATTGGTGTATAACCAAAATCGTCAGCAACCGCGTGTTCGTTTGTTTGAACATGGCTTAAAATTCTTACGTGACGAACAGGCCGAAAACGGGGTAAACCAAGTTGCGGTAATCGGTGGTGTGATTTCGGGTCTTGCTCACGGTGAACATTGGGTTCAAGAAAAGCGTCCTGTTGATTTTTATGACTTAAAGGGCGATGTTGAGGCACTTTTAGCTATTAGCAACGATATGTCACGTTTTGAGATAAAAGCAGAACAGTCAGATGGCTTACACCCTGGTCAATCTGCCGTTATTTATGCTGATGGTAAAAAGGTTGGTTTCTTTGGTGCGGTTCANCCNCAAGTACAAAAGTCGCTAGATATCAATAACACAGCATTCGTGTTTGAAATTGAAATGTCGGCTCTTGAAAAAAGAAAATTACCTGAAGCAGTTGCAGTGTCGAAATTCCCGTCAAACCGCCGTGATATCGCGATTTTAGTGGAAGATCACGTGAAATCGGGTGATATTTTTAAGGTCATAGAAAAAGTTGGCGGAAATCAATTGGTTGACCTAAACTTATTCGATGTGTATAAGGGCAAAGGTATTGAGCCAAATTATAAGAGTTTGGCGATTGCTCTAACACTGCAAGCGGTTGATAGAACGCTCGAAGAGAAAGATATCAATCAAGTAGTTGATAATGTGGTGGCCGCATTGGCCGAACAATTTAACGCATCGTTGAGGGACTAGATATGGCGCTTACTAAAGCCGACATAGCTGAACACCTATTTGAAAAACTCGGGATCAATAAAAAAGATGCCAAAGATTTAGTTGAAGCGTTTTTTGAAGAAATCCGCTCAGCGCTAGAAAAAGGCGAGCAGGTTAAGCTCTCTGGATTTGGTAACTTTGATCTTCGAGATAAAAAAGAACGTCCAGGCCGTAATCCGAAAACAGGCGAAGACATCCCTATTTCGGCACGCCGAGTTGTGACCTTTAGACCAGGTCAGAAGCTTAAAACTCGTGTGGAAGTTGGTACAAGCAAATCAAAATAAGAAAAGGCAGCATTCGCTGCCTTTTTTATTTTTAAAAGCCTCGGGGCGAGACAAATTCGCCAGCTTGAATGCTGTCGTAAGTTTTTTGTGCGAGCTCATTGAGGCTGTCGAGACTTTTACCAGAAACGGTGAGCTTGTGCTCAATCGGCAANATATCAACATTTTCAAACCCTGATAATTGTGCAACACGTGCNAATGTGTAAGCGTGCTTATATTTTTCGTGTTTGTAAAATAAGCTTACAAGTGTTGGATAAATTTCTGGGTTAGGTGTTTGACCCGCCTTATTTAGCTCTAATGTTTTGTAGAGCAGATCAATGGTTTTTTCATCGTCAAACTTGACATAGTAACTGGCTAAGAAAAATTGTATTTCTGCATTTTCTGTTACGCGTTTATCTTGTTTGTTCTCTAAAGCAAGTAATTTTGATAACGCTGATTGGTCGTTATTGCGTGACCAATGGTAATAGAGTAGCCCTGGATGATTGGTATCTTTNGTGTCTTGGAAGATACGTGTCATTTCTTTAATACTGGTTAAATGACCTTCCACACGAGATGTGGTTTTTTCTTTTAACTTAATATGCTCAATTTTTGCTGCCAAAGACACACATTGATTATATTTTTCAAAGTCTTTCAATAATTGATATTTGTTTTCGTCAGTGGGTGACTTATATTCAACATAACGTTGAATTATCACATCGGCACGTTGTTCTTTGCAGTGGCTATCTTTGTTTAGATCACTACAAAAACCCGGTGTTTCGTCGCACACTTTAGCCAGTGTAAGCGGATCTTCACACCCTGTTAATGCCAATAAACCAAGCAAAACGCTTGCTCTTAGTAACATTCCTTAACCTCGAGTTAATAAATACGACTTTATTCTAGCGCAATGAATTGTTCTGTAACAGTGGAGAATCATTTGAGTTTAAATTAGAATACCCCTGCCTGAGATGTGTTGCTCTCAAATCACAGCATATTTTTAAGGCTATCCGTTCAAAATTGTTTAATTAGGTAAAAAAAATGACCTCATCTCACGAGTTAGAATACACAAACAGCTGGCAAGAACGCCAAGATTACGCAGAAAGCATGCAACCAATTATTGGTCGCCTATACCGTAACCGCGGTATCGAAATTGCTGTTTATGGCCGCCCGCTTGTTAATGCTAGCCCTATCGATATCATCAAAGCCCACAAAACTGTTGCTCAGTTTGAAGGCACTAAATTACGTTTGCGCGAGAGCTTCCCATTTTTAGAAGCCATCAGCAAAATGGATTTAAACTCAGCACGCATCGATATTGGTAAATTAGCATACGGTTATTTATATAACGATGCCGCTAAAGGCCGTTCTGTTGAAGAGTATTTAACTGAAGAGCTTGCTGAAATTGCGAATGCAGAGCGTAAAGAGCCACGTGACGTTGTTTTATATGGTTTTGGCCGAATTGGTCGTTTGTTAGCTCGTTTATTAATTGAAAAATCAGGTCCTTATGCAGACTTACGCTTACGCGCGATAGTTGTACGTGGCGGTAAAGACGGTGACCTTGAAAAGCGTGCAAGTTTATTGCGTCGTGACTCAATCCATGGTCCTTTCAATGGTTCTATTACGATTGATAAAGAGCGCAATGCAATTAAAGCGAACGGTAGCTACATCCAAGTTATCTATGCTAACTCACCTAACGAAATTGATTACACTGCATACGGTATCGACAACGCGCTTATCGTTGATAATACTGGTATCTGGAAAGACGAAGCAGGTCTTGGACTTCACCTAGAATCAAAAGGCGCTTCAAAAGTACTTTTAACTGCGCCTGCGAAAGGTAATATTAAAAATATCGTTTACGGTGTAAATAACAAAGATATCAAACCTGAAGATAAAATTGTCTGTGCAGCAAGCTGTACAACAAATGCAATCACACCAACGCTTAAAGCATTAAACGATAAGTTTGGTATTAAGAATGGCCACGTTGAAACGGTTCACTCTTATACAAATGACCAAAACTTAATCGACAACTACCACAGTGCTGAGCGTCGTGGTCGTGCTGCGGCACTTAACATGGTTATCACTTCGACAGGTGCAGCTAAAGCTGTATCAAAAGCATTACCTGAACTTGAAGGTAAACTGACGGGTAACGCTATCCGTGTACCTACACCTAACGTATCAATGGCTATCTTAAACCTTAACCTTGAAAAAGGCACAACCGTTGAAGAGTTAAATGCTTTCTTACGTGATACTGCGCTGCATTCAGATTTACGTGACCAAATCGATTACACTGCATCAACAGAAATCGTATCTACAGACTTAGTGGGCAGCCGCTATGCAGGTGTTGTAGATTCACAAGCGACGATTGTTGATGACAACCGTGTTGTACTTTACGTTTGGTACGATAACGAGTTTGGTTATAGCTGCCAAGTAGTACGTTGTATGCGTGATATGGCTGAAGTAACGTTCCCAAGCTTACCTCGCTAATACCTAACGTGATAAATTTAAAAGCCAGCATATTGCTGGCTTTTTTAGTCGTGAAAGTTTTTGCAAATTTTCTGCATGTGGTAGGCTGTATTTAGTCTGCTACATATTACTAACAAAACGTCCTAATCGGTGCGTTGACTTAATTCTTATCGAATGACTACGCCGTTAAGAATTATTTTTAAGCAATAGGTTTATAGAATGAAAATTACCAGCAATTTTGACAGTGGTAACATCAAGGTTATTGAAGCCGTTGACCCGCTGAATATTCAATTAGAAATCAATAAAGATAATCAGTCTGATTTTTTCCAGTGGTTTCACTTTCGTCTAGAAACAACCCCATTTCAAAACCACAAGTTACATATCAACAACTTAGAAAATTCAGCCTACCCAGATGGTTGGGAAGGTTACCATGCTGTTGCGTCTTACGACCGTCAAACGTGGTTCCGTGTCCCTTCAGAGTACGCAAATGGCACACTATCATTTGAAATGGAACCAGAGTGTGGCTGCGTGTATTTCGCGTATTTTGCGCCATACAGCTATGACCGTCATTTAGATTTATTAGCATGGGCACAAAGCCAGCACGCTTGTGAGCTTGAAACACTCGGCGAAACGTTAGATGGTCGTGACATGAGTGTGCTACGTGTTGGTATTCCAAGCAGTGATAAGAAAACAATTTGGATTACTGCACGCCAACACCCAGGCGAAACGATGGCTGAGTGGTACGTTGAAGGTTTACTACATAAATTACTTGATGATGAAGACCCACATGCCGCTGCACTTTTATCAAAAGCGGTGTTCTACATTGTGCCAAACATGAACCCAGATGGCAGCGTTCGTGGTCATCTGCGTACCAATGCTAAAGGCGTGAACTTAAATCGTGAATGGCAAACGCCAAGCATGGAAAATAGCCCTGAAGTATTCTTAGTGCTAAATAAAATGCGTGAAACAGGCCTTGATATGCACCTAGATATTCATGGTGACGAAGCTATTCCATATAACTTTGTTGCGGGCAGCGAAGGTATTCCGGGATACGATGACCGCTTAAAAGAGCTTGAAGACAGCTTCAAAGCAGCGCTATTAACAGTGACACCTGAATTTCAAGATGAGCACGGTTATCCGAAAGATGAACCAGGCCAAGCGAACTTAACGGTTGGTTCTTCTGCAGTTGCTCATGAGTTTAATGCTTTGGCGTACACTGTCGAAATGCCATTTAAAGATAATAACGATTTACCAGATCCTGACTATGGCTGGTCAGATCGTCGCTCGTATCAATTTGGTCAAGATACACTAGCGGCCATTGTTAACGTTGTCGATAAATTACGATAACGAGTCTAATCCAATGACGGGCATCAGCGAATACTGATGCCCGTCCTTGTTTCTGCTACATATCACGTAATTAGATTTGTTATATTGAAAATTAACTGTTAACAAGGTTGGTTGATTTAAGTTAATATTCAATACGTTTAGCTGAGAAGTAAATTAATCTTAGTATTTATTTCTCGCATCTATATGTATGTCGCGCATTCTCACAAGCTAACGCCGAGTATCGTAACTAACAATAAAAAATATAATCATAGAGGATATCCATGGAAGCTTTTGTAAGCGCCGTTAATGACGTAGTCTGGAGTAGTGCACTCATTTATTTATGTCTTGGCGCAGGTCTGTTTTATTCCGTTTTAACCCGTTTTGCTCAAGTTAGACATTTCAAAGAAATGTGTAAGTTGCTACTAAGCTCAAACAGTTCTAATACCGGTATTTCATCATTTCAAGCTTTGGCAGTTTCGTTATCAGGCCGTGTTGGTGTTGGTAACATCGCAGGTGTAGCTGCAGCAATTGGTTTTGGTGGCCCCGGTGCTATTTTTTGGATGTGGGTCGTGGCATTTTTAGGAGCCAGTACCGCGTATGCAGAATCAACACTAGGTCAAATTTATAAATCAGAAGAAGATGGCCAGTATCGCGGTGGCCCTGCTTATTACTTTGATCGTTGCTTACAACAAAAGTGGTTAGCAGTGCTATTTGCTGTGTCGGCAATTATCGCATGCGGTGTATTTTTACCAGGTGTACAAGCGAATGCGGTAGGTAACGCATTTACCCAAGTGTTTGGCGAAGGTACATTAGTGAGCACAAGTTTTGGTGATGTTGGTAGCTTTAAACTGGTTGCACTTGCGATCATTTTGATTGTGTTAGCGTTCATTATTTTTGGTGGCATTAAACGTATTGCCAACTTTACTCAAATCGTTGTGCCATTTATGGCTCTTGGTTACATTGTTCTTGCTTTAATCGTGGTATTTATAAACCTTGATAAAGTACCGGGTATTTTTTCACTTATTATTACTGATGCATTTACGGCTCAAGCGGGCTTTGGTGCAGCGATAGGTTGGGGTGTAAAACGTGGTATATACTCAAATGAAGCGGGTCAGGGTACGGGGCCGCATGCTGCTTCAGCCGCTGAGGTTGATCACCCAGCACAACAAGGATTAGTGCAAGCTTTTTCAGTCTATGTTGATACTATCTTTGTATGTACAGCAACGGCATTAATGATTTTAATTACTCAACAATATAATATCGTAGGTGAATTACCTGAAGGGCAATTCATTGTTCAAAACGTTGATGCAGCAACTGAAATTGGCTCAGCAGCCTTTACGCAAATGGCATTATTTAGTGTGTTTGGTGGTTTTGGCCAGGCGTTTGTTGGTATTGCGTTATTTTTCTTTGCATTTACGACAATTCTTGCTTATTACTATATCGCAGAGACAAACGTTGCTTACTTAAATCGTTACTTCAAGGGGAGCATTCCACTTGTTCTTGTAAAGCTCGTTATTATGTTTATGGTGGCATACGGTATGGTTAATAGCTCTGGGTATATCTGGGCTATTGGTGATATCGGTGTTGGCTTAATGGCGTGGATTAATATTGTGGGCATTTTAGCTATCTTTTTCGTGGCTAAGCCTGCGCTTAATTGTTTACGCGATTATGAAGAGCAAAAGAAAGCCGGTGGCGAAATTACATTCGACCCTATTAAGTTAGGGATTAAAAATGCCACATTCTGGGAAAAACGCCTTGAACAAAAGGCAAAAGATAAATTATAAGTTGCTAAAGCAATAAACTTAAAGTGTGGGTTAGAGCGTCTTAGTTATTACTATTTTCGAATCTTCACGATTGAATGCAATTCGAAAAAGACATCGACTCATAAAACAAGTACAATAAAGGGCGCCTAAAGGCGCCTTTTTTATGCGTAGTATGGAGAAAGATATGGCGATTATTAGTTGCCCGCAATGTGCAAAATCAATATCTGACAAACATAAACAATGTCCTCATTGTGAGTGCCAAGTCACTGAGCTGAGCAATGAGCAGTTGCAGCAAATGCAAAAAGAAACGCGCATTCGTAAACAGCAAAAGTTTATGAATCATTCTTTCCTCGCACTGATTTTATTTTTAGGGGGCTTTTTCTGTTATTACTTTATTCACCCTGAAGCAGAATCTTTAGAGTGGTATGCCTATTCGGCAGCCATGGCAGTAGGCTTTGTATGGTATATTGTAAGCCGTATCTATTTAGTTGTTTTAAAAAAGAAAAAGTAACATGAATATTGATCACATCGTTAAGAATATCACCCCAGAAGTATTTGAACGTCTTCAGTATGGCGCATCAACAGGCAAATGGCCTGATGGCACGGTATTGACTGAAGAGCAAAAACAACAAACCGTTCAACTCGTGATGCTTTATCAAGCTAAAGTTTCGCAGACCAATGAGCAGTTTACCATTGGTGCCAATGGTGAAATGGTGCAAAAGAGCAAAGCTCAATTGCAAAAAGAATTCGCATCTGAAAATGAAATAGCTAGGTTTAGTGAAAATGATCTTTAAACACCTATTTACACCGAAATGGAAACACCCTAAGAGCCAAGTTCGTTTGGCTGCTGTTGAACGCCTTGACTCAGAACGTGATGTCAACATTTTGAATAGCATCGCGCTTGAAGACAGTTCAGCAGAAATCCGTAAAAAAGCATTGAATAAAGTAAATGATATTGTTTTATGGTGGCAAGTATATAAACAAGATCAGGCATTAAAAGAGATTGCCGAACAGCATATAAATCAAGCGGTGTTAAACACCGACAGTCAGCTTGATGAGAGCATAAAAAACGAATTCATTGAACGTTTTGCACCCGTTAAAACACTTGAAAAACTCGCGTTTGCAGAAAAAGAAATTCAAGTGCGTGTTAAGTTACTAAAACGCTTAGCTAACCCAAACCTAGTTGATAAAGCTTTCAAAGAAGGAAGCGAAGAGTTACAGCTCAAATTAGTTGAACTTGTAATTCAACACCAACTGTCTAAACCACTTTTGAAACATGCTAAAGGTGAAGCGCATACGCAACTTGCTGCCCATTTAGAAAATGAGCGTTTAGCCGCTGAAATGCCGGCTAAAGTTGAAGCTGATACCCGAATTGTACTTGCTAAACTTAATGCACTGCGTGAAAAAAGTGATTTCAACCTAGTATCTCAGCAACATGCTGATTTACTACAGCAATGGCAGGCCATCGAGTTAAAGTGGCTAACGGATGAACAAGTCAACTTATTAGATAAAAAATACTCAGCCATTATCGCAAAGTTAGATACACATCTTGCGGTGCTTAGCAAAGAGCATGAGGCGCAGCAGCAAAAGCTTGCAGAGCAACAGCGTCAAGTGTTGGCACTGGCTACTTTAGAAGCGCTAGGCGAAGAAATTGAAAATGCATTACAGCTCGGTCTAGAGACCCCAGAACAAATACAGCAAGATTGGCTTGAAGCGAAAGTAAGTCAAGCAAAAGAGGCTCTTGCTGAGACTGAGCTTGCTGACAATCAAAATGTACGTGATGTGAAACAGCATTTAGCGAATTTGTTTAAACAAGTGGAGCAGTTACCACAGTTAGTTGCTGCGATTGCTGACTATAAAGCGGCATTCGATGCTTTATCTGCGGTTACGACAAGCGACGATGAAACACAGTTTGATACGCTAAATAAAGAGTTTGAGCAGAAAAGCAAATTCGCGCGAAAAAAACTCTCGCATATCCCGTCTCGCCTACAAGGGCGCTTTAAAGCTAACTTAACGGAATGTGTGAAAGCGTGGCAACATGCTATGTTGCCATTAACGAGTAAGTTTGACAAAAACCAACAAGCCGCGAAGCGCAAAGCACGTGATGTTAAACGTTTGATTGATCAAGGTCGTTTTAATGTTGCCTTTGGTGTTTTTAAAGGATTTGAAGAGTTATATGAGACATTAACCGAGTCTTATAAGCAGCCATTAAATACATTAAAAGCAGAGCTTGAGGCACAGCTAGCAGAAGCGAAAGACTGGCAAAAATATGCATCGGCGCCGAAGCGCGACGCTATTTTACAAGAGGTCAGTGAGCTTGTTGCAACGCCATGTACCGATCCTAAACAGCGTGCTGAGCAAGTTAAACAATTACGCCGTCGTTGGAATGAATTAGGTCGTTTAGATACTGATGCCGAAAAACAGCAGGGTGAACTTTTTGATCAACACATTGAAGTGTTGTTCACGCCTTGTCGTGAGTATTTTGCAGAGCAAGAGCAGTTGCGCGAGCACGCAAAAACACAGCGTTTAGATATTATTGCACAAATGCAGCAATTAGCTGAGCTTGATGCACAGACCGATGATTTTGACTGGAAACAGTTTGAAAGTAAGTATAACCGCATCAGTAAATCATGGCGTTCTGCGGGTAATGTAGACCCTAAAACGTATCGTGAATTACACAGCGAGTTCAAAACGGTTCAGTCGCAAGTGAATGCGAAGTTAGCTGCATTTCACAAAGCCAATGCGGAACAGAAAAGTGCCCTCGTTGAGCAGGCAACACTACTTTCTCAATCTGACGACCTTGCAACCGCATGCCAGCAATTAAAGGCATTGCAACAAACATGGCAAACAATTGGTTTTGCTGGCATGAAAGCAGAAAACACGTTATGGCAGCAATTTAGACGTGTCAACGATGAGACATTTGCAAAGCGTAGCGCAGAGTTTGAAATACAAAAGCAAGCTCAACAGCAGAATGATGAAGTCGCTGCAGTGGAATTAACCGAGCTTGAGTCTGCGTTAGGCAGTGTGGTTCACTTAGCACAACTTAAAGACTTAGCGGCTAAATTATCGGCATTAGACTACTCTAAATCACTTAGTGGTCGAGTTGCGCAATTAGAAAGTGCCATCGCGGCGAAAACAGAGGTGCTTGGTAAACAAGCTGAACAATCAAAGCTAGCTGCTTTGTTTAGTGCCCTAGAAGAGGGCAGTACTATACCGGCTCAATTTCAGGCTTCGTTAACAACAGCATTAACTGCGCAGCAGTTGTTGACACGTATTGAAATTTTAGCAGGGGTTGAATCAGCCGATAGCCAATTACGTATGACAGAGCAAGTTGCAATGCTTGATGATAAGCATCGTGGCGAACAGGCTGATGTTTACTACTATCTAAAACAACTTTTAGCGGTCAGTGAAGGTTCAGTTTCACCTGACACACTAGCTAGGCTTAAAGTTATATTCGCAATTTAACGATTAATAGCAATCGATTAAGGTATTTAGTTTTCTCTCAAGATAAGTGGGGTGTCATATCCTACTTATCTTGATTATTGAAAGATTAAATAAGTTAACATGGTTGATTTAAGCCGCTTTTAAAGCGGCTTTTTTGAGGAAAAAAATGAGAATTTTAATATTACTTACGTGTTTATTTTTAGGGGCGTGTAAGAGCACAGATCAAGGTGTCTCTGTTTATTCATTTACAAATTCAGAAATAGAAACTGCACTTGCAAATCAGTTACCAAAACTCAGTGAACAAATTAAGTTGATGGGTTTGCCAGTTGATTTTTCAGTAAATGACTTAAGTGTTAACGTTGGTCCAGATAAACGCGACGTAGTCGTTTTAGGCGCAGACTCAAGTGCAGTGATTAAAGCGTTTGCACTTAAATACCCAGTAAGATTAAAACTAAAAATCGAAGGCAGTCCTTTCTATGACAGTGAGAAAAAAGCGGTGTTTCTTCGTAATGTGAAATTAATAGACACCACGGTCGATACTGCTGGGTTTAAAGGTAATTTAAACTTACTAGATGAGCAAGCGATGCAAGTTATAAATAGCTTTTTAGCCGTTAATCCAGTTTATAAACTAAATATAAATGACCCTAAAGTGGCACTACTAAGTAAGTTACCTTTGGATATGAAAGTATCACAGGGTGAAATTCTCTTAGTACCTACTCTCTAGAAAGGGTATCAGCAAGCAGTGTAAAAAGCGGCAAAATGCCGCTTTTTTAATGTATTTAGTGCGTCAATTTAAAAATAGTTAAGTCGTTTTTCTGAAAACGTCAGTGTAATTTTGTAAACGTCAAACTTAGTCGCCAACTGACTATCACCAATCCGTAAAAATAGATAATCATTTTGAGTGATAAAACCTGTGCCACCTGCGACAAAAATGCCTGATTTACGACTGCATGGATGCAGGGGGGAGAGCAATGCAGGAGCAATTGCCGAAAACAACTAAATAGCGACATTTTTACCTTATTATTGACGCGGTTTTATTGCCTAAACATAGACCACTTAATTAAGCCAATTGGTATAACAGTCCTTTATTACTTTACTTGTTTGCTAATTAAAAGCTTGTCATAATGCTCGTGATATTTCGCGAGTGGAGCCTATGTATGATTAAGGAATTTTTAAACGACCCAACATTATTACTCAATGCGGTAGGTGAAGGGATTTATGGCTTTGACTTATCGGGCAATGCGGTGTTTGTTAACCCTGCCGCAGAGCGCATGACGGGGTGGCATGCCGATGAGTTATTAGGTAAAAAAATTCACCAATATCATCATCATACTAGAAAAGATGGCTCGCCTTATCCTGCCGACGAATGTCAGATATATTGCACCATGTTTGATGGCAAGCATCGGCATGTAACCGATGAGGTGTTTTGGCGCAAAGATGGAAGCCATTTTGCAGTAGAATACACCTCAACACCTGTCTATAAGAATGGTGAGCTGATAGGGGCTGTCGCGATTTTTCGCGACGTTTCAAAACAACAGCAAACCGAACTCGCTTTGCGTGATGCATTGGCGCAAGTACAGCATTTATCTGAACAATTACAAGAAGAGAATGCTTATCTTATTTCTGAGTTAAATGAAGATTGGCAAGATTCGGGTCTTGTTGGAAAAAGTCACTCATTTCAGACGATGCTTGAACAAATTACCCTTGTCAGCCAAACAAACAGCACAGTGCTTATTTTGGGGGAGAATGGCACAGGTAAAGAACTTGTCGCACGTAACTTACATCGTTTGAGTACGAGAGCTGAGCAACCTTTTATCAAAGTAAATTGTGCTGCATTCTCAGCAAATTTGATCGAATCTGAATTATTTGGTCATGAAAAAGGGGCGTTTACAGGCGCGAATGAACGCAGGAAAGGTCGCTTTGAGTTAGCTGATAACGGAACGCTTTTTTTAGACGAAATAGCAGAGCTACCGCTTGAATTACAGAGTAAACTTTTGAGAGTATTACAAGAACATGAGTTTGAGCGCGTAGGGGGAACACACACTTTAACTGTGAATATTCGTGTTATTGCAGCCACAAATCGAAACTTATGGCAGATGGTAGAGCAGGGAAGTTTCCGTATGGATCTCTATTACCGATTAAATGTATTTCCTATTCGCGTACCAGCATTGCGTGAGCGAAAAGAAGATATCCCCTTGCTTGCTGCTAATATTATTAACCAGCTTAATAAGCGTCTTGGCAAACACTTTAAAGGTCTTACAAAAACAACCTTGGCACAGCTTGCTAACTACGAGTGGCCTGGCAACATTCGTGAATTACAAAACATACTTGAGCGTGAAGCAATTCTATCAAAACAAAATGTTCTGCAATTATCATCTGCGTTGAGTGATAAAGACCCTGCTTCTGGTGTGGTACTTTCACTCGATGCCGCGCAAAAACAGCATATTTGTACTGTACTCAAGCAGTGTCATGGCAAAATTTCTGGTGAGGATGGTGCTGCGACATTACTTGAGTTGCCAGAAAGTACTCTGCGCTCAAAAATGAAAAAGCTAGGTATTAAATACTAAGGCGCGAAATATCACGCAAGCTCGCGGTATTTCACGAAATTAAGGCGTCCTATATTTTTAATATCGTTATTTTTCAATGTGTTATGTGTGTTTTGTTGTTGGCCTGATTGTTGCTCTTACTTGTTAGAACCGAGACTAACAGTAAGTAGCAAAATGAAATTAGAAATCAAAGAGCAAGACCTAATCATCAAGCCCTATAATCAAGAGGGTCCCATTTATATTCGTGAGCAAAAAGGCCGTTTTCAACGTATTCGTCGATACCTTGGATGGGTTTTAATGCTTATATTTATAGCGATTCCATGGATACCTTATAAAGGTCACCAAGCAGTGCTATTAGACGTTGCGAGTCAAAAGTTTAGCTTGTTTGGCCTAACGCTATTACCCCAAGACTTTATGATTTTAGCTATGTTATTTATGACTGGTGCATTTGCCTTGTTTTTCGTTACGAATTGGTTAGGGCGAGTATGGTGTGGCTACACCTGTCCGCAAACAATCTGGATGTTAATGTTTACATGGGTTGAGCAAAAAATAGAAGGATCGAGAAACCAACGTATAAAAATGGATAAGGCACCTTGGTCGGCAACAAAAGTACAAAAAAAAGTGATTAAACATGCTGCGTGGTTACTTATTTCATTAATCACATCGATGTCTTTTATGGCGTACTTTATTCCTGCAAAGTCGTTATACATGAGTTTATTTACGCTTGAAATGTCAGGTATTGTAAGCTTCTGGGTGTTTTTATTTGCATTTTGTACGTATGGCAATGCGGGTTTTTTACGTGAAAAAATGTGTACTGTCGCCTGTCCTTACTCTCGTTTTCAATCAGTGATGTTTGATAAAGACACGTTAGTGGTAACTTATGACCAACAAAGGGGAGAAACACGTGGTGCACGTAAACGTAAAGCCGACCCTAAAGCACTTGGGCTAGGTGACTGTGTTGACTGTAATTTATGTGTTGAAGTTTGCCCTGCTGGCATCGATATTCGTAATGGCTTGCAATACGAGTGCATCAACTGTGGGTTATGTATTGATGCTTGTGATAGTACTATGGAAAAATTTAACTATCCAAAAGGGTTAATAAAATATGCTTCTGAAAAGCAAATGGATGGTGAAACGACAAATCCATTTAGGTTGAAGCTACTTGGTTATGGTGGTCTAACAGCTTTGTTTATTTTAGCTATGGTTGTATGGACAGCAATGCGTACGCCAATCGAAGCATCAGTGATAAGGGATAGAAACGCTTTATATCGGGTTAACTTTGAAGGGCTAGTTGAGAATCCTTACACGTTGTCGATTATCAATAAAACACAGCAGCCGTTAAATTATACGATTGGCATTTCAGGAATTGATGGGGCAGTGTTGCAAGTACCAGAGTCAATTTTAATTGAAGCCGGTAAAATGAAGCGAGTGCCAGTGACCGTTGTTGCAGATGGCTATGGGTTAAAATCAAAAGTGACATCAATTCGTTTTCATATACAAGCACTGGAAGATGCGAGTATTGGCATAACGAAAGAAAGTAAATTCTACAGNGATTAAACAGTGGCTACCAATACCATTGTGCTTAATTAAGTGGTCTATTTTGAGGCAATAAAACCGCGTTGATAACAAGGCAAAAATTTAGTTATTTAGTTGTTTGAAACCAGACATTTTTAACGCAGGTAGCGACTGGTTTAATCACTCAAAAAGATTAAGTATTTTTGCACATTGGTATTAAATGGCTTGTTTTTAACAAGCCATTTCTGCTAACTCTAGTTGTTTTAGAACATAGGCCTTTGCACTGTCTAAATCATCATATAAACAGTCTAGAATTTGAATCGGTGATTGTGCTTGCGCAATTACACGCTTCATTTGGTTTAGCACAATGGATGAGCTAAATATAAACGCGGTGGCTTTACAATTGGTATCTTTCAACTCTTTTAATAAGCTGACAAAACCGTGCTCAGCATCTGGGGTAGTTGCATATAAATTTGTTGAATGACTAATGTATGCCCACGGTTTTCCAGCTAAATCGCAAATATGTTTTTTTAATCCAGCCGCGAAGTCGTTGACCAAACGTGCATTAATATTACCAGAAAATTGCCCAATAATAATGGGGCCATCAGTGATTATAGCGACACTGCCATAGTGATTCTTAAAATTCAATTTGCTTCCCTATCTAATTAAAAGAGCGCGAATTTTATACAATCTGCAGTGCGTGTCTAGCGATTTTTTGAACAATAGCGAAAAAGCATAACTTTTTCGCTATTGTTTATTTTAATTAATAATTTACCTGCATTACGTCCGTATGTGTATAATTTATATGCAACATAATTGATTTATAACTAACTAATTATTAACAACGTAATCAAGTGCTCCGGTAATAGAAGCGACTTGAGCATTGATGCAAATTGTATCGTTAGCGTGTGGGCTGTCAGGGTATACCTCTGTGGTAGTAACATATTTTGCATTGGTTAAACCCATGCATAAACCCAATTTTTTCGCCTCGTAATTTATGACGCCAAATTGAGTTTGTACAACACCAATGAGCTGGTTGTTTTCATCGCTTGGAGCAATATGTGTTACCTTTTCAACGGCTTTAATGATTGCGGTTTGAAAGGCATCCTGCGGTCGTTCACTGTCTGCAACAAGGTAAAAACCATCAGGAATGTTCCAATTATCGTGGGTTTTTGCATCTCGGGCTGCCAGCGCTGGACGAAACTCACTGTTATCGGTATCGGTTGTTTCATGCAAATCAACATGCACTAACGGCGCGATATCATGCTCTGCTAAAAAAGACATAATAGCTGCTGATTCTTCTGCGGGGCTATTTTTATAAAATGAACGATTAGGATCTGTTGCGTTCGGATTCCAGCGGTTGATTGTTTCATAACCCCATGGGCTAATACACGGCGCAACCAATATATTAAAATGTTCAAGGTAGTCAGCTGCTTTTGTTTTAGCAAAGGCTAGTGCACCATGAACGCCACTTGTCTCATAGCCATGAACACCTCCGGTTATCAGCACACACGGTTTATCTGCTTGCCAATGCTTACTTTTTAGAATGTAAAGAGGGTAGTTTTCGGTGTCATAACTTAGTGCACCATACTGCTCAATATCGAAGTGAGCTGATAAGGCGTCTAATTGTGAAACAACATCATCTTGGTAGCTTCGCTTGACAGATTGTAACTCAAGCCATGCTTTTTTATCTGCGTCGTTCCATGGCTTACCAGGGGTTCCGATAGGATAATTCATAAAATACCTTTTTGGATTTAGGTGCAAAAAAGCCAAGCTTAACGAAGCTCAGCATAGCCTGCAACTAGATAAGGTCAGTGGAAATATTTTCCTCTTCATACAGTTTTGCATGATGATGCTTATGAATATCAAACAAGTATTGACGCATAGCGTCTTCACCTTCGCAAATTTTTTCTATTTTAGCTGCAACGCCATTACTTGTGACACGCACAGGTTTTGCACTAATGACGACATGCTCATTATTCGGCAGATTAAAAGCGAGTAAAATTTCTTTATCGAGCGTTTCCTCAGCATTTTTGGGTTGCAACAATACGCCCGTGCTAGACAGTGAAATAATCAGGTATTGTTCTGTTTGCAATTCTAGGTTGGGGGTACGCCAGCTGCGTTCAATTCCTTTTGTATCGATCACTTCGGGGGCACTTAACGTGGGGGTAACTTGCCCTTTGTCGTCAACAATAAACTCAAGTGGAAACCACAATTGATAAATACCCACTTCAGCAAGTAAGGTTAGCTTGGCATTGTTTAACAGACCATTCAGCTTGTCGGGTAAATTAAAGTTAACAGATATTTTAGTGTCGGTTGTTAAATCTTTTACACCGTGTTCTGCCTCAAATAGGCTGTTGAAAAAAGAGAGCTCTTGTTCTGATAAATGTGACATTTATAACTCCTTTTAAGCGCCTTCAACGCATGGTAACTCAATATTATAATTTGTACAAATTTCGTACATATGCTAAGCACTTATTATGCCAAGTGCGTTGTGATTTATTTTGTTGCTCATTTCACTTACACTGGGGGAAATAGTTTACAAGGATTTTATTTTGTCGAGTTTGACGGGTGTTAATAAGAGTTTAGTGATATTTGCTGCATTAGTTATTGTTCTAGCAGGAATTAAAGCTGCAAGTGTGATTGTTATTCCATTTGTCTTGGCGGCATTTATTGCCATTATATGTAATCCCTTAATTCGTTTTTTTGCCCGATATGGCATCCCCAAAGCGATAGCAGTGATATTTGTAATGATGATAATTGTTGGTGTGGGGATCAGTCTTGCCGGGTTGGTTGGGCAATCGATGACAGATTTCTCGAAAAATCTCCCAGAATATAAAGCGCAATTAAAAGAAGAATTTGTGTGGGTAGTCAATGTTGCCGCGCGTTACAACATTTTGATAGACAAAGAACAAATAATATCACTGTTTGATCCAGGTAAAATAATCGATGTTGCCACTAACATGCTAACGGGGCTGGGTGGTGTAATGGCAAATCTATTTTTGATTATTCTAACCGTAGTATTCATGCTGTTTGAAGGCCCTATGTTGGGCAAAAAGATACATTTGGCATTAGATGACCCCGAAATGAAAATGAAGCAAATTGACCGTTTCTTAGACTCAATTAACTCCTATTTAGCCATAAAAACGATGGTGAGCCTAGGCACGGGTCTGCTGGCTGGTTTTATGCTTTGGGCGCTTAATGTTGATTATTTTGTGCTGTGGGGTGTTGTTGCTTTCATGTTTAACTACATTCCTAATATAGGGTCGATTATTGCCGCGATACCTGCAGTATTATTGGCGCTGATAACCCAGGGCCCGCTGGTGGCCAGTTTTATTGCCGGTGGTTATCTTGTTATTAACACTGTAATGGGAAATATTGTTGAACCAAAATTTATGGGTAAAGGCCTTGGTTTATCAACGCTGGTGGTTTTTTTATCGTTAATATTTTGGGGATGGCTCATGGGTACTGTAGGTATGTTGTTGTCGGTACCGCTTACGATGATCGTTAAAATTGCGCTAGAGACAAGTCAAGAAGGGCGCTGGCTTGCTACTTTGCTTGGTAATGGTGAAGAGTTAAAACTAGAAGATTAATAAAGGCGCTTAAGCGCCTTTTTTAATTTAATGGTCGTTGTAAAACTTTAATATGATTTTCTAAAATCTCAATCTCACAGTGTTTATAGGTAATTGCCGCTGTTGTTGCATTTGGCATTTTTTGTAAGTAGCGCCAACGACAGCTGTCTTCTAAATAACGTTCTTGGTTTTTTAAACTACGCTGAAAAATAGGCAAAAGTTGACTATTACCTGTCTCTTCTTTAATTTTTTCGATATCCATTGTAAGTTTGTTGACCCACATTTTATGGTCACGTTGTAAATCTTCAATGGTTTGATCTAAGCATTGAATATAATGCCTAGTTTCATCAGGATGATTGCCTTTAAGCACACAGATTTGATCTGCGATTGCATGCGAGCTGAGGGCGAGTAAGCTTATTAGGGCTGATGAACTGATTAAAGAAGCTCTATTTTTTATCATGATAATTAAACTCTAAGATAAACTCTGCACCACCTAGTTTTTCAGCATCGCTGATTGTTAGTGTGCCATTGTAGGAGTTTACTAAATCGGAAACGATGGCCATACCCACCCCATGACCGCTTTCGTAAGTGTCTAGACGTGTGCCACGTGTTAATAACGATTCACGCTTATCGTGTGGGACACCCGGGCCGTCATCACAGATACTCACTGTTAACGTTTTATTTTGTATAACCTTTATATCGACCTGAGAACGGCAGGCTTTACATGCATTATCAATTAAATTCCCAAGTAGCTCCATTAAATCAGTTTTATCCCCTAAGAAGTAATCTTTTTCGCTCACCTCTGAAGTAAAAATAATATCTTTATCACGATACACTTTAGTCATTGCACTTAGGATAGAATCAATAACAGGTTTGATGTGGGTTTGCTTTTTCCACGTGTCAGATGCTCCCGTTGCAGCGCGTTTTAATTGATGTTCGATCATCACATTTATGCGGTCTAGCTGTTCTTGTGCATCTGCGTCATTGGCTAAAGGGCTCGACTTTAATACAGCCAGCGGTGTTTTTAGGGCATGCGCCAAGTCGCTGAGTGAAGCACGGTAACGTTCTTTTTGTCGCTGCTGTGATTCAAGCAAAAGGTTTAAATCGGCTTTGATTGTTTGTAGCTCAACAGGGTAAAGCCCTCTTATTTGTTGATTATCACCCGATTCAATCGCTTTAATTTCTTTATCTAACCGTTGTAAAGGTCGCGCACTCCAAACAAAGCCGATTGCCATCAATGCCGCAATGGCTACCCCCATTACATACATCCAATTGACGAGTGTTTGTTTAAAACCATCCATTAAACGCAATAGGGCGTCGTTGCGTTTGAGCAAAATGAAGCGAGCATGTTCTGATTGATCGATGTTTTCTAATATAACGGTGAGCGTTAATTGCCAGTACACAACATTATTGTACTCTACACGGCGAAAATCAGCGGAGCCTGCAGGCGCTTCAAAGTTATCGGGAATAAAATTAATATTTGTGGCTGACTCAGAATACCAGACGGGTAAATCACCTCGGTAAATCATTGCATAGGTATCTGAATTTAATCGGTTTAATTCTGGCGTTAAAATTGTGCTTGGCATCACAATACCACGCTCGGTGAAATCAACTTCAGAGATCAATGAGTAAAGGTGAGCTTCAAGGGTTTTTTCGGTCGCTTCGACTAAGGAGGCATAATAAGCTTTACCAATTGAGAAAAATAAAATGGGTAAAGCGACCAATAAAACAAAGACAAGGATAAATCCTTGCCTTACTTTAAGCGGAATTTGCGATGCTACCACTGACTTTTAAGCCTGTAACCACGGCCGCGTAATGTTTCAACAGGGTTCAATGTACCCTCAGGGTCAAGCTTTTTACGCAAACGTAAAACAAAAACTTCGATAACGTTTGAGTCAAGGTCAAAGTCTTGGTCGTATATATGCTCAGTTAACTCAGATTTTGAGATCACTTTTTGCGGATTAACCATCAAGTACTCTAACACTTTGTATTCGTATGCCGTTAAGCTTAATTCTCTGTCATTAACCCAGACTTGTTGTGAGCGGGTATGGATTTTTATCGGGCCGGCTGTCATTTCTGGGTTTGCTTTACCTGCACTGCGGCGGATAAGTGCATTACAACGGGCAATTAACTCTTCAACATGAAATGGTTTTGTTAAATAGTCATCTGCGCCAGCATCTAAGCCTTCTACTTTATCTTGCCAACGGTCACGTGCTGTTAAAATCAAAATAGGGATTGTAATACCCTGAGCACGTGCTTTGTTGATTAGCTCAATACCATCAATTTTTGGTAAGCCAAGATCGACCACAGCCATATCAAGCGGGTACTCTGTAATATGAAATAAACCAGCTTCACCGTCGTGACAAAGGTCTACACTATAACGCTCTTTTTCTAGAGCATTACGAAGGTTGTCTGCTAAATGTAAATCATCTTCAATTACTAAAATTCGCATTCTTAATCCTTTTTCACTTCGCCAGTTTTTTTGTTCACGTGGACATCAACCACATGGCCGTTCGTTTTTAAAATTCTCACGGTATATATTTTTTCTTGCTCTGTGATCTTGAGGGTTCGGCCATCTTCAGCTTTTTTAGCTATAACAACAGCTTGCTTTTTAGTCACCTCAGCAGGTTGCTTGTTATTTGCAGCAGCTTGATAGCTTGAAAGTGCAAATAGTAGGCTAAAACTGAAGGCTAACAATANGCGCATGATGGGGAACTCCTAAACCAGACCCTTTTAGTTTAATTAACCAATTAACTAAAACTCAAGTAAAAACGTTAAATTAAGTGATTCAACGAGCAAATTTTAGTTAATAAGCAGTGAACAAACACTGAATTGTTGCTTCAGTTAAGTTCAGGCCTAAAAGGGCTTAACCAAATACTTTTTTAAACGGCTTAACCACAGAATTATCATAAACGCCCGCAGCGATATAAGGATCGTTGGCTGCCCATTCGCGAGCCGCTTCTAATGATTCAAACTCTGCAACGACTAAAGAGCCAGTAAATCCAGCTTCGCCAGGATCTTCATTGTCAGTTGCTGGCAATGGGCCNGCAGTGAATAATCGGTTTTGATCGGCTAACTCTTGCAGGCGAGCTAAGTGAGCAGGACGTGCAGACTTACGTGCCTCTAAACTATTTTCAACATCTGTTGAATAAATCATATACAACATGGTGTGTTCCCAAAGTAATTTTTGAAAATAGTAGCATATTCTTGTCAATAGACGAGAAGTTATTCGCGTAATAATCTTTACAGCTGGGCATATAGCTTTAACTTATAAAGCTTGAAATACGCGGTGTAACACTGGTAGAGTCGCGGGATTGAAAAAATAATAATAAGGTTTTTAAATGAGCGAAAAACGCGAGCATTTTAGCTCCCGCCTCGGTTTTATTTTAGCGGCAGCGGGTTCTGCTGTAGGAATTGGTAACTTAGTGGGTTTTCCAGTTTCGGCAACTAAAAATGGCGGTGGCGCTTTCCTTTTAGTTTATGCACTGTTTGTCATTTTTATTTGTTTACCGGTAATGATGGCCGAAATGGCAATGGGTCGCAAGGCGCAAAAAGATCCCCTTGGTTCGTACAAGCTTTTAGCGGGTAATGATCCTAAATGGAACTTTGCAGGCTTTTTAGCAGTATTAACGCCATTTATGATTGCTGTTTTTTATATGGTAATCACAGTGTGGATTTTTGGTTATTTATCGCAAACNGCATTGGGTAATTTAGATGCACTCGCTCAGCCAGATAATTTTGGCACGTTTATAAACAGTTATACTGTGTTTGGTTACATGGCTGTTGTCGCCATTATTGTNAATTTAATTCTGGTGGGTGGTGTTAAAGAAGGTATTGAAAAAGCCGCGAAGTTTATGATGCCAGCGCTTTTTGTACTTTTAACGGCCTTAGTTGTTTATGTATTAACCCTTGATAATGCTATGGCGGGNGTTAAATATTACATCGTTCCAGATTTTAGTAAAATGGATGCTAGCGTATTAAATGGGGCATTGGCTCAAGCGTTTTTCTCTTTATCGTTAGGTATGGGTATCTTAATGACCTATGCGTCGTATATTTCTAAGAAAGATGACATTGTTGGCAGTGCAAANATGGTCGCGGTCACGGATTCATTAGTGGCATTTATTGCTGGTCTTATGGTGTTACCTGCTATTTTTAGTTTTAANCCAAATACAGATCCAAGNACGTTATCAGANTCATCAGTATCAATGATTTTTGTGTACTTACCCAAAATTCTGTTAGCTCTTCAAGCTGACATCGGATACTTTGGTGCGTCGGTCGTTGCTTTTGTATTTTTCTTATTGGTGTTTTTTGCCGCAATTACGTCATTAGTTTCAATTGTTGAAGTACCAACAGCAACGCTAAGCGATCGTAAAGGTATTAGCCGTAAAAAAGCGTTAGCTATTTTAACGCTTTCAACAGGTGTTTTAACGGTTTTATGCACCATGTCGTTTGGTATGGTGGAGTCGTTAACGTCGTTTGTAAATTATGGTGGCGCAGATAAAAGCTTATTCGATATTGTTTATGACGTGTTCTACGATACTATTTTGCCGCTGAATGGTTTAATGGTGTGCTTGTTCGTTATGTATCGCTGGAAAAAAGCAAATCTATCTGAAGAGTTAAGCCAAGGTTGTGAAGGTTATATAGGCAGCTTTACAGAAAAGTATGTGAACTTCTCTTTATCAACATTTATTCCGGCTATTTTANTGCTTATATTTGTAAATACTGTCGCAACGAAGTTCTTTGCATTTAGTATTTTCGGATTTTAAAAANCCGTTCGTTATTGAGCCGCGCACCTTGCGCGGCTTTTTTATATTCGCTAAATAGCCCCTGCATCTAAAACATCACCCAGTCCCAAAGTAAACATCCAAAGCCCCCATAAGCTGTGCTCGATAACACAAACAAAAGTGGAGCGGCTTTTCGCATATGTATAGGAGAACAACAGGCCGCCCATAAAGGCAAGCAGTACCGCAAGTACATTGGCATAGACAATATGAGCGAGGGCAAAGACTGAAGCACTCACAAAAATCCGCACTGTTTTGCTTGGCATAATGCGTTTATAACGGTGAAAAAAATACGTCCTAAAAATCAGCTCTTGTGGCATCACAGATAAAATAGGATAAAGCAGCAACAATAACAGCCAGTCGTTGAATGAGTTTCGGGGTAATGAAAACCAATTTTCTTGATTTATGATGCCGTAAAACATACCTGAAAAGAGTGCACCTAAAAAGAAAAAGCTAAATAGCCTGCGCTTAACGGCACTAAATTGACCAAGACTGGTTAAACGAAAGCGCTTAAAGTGGGGGTCTGATAACAGTAACATCCCGCAGACACTCATTAAAATGATTAGGGCGGGTATCAGCCAATTCGCAAGGTGTGCGCGTAACAAGAAGCCTAAAAGCGGAAGCGAAACAAATATGAGGGTAAATTCAAACCAGCGGTATTGATTGGCGTTCAATGTCGTCTCAGCGCGTTTTTTGTTTACGTTACCAAGCTAAGACGACAGTTTTATGACATTACAGNTCTTTCGTATCGGTGTTTTCGTCATCTTCNGGTAAGTATTTGAACAGCANGATAATGGTCGCAAGTACGCAAACAAAGGTGATACCCATTAAACCAAATACTTTAAAGTTAACCCAAAAATCGAGTGAAAAATTATAAGCAATATAAATATTAAGTGCTGAGATACCCGCTGTAACAGCCACCCAGAATAAATTTAGTTTATTCCACAAGGAGTCGGGAACAATGACTTCTTGTTTACTTTCTGAGGCATTTTCTAAAATTGAACTCAATGCTTTTTTTACGAGGTTTTTACCAAGTACATAACGGCTAAATAATAAGGTGAAACTTAAAATTGCGTATACAATTGTGGCTTTCCATTNTACAAATTGCTCATCATGGAAAACTAACGTTAATGTTCCTAGCACGACGGCAATAGCAAAAAAGACCCAGTGGCGAGTCGGTACTTTACCTTCCTTAAAATAACAATACGCAACTTGTATCAAGGTAGTTAGCATAAGTACTGCTGTTGCCCAGTAAATATCAACGAGTTTGAAAACCGCAAAAAACAGAATCAGCGGAATATATTCAATAATTGCATGCATAGATTTTNAAATGCTCTNATTTAAAAAGATAATGGGTTGTATCAATATATTGGCTAAGATACAAGGTTGACTTAGCTTTCCTTAACGCTTAGCCTGCCGAGCCAATTTGACCTAAAACCGTGTTTAGGTTGTTTTACCTTATCTTTTTCCGCTTAACCTTAGATGATTAAGCGGCGTATTTTGGAGCAGTTTATGAATAAAGCCGCCTTAGTGTCACAAATGGCAGCCCACAGTGAATTAACTAAAAAAGACACCCAAGCAGCGCTGAATAGTATGTTAAATGCCATTGAAAAATCACTCTCAGAAGGTGACCAAGTACAAATTAACGGGTTTGGTACCTTTGCTTTAAGTTATTACCCAGCACGTAAAGGCCGCAATCCACAAACGGGTGAAGAAATTGAAATTGAAGGCGCAAATAAACCTGTTTTTAAGCCTGCTAAAGCCTTAAAGGATATTCTTTAAGTAGGATTTGCAAAGGCACTGTAGTATTTACAGAG
>JGI25130J35507_1000095_pt1 | contig 28879 bp, 26 predicted proteins | sample ETNvirnome_2_300_FD_35507 | JGI IMG/M metagenome (IMG submission 35507)
TTTGATGTGGTGGCTTCAAATGTACCGTTAACAGAACTTTGGTCGCCTTGTGTAAAGTCATAATTAGTGCCATCAGTAGCAACCAAGTTCACCTTGTCGCCAGCGTTGAGTTCGGTGTACGCCGTGATGGTTACTGTTGCTGTAGCGCTAACGGCGGTGCCACCACCTTCAATTTCGATTCTAAATCGACCATATGTGTTGCTTCCAGAAGCCTCGTTATTCCATAGATCAAAAATAACTTGCTTTTGAGTTTTAGATGTAAAGGCTGCCGAATCGTTGGCTGCGGAACCGGTTTTTAACCAAAACTCAACCGTAACTCCAACATCTAAATCTGTTTTAAGATTAGATTCTCTTGTGCCAGAGCCGGTGACATCAGTATCCCATACATTCGCTCTGGAATTGAAAACGTCTTTTAGGGACGATGTGCCCAGGTTATTACCATATGGAGTATTGGGTCCGCCTTTAAAATTAATATATTCGTTATCTGCGACGGCAGGAGCACCATAACCTGCTACAATGCTACCAGTTCTTGTCCCCCAGCCTGCTCCGGCAGAATTATCAGCCGAAAATACACCATAGCCAGTGGTCTTTGGATATTTGTTATCAAATATATAAAGATCAAGAAGGGTTGATTTGTTTCTCCACTCAAACTTTTCCTTTAGCGAGCCGTCGTATGGGTATTCTCCATAAACCCACCTAATAGCTTGATCATAATATTCTTGAGCAGATCCATATTTTGCGAAATTAGCGGGATCTCCAAAGTCTATATGTGGTTCTAATCTTTGCTGATCTTCCAAATACGGAGTAATATATTCAGGAGATTCGACATTTTTTAGCGAATCTAAAGTAGAAGATGCTATAATTTGAGAACTTCGAAAAAAGTCTTTAACAGCCATATTACTCCTCTATTCTAAATTTAAACACATCTGGATATTCGTTCCAGGTAGCAACCGCAGAATCGTAAAATGCGAACTTAATTCCGTATGCGTATCCGGGTTGTAACAGTGCCATGTCCAAATCAAAGTAGCTGCCAGATAAATCATAAGATAAGTGTGTGTGCCTATCGCTACCAGTACCAAAAGCTACTACATCTAATTCGTCAACAATTCTTATAACTTTAAATGACGCACTATCAATATAATTAACGGCCGGGTTTGCCACTGCTTTACTGTATATGTTTGGATTCCAGTCCCGTTCTCTAGTATAGACTCTAAACTGTACCGTTTCGTCTTTATAATAGGCGTGTCGTAAATTAGTAATATTACAGGCATATTTTGTGTATGGCTTAATATCAGAAGAGTTTAATACTACCGGCGTTATTGATCCGGTGTGATAAATGGTGCCGTTACGGACTTTTACATCGGTGTCCACCCCATCACTCGATGTATGCCAAATATCAAAAATCGTTGTAAGAGTTGTTTTTCCATGTGTACTAGCAGCAGTCAAAGCCACGGAGCAAGAATAAATACCAGTTGACACTTTACTGCCGGTTGCATTAATGTCGAGATTTGTAACGGTGCCGCCGCCTTTTGACAATCTAAGAGCAGATCCTGTTGGTACAGCATTATCTCCCGAGCCAGAATATAAACTTACATAAAGCTTATTGTCGCTTCCGAGCCCAGGAATATCAACTAGCCTACCTCTCACATAATTGTAAAGATATAAAACATTTAGATTATCTGCTGCGGGTGCTAAAGAACTACTATAATAAAAGTTTCCTCTATTATCTTTCTTAGCCGACTCCCAACGAGCCTCTATCACAGGGCGTTTAAAGAAAAATTCAGAATCTCTTGCAAAATATTTCTTAGTATAAGAAGATGAATAAGCCGATTCATTTGTCAAATAAATCCCGACGCCTTCGTTTTCTTTACCCAAGGTAGAGCCTCCAGCGCCTGCGCCGGAGCCGGAAATCCATTCTTCTACCAGCCACGTTATTTCGACTTCGAGATCGTCTGGTCCTTTATCGACATAAGCACTAAACTTTGGAGTGGTGTGAAAGTCGCCACCTGTATTAGTCCAGTTAATAACTCCAGAGGACGAGCTTGCAGCAGAACTCCAATTGGCGCTCCCGCTATCAGAATATGCCTCCATATCCAATCCAGTACCCTCATCCCAAGAACGAGAGACTGCGGCGATTGTCAAATTATAGTCACGCGGGAGCGTGAAAGGGTGGCGGGCATTAAATAGACGAAGATAGAAGCTTACGCTTCCACTTGCTGGTATAACGCTATTATTACGATCTGTTTTTATGGAGGCTCCAGAGCCACCATTTGCGCCAGTCACGGGGAATTTTATTAATATTCTCGAAAGCTCAGCGGACGATGAGGATTCTTGTCCGTAAATTCTAAACACTTCAAGAGAATCAGATAAGCCCATATTAGACCCGGTAGCCCGAGAGGTCAAACTAGGCTTAAAAGCATTTGTAATTGTAGTATCCGAAATTGCTGTATATCTTTTAATGCCCATTATTTAATAGTGCCTTGTATATCAGAATTTGGAAATTTAACTTCAAAAATTGCATTTTTAGGTGCTTTAAGGTATCTTCCATCTGTCGTTGTTCGGTCTTTAACATTAAAATATATAGTTGAATATCCTACTCCGGTTTTTTGAGACACTTTGACGCTGGTTGTATCTACAACGCCCGCGATGGAGTTTAGAACAGTATACATGTCTGTAATGGCAAAATCTTCTCCAATTTCAAATAATCCACTAAAATATGCGCCAAGTGCTGCTACGGCTCGATTTAATATAGCCGTCTTGCTAGCGCCTGTGGCGGCTATAACTTCAAATGTTATACCTAGATTCACAATCTTGGCGTCTAAAAGGTCCACAGAGTCATTAATCATCTTCTTCGAAGAAATATAGGTTTTAATATTCTGCTTCACAACTTCGTTTGTCGTCTCTAACTGCCCGTTTGTCGAGCGAGATATAACATATATATTAATGTTTCTTAGATTAGAATCTACATCTTGCATCACGGTACATCTACTAATACCACCAAATCTGTTTGGCATTGAGTAAAGAAATGCTTTATAGTCCTCGATGGTAACAATTCTATTTTGTGCTGAATAAGTTGCTTGTATGCGTTCTCTTAACTCTGTCATGTTCGGGGGTGAAACATCTCCCTGGATCGGCTTTTCATTAGTAACCTCTAATGATGTTCTAACTGCCTGTGTTTTGGTTCCAACAAGGTTAGTACTATTTGGGAAAGCCATAATGATCTCCCCCAGTCTACCAACTACTGATGCGGCAGCATTCGAATTAGCAGAAGTGTTTGCACGATAAGTCACAACTATATCCGTATTTGAGGGTCCGACACCAAATTTATCAGTCTTTATGAGAGCCGCTGGATCCATGGCAGTATCAGTAACATAAGTTTTGGAGTGCAAATTCATAACTATGTCTCTTGGTTCAGCCAACGATACAGTTGAAAGCTCCGAATCGGAGCCATATCCAAATACAATATCGGTTGTAAATCGAGATCTCTCTACCCGGTATCTTCTCGGGACAACCACTGGTTTGAGAATATTTGGCGCTTGAACATTTGTGGTGGTGTCGTTATTGTTAACCGGCACATAAATAATGTTTTGGGATAAGTTCTCAACCTCGTAATATTTATGTCCCTCTGCGTCCTCTACTGAAATAATTTCCGTTATGTTGTTGCCTTGTAGTGATAGTCGCCTAAATTTAACAAAGCCGCCGATATCTTCAAATATCTTTACTCTATTTTGTCCAGATACAACAGCGCCGGATGCTTTAACTGCAAAAAAAGTAGGTGCTCCAGTTGTACTATTTTGTTTTGCAATCACCACTTCGTTTGCCGCATTGCTAAAATTAACATCTTCTAGCAATGTAAATTGCGAAGCATTCATACCGATAAAGGTCGATCCAGCCTTAAGTACCGGCATATAGCCGGTATCAGGTCCAGTCCCAGAAGAATTCGCCGGGATCATAATATATAAAGTAACATTGCCATATGTGGCGCGGGCTCCTTGGTGTACATACCCCATTGTCGCCCCATGCTTAAGAATGTTTTCATATTCTATAGCCGTTGCAAGAAAGCTCTCATTTGCTTGATAGTCTAAATAAAACGATACAATATCGCCTATATATGAAACTGCATCCAGCATAAGCGCACCAAAGCCTGCATCTGTAAAATCCTGAAAAGTATCTGGATAATATCTTCTTGCATACTCTAACAGATCTGCTTTAATAGACTGAAAGTCTCTGCTTAAATAATTTATTTTAACGTTATCTCTTATTGCCACAAAATATCCCTCTTACTAATTATTACAATTATAAATTAATAATCAGCGTTTCTGGTGTAATATCAGATTCAACCGAGAAACTTATAATTATATGAAGATAGTTCGATGTCGAACCGGGCTCCATTGCTAAACCCGAACCCTCTGGAGCTTCTTGCCGAAAATTAACAGAATTTATTAAAATATATGGTAAATATGTTTGAGCTTGAGAAATAATTTCCTGTCGTAAATCATGAAACACTTCACTAGACATATTTTCAAATAAATAATTTCTTAGTCCGACTCCGAACGCAGGGATCATGATTCTTTCTCCTGGAGCCGTGAGCACCAACATTTTTAAATTCTGACGAGCTACCTCTCTTACTGTCTTGTTTAGTTTGTACCCAGATTCTGGATCCCTGCTTAGCGGTAACTTTACTGATATGCCTGCCATTTTTTATCCTCCAATATGTAAATAGTTTTAAAAGGTAGTATTGAGCCCTGCTTCTGCAAGAAACGGATCTTTATAAACTGTTTTTCCACCACCATAAATAGAACTGGCTAATGTTTGTAGTATAGCAAGTTTTGTTTTACTTAACATATCCCCCAACCTGATTCCGGCTACTTCTCCTGGGAATACAGCAGTGTCTGTTAATGCTGCGTATTGGTATATACTCATTGAAGCTACCATTTCTTTTATGGGATATAAACCATAAAATAGTGCTCTATACTCGTCTGAATTCCAAAGCTGCTGTTTAAGATTAGCCCATATCTCATTTTCTTCCCCTGTGGTGGGTTGATCATATTTGTCACCTCCCTGGGGCATCATTGTCTTGGCGAGATCGTGCTCACATCGAACTCTAAATACTTCGTGGATATTGGTGCTTTGGAGGGTGGCGAAGAGTCCAGCACCTTCACCGGTAGTTGCATCGCCTTTGTCTATTGTAAGGGTGGGATTGACCAAATATAACCGGATTTCATAGACATTACTTTTTTGGGTCGTTCCATAGTTTGCAGAATCGTTTTCTTGATAATCTTCGAGTTTTACCTTGCCAAATACAAATGATGGTCGAGATTTCCTTTGTGGATGAAAATATGGCAACTTGTCTATTTCTGGTTGTATTTCTGTCGCCCAGTCGCCAACAATGCTTATGAAGGGCATCCCGACAATGGTGTCTTTTTGTAAAAACTGCGATACATTGCTTGGAGTACCCGCGTTTGTATGCCCCGCTGGATGGACATCTAAATCTACTAATCCAAACACATAGTCTGTTAAAAAACTATCCCACGGATGTGAGCGAACTAGTTGTCTAGCGGTGGATCGGCGGTTCAGGCGCTCAGCGGAGAGCACGCCCGATCTGCCGCCGCCCATGGCAGTGATGACCGAGAGCCGGGACCAACTAGGAAGTTTTAAGCCTTTCTCAATTGGTGTCTTCAAACTGTCTATTTCTTCTGCAATAATTGATATTAATGCAGATTTGCCATTCTCTTCATTGGTTCCGCTTGTAAATGTTTTTGTATCGTCGCCCGTAACTTCTAATATTTTGTAATACTGCAACGCAACGTCTTGAACATCCTCCAATATACTGCCACCATATGCTGGGAAGCTTTCTCTCCATTTCTCTAATTCTGAGTCTATTGCGCTATAAATAGAATTTATAAACATTTCACTATTCATAAACGATATATCGAAAGAATCAAACACCTGGATGCCGAGGAGGGCTCTTTCTATTATAAAAGTGCGTACTAATAAGATAACACTTGTGATGCTTGACGATCTGCGGTTGGAACTTAGATCGTCGCAATATGGTTCCTGTTGTTTCAGTTCTTCTATATCAGCTTTAGTGGCATCGATTGCCAGAAGTTCATCTTCAGTAGAGCCGCCTCCAAGTTCATAGGCGCTTGGTTTTGGCTGCATTTCACTTTGCACTGATAAGGAAAGTATCTTTGATGATAGATCTGCTGTATCTTGTGCAAGATTTTCGAAGCCCAGAAGATCCGCCAAAGGCAGGTCTATCGTATCAAACTTAGAAGCAACCTCCCAGTGCCCCCTTTTTCCGAATTCAACCGCTGGGGTGGCGTATTGTCCCAAGCTGAAGCTTCCGCTAAAAAAGTCACTGTCAGCAACATGGTGGACAAACCACTGCATAATATCATCAAATAACAAATCCGCATTAAGATTTTCCGTTGTCACCCCTTGATCATACTTAGAAAACGCATATGCCTTAAGCGCATTCCCGTCAGCATCTGTGGCTCCTGCGTCTTCGGTATATTCATATTTTTGATTACTTGCGTCCCCAGACGGATTCAATCCGGCGGGGTTGCCCCATGTTGATTTGTCATAGCCAAGATAGCTTTGGTTAAGGTAGCCACCAAAGCCATTCGTGCATATATTTGTGATTTTGGTCAGTAGTGAGGAATATACACCTTCATCTATGGTATGTGAGGTGGATATATCCGAATCAACGCTGCCATCGCCATCCGTGTCCTGGTTAATAAGACTTGGAAATATGGAGTTTCCTTTATCATATGCCGTAAATATAGTTCCTTGAAGTATCTCTTTATCTATCGAAGTTGAAAATTCTGTTGCAAGGACGGCTGCTCCATCGCCAACCAAGTGGTCGGACATATTAGTTGCTCTATTTCCTATAGCATAGTCCGACTGTTGTACAATAACTCGCTCTTCGGCATCTGCGAGACGACCGGCCATATTATTGTATACTTGCAATAGATTTTCTGTCCAGCCTGGAGGTCGGACTGGTCCCTCTAAAGGCTCCCCCCATGAAACGATTTCGAATCGTAAGAGGGTGTCGCTGTGGGAGCCCCGAGCCCAGGTCATAGTCATGTATTCGTTGGGGTCGTCGTTCCAAGGGTACCAATGGGTTGCGATTGGCTTAAAGAGTCTCTCGTCGATGTTTTCATCAACGTTCGTCTCCGAGTACGGGCTCACCGGGGATGCTTTATTAGATATGGCTTTACTGCTAGCAACACTCAAGAACTTAATCCTTAACCACTCGTCTGGAGTCCAGGCATTGTCCACAGCGCCCTCGACGCGATTGTAGATCCAGTTTTTTCCCAGTTTTCCCTCGTCGTCGTAGTAGATCGGTACGGACGATTCAAAATCGCCATTTTCGGCATCGTATGCCCCGAGTCCCAGATCCTGTAATATCGCCCCCACCACCCAGTCATCCACACCCGATGACCAATCGGGGTCACTCCATGACCAGTTACTACTGACGACCAGTTGCGCGGCGTTGCAACCCCAGCACCCCCAGTGCCGCGTAATCCCCCCCACATCGAAGTGATTGTGAAGATGCGCGAGGGACATCCAGCCATGTCCCTTGAACGTATATGAGTCGCCGTCTATGCTGTGGCTCTGCCCCCGCTTTCCGTCCTGGATCCAGGCGATGGGTTCTGGAGAAGGTCCGGCCGGTGGGTCAGGATAATATTTAGGATATCCATCTGCCATCACTTGCAAAGTGGAAATGTCTTCCACGCCAGGGAGTATATATCCCAATTTCCAGCCAGGATCACCGCCCCGCGAGAAGGTCGCGCCAGGGCCTGTGCCTATATTTGCACCTGAGATCACCTCTTCTCCGATCACATGAGTATGAGTTGCACTATTGCTGGAGGCTGGTCTGTTGCTCTCAATCCAATCAGAAGTTACAATTTCGTTCGAGACTATAAAGTTGGATATTTGATGCGAATGCGAGTTGTCTCCTCCAGGAAGGGCGCTACCATCTCCGTTTTCATCGACGGTGAAGTCATGACTATGACCATACAGCGGCGAGTTCCAATTGGTGGTGCCATCGCCAGGATCTTTCGGTCGCGAGGTGGTTTCGGTGTAAATTCTGGTGTAACTACCGTCAGCGTTATATCCACCGGAATTGGTGCCACCATTGGTGGTAGAGGTAGAGACAGTCACGAGTCGCTCCACGTCGGCATTGCCGTATAACCTATTTGATGAAGGATAAGGGTTGGCGAAAATCCAAATTGTAGACGCCGGAATTAGATTAAATACATTCGTTGGTGTATAAATGGGAGCCGCTGGCCAGCGGGAATTTTCAAGGAGGAGGTTGGGGGGATCACCGCCTGGAGGCTCGTCAGGAATAAAGGTATCTTCATAGGCTCGTAGAAAGCCGCCAACAACCCAATTTTCAGGGAGTCCGATGCGGGTGCTGCCATCTAGAAAATTCACGGTCCTATCAGGATTTGGGAATTCCCACAAGTTCTGATTCCAAAGCTGGGGGTAATACCGGCCAACATGATCGAAATTAAATTTTACTGGGCTAAACACGCCTTGGGATGCGGCTCGAATAACATCGTCTATGACCTTTGGTGTAGATGGGATTAGTGAATTTTTCGTGCCAAATATAGGTGGCATATCGGGTGCCAACTTGCCGTTTAAAACGGCATCTAATTGTTGACGAATTTCAATAAGCTTCTTTGTGTTGTGTTCTACTTCTTTATTAATAATCTCATTTATAGCCTCATCATCAAGTTCTGGATCTTTTTCTGCTAATATCGAACTCCTTAAGGCTCTGGCATCTGAGCCGTCGCCTAGTGTACAAAAATCTGGAGGTGTTGACTGTTCGGGTCCAGGAGCTAACTCTAAGAATTTAGGATCTATCATCCTGCCTATTGCTGCCAGAAGATCGGTAAACTCGTATTTGTTGCGAAACAAAGCAGCATAATCTGGATTTCTTTTTTGTATACATTTATACGCTATCTCTTTGGTTTCCTCTGCTGCGGTACCTTTAGCTAAAGCCATTTGCTCCGTAGCCGATGTTACTGCATTAACGTCTTCTGTTGCCGATCTCGTCCACATCAAGAAGTCTCTGATTGCTTCTGGTGTGACATATCTTTCTTCGACTTTCCACCCATCCTGATAATTTTCGATATCTGGTGGGATCGGCAGGTTAAGAGAGACGCCCGTATCTTGGTAAGCGGCTTGGCCCGCAGCTACCATTCGGGACACATAGTTTCCAATTACACCCACAAACCCAGAACCACCGGCACCAGTTAAAGCGTTTTTCCAGACCTCGGCTTCGCATATCTCCCGTTCAGCATCTTCGAGATCGGCACAGCCGCTAAGATCTATTCCTATACTCTCGCCTGCCCATTCTTGAAAACCATCTTTGATCGATGCAGAGGCAGTTCCTTCTCCTAATATATCATCAAATATTAATTGACAAGAATTCGTTAAGATCCTTAATATCGCTGATGCTAATGCGTTGACCAAGGCAGCGTATAACTGCTCTAATGCCTGATTCATCGCGTCTGCCAAAAAATCTAAAGTTGGAAAATAATCCGGTATCCTTATGCCTTGAAAAATGGGCAAACCAAGTGCCATGTCTATATCTGGACTGCCGTTACATTTATTAAATCCGCATTGTGCATCGACCATTTTTCCTAACGTTATTGATGCATTAATCACTTCTCCCAGATCGGAATCGCCATCAGTAACTTGTTCACCGACTAATTGTATAGTTCTTTCGAGATAGCACTGCAAAGCTTCGTTAATAACACAGCCAAGATCTATTTTTGATAGTACATCGTTATATAGCACTTTCAGCGCCGCTTTTCCGGGGTTGTCGGCTCCGGCGTAGTCACGGTATTCAGACAGCATAGACCTTAGTATAAGTGCTTCCTCTGGTATAGCTGGGTCATTACGTTCTGGATCTTCTGTATTGAGGGGCTTTCCAAATACAACTCCAGGTGCTCCGTATCCCTCTTCGCCAACATGGGTCCACAGTTTTCCCATTTCATCTATCCATAAATCAGATATCCCAATATTTTTCTTTTTACGCTCCGTGGCTGGCTCAATCACTGGAAAAGCGGCACGCCCCCCAGCACTCAAAACTTTAAATTTGGTTCTTAAAGCTTGAACATTGGGCGCTGAAAGGCGATTATCGCCCTTAAATGTACTAAGTTGATCTTGAGAGCGTTTTAAGTTTCGTCTTGTCGCGGCATCAAATATATGATTTTCTTCCGCTGCCAATTCCTCTTCCGATTTGCAAAGATTAATATTTAATTCAAGTGACAATATCTTTGCTAGATCTGCAAAACCAGCAGATGTCCCGTCTTCGCTATATATAGCTGTTCCATCCGACATCATAGACTTTGTTCCGATTACAACGGTTGGCAGCGTATATTTTGTTAAAAAGGCAAAAATATCAAAATTATTAGGATCTCTGTTTGATAGCTCATTGAACATCTTTTCGAGGTTTATCAAGTAGTTTGCTGTCGTCAAGTGATTTAGAACTTCGTGATTTATGAAGCAGTCNTATCCTATCGTATGTTGATCGTCATCAACTAGTGCAAATGCAACTGTATAGTCATAGGTGTATCCTATTAGTAATATTTTATCCATAAGAGGATCACAGTCGTTATATGTGGCTAAAAGTGGATCTTGATTAATATAATTGATGGACAAATACCTATTAATGGTATCTGCTGCGAGTTTTAATCTTTTTAACTCAGCGGGAATATCAATATTGGTGATGAATGTGGAAGACTGTGCCATGAATGGAGTATACAATTCGATTGCATCAATAATAAAATCAATTTGTTCTTTATATGTATAAACCGGAATGGGCGCTTTAAAATATCCCTCTGCGGGCTTGTTGATCTGGCAGGAGTCTACATCGTCTGGAACGGCGACAAAGGCAGATGTCGGTACCTTAACCAAAACTTTCATTTGAATCGTGGGCTTTAAACTTACAAAGTAATCTGGCGTTTCCGAAACCGTAACCAAATCCATAATAGTAGTAAGATCATATTTCTTGCCATAAAAATCTAATAACTTTGTGATGCCATAGGGTTTCGCTAAGTCAAGTCTATAATCTCTTTCTACTCCTGGAGATGAAAAATCGCTCTCAACTACAATATAATGATGGTCCCCTTCGGGACCAATAAAAGGTTCGCATTCTGTAAGCATTCTCCAATTTTCTAACATTTAGTTTACCTTATTATACTTGCTTAAAATGTAATCACTGCTGGCTTCAACTAAGTACTTATTATGCCAGTTAATATTCATATTCGTTCTGCCTTTCATATTATCGACCATACCTTCCGCAGCATCTTGTATTGCTTGTACGCATGCTGACGGCAAAGTAAAAGATGGTGCGGTATTAACAACTGTCGCAATAGGTCCGCCAGCATTGCCGCCGGTTCCGGTACCCATATGATTGTGAGAGCCAATCGCAGCATTAACTTGAATTTGCGCTTTAAGGAAATTTAATACTATTGAATATATTGCTGAAATTCTATCTTCTAATTCGGATAGGGCATTTACTAAATTGTCGCCCTTAACCATATATTGTAATTCTCCTTTTTCCACTTTTCCGCCTGCGACAAGCTCAATACCGTTATAGGCTGCGAGCCCACCTCGACTATCTCTGTTGTGCATCCTTGTCAAAAGCTTAATCCCATTTGTTCCAATAATACGAACAGAGTCGGCTTTCATGCCAATCGCTGATTGGTTTTTCTGGTTTCCAATATCCGATGCATCTTCCTCTGTGATATTGAATGCATCGTCTATATCAGATCTTTGTGATATGTATATGCGAGCAGCATCCCCCTTGAAGTTCGGATCTGCATATTCAGGCTCCCTGCGTTCTCGTTCTAAAGCACCCATCCCCACAACTAAATCTATTGCGCTTGCTTGGGTTGCGCCCGATCCGCCAAAGCCAGAGGATCGCGAGGCTGGTCTGTCTCTGCCTAAAACTATCCAAGAATTGCCGCGATTTATAACTGTTTCGCCATCTGTGGTTATTCTTTTTGGCAGAGGCTCCGAAATAGCCTCGTTAAGAATTCCAGTGCCGACTCCAGCCCTATAGCCTGGATCGTTGTCGGCAACAATTGCTTGTGGACTATCGGGATCTATATTATTTAATTTTTCTGTTGGCATGTTAATAAATAGTTATGTCTTAAAACTTTCGTTTATCCCATGTAGGGTCTTGTCTATCAAGTTTATCGGGAAGAAACTCATCTGTGAATCCAATCCATGAATTGGTTGCACCATTTGTGGTAGAATCTGTATGACCGTTTGCCGCGCCATGCGAGGTCCACCAACCAGAGGACATCATTATAAACTTGCCACCAGACTTCCTATCTCCACAGCTATGATACTTTGGGACTTTAGAGAACATAGAGAGTCGGCTATGATTTAATCTATTTTTTTGATTTCGAGCGCCGCCGACCCAATCCGGTCTTTTTTGCCCTGGCCATTTTCCCCAATATTCCCAATGCCATCTTTCACTTGGTATGGTCCTAATAAACCCAAATCGATATGCATTTTTAACCAACCATTCGTAAACCTTTCCTTGCTTCTCAAAAACATTAAAATCTACTGCAATGCCAGTCTGGTGTGTGCTGTATCCTGGCTTGGATGCAAGGATTGTGGCTGTAGTCTTATTTATATTAAATAAAGCTGCCTGCTCTTTTATAGTTCGGAAACCACTAGTCACTCTTAGCTCGATCCCGTCTTGCTTAGCAGCTTCCAACATTGCAATCACATAAACAGCCACTTCTTTAACAATATTTTTGTTATTAACTTTAACCAACTCATATGCTGTGGCGAACTTTTTCCCTCTGTAATATAGTGAAAAACTTCCTTGTGTTGTTTCATAGCCATTTAGATTTGCCGGGGGGACTAATCCAGTCGATGGTCCTTCAGGCTGTACAACACCCACGCTAAAAACTTTGGGGCTTAATTGAGATTTCTGTATTCTTGGTATTTGCGACATAATATCCTATGTTAAACCACGGCAGAATAGTTTACTCGATTTGCTGTAACCCCTTGTGCGATACTTAAATCAAGTAACTTGTTTTTCATAACTGAGTATACCACCACATTTCTAAAATCAAAATGTATCGGATCCCAATTTGTGCGGAACCTGCCTCCCCAATAAAGATTTACAGACTCTCCGGCCTCTACAACACCAGACGCCTGCCAGGCATGGGGGGAGTCAGCCGACATGATTTTTGTCCCGTTCTCTAATATGGGATTGAAGTCCATCGCCATGCCAAAATTATGCCAGCTTATACCAGTGGTTGGTTCAGGACCGATTTTGCCACCATTAATCCAGTCTGTCCTTAGCTGGGCTTGATGGCTTGGGCTGCGATATGTACTATTTAATTTAATAGTTATTCGTTTATCAGCCCAGACTTTATACATAAATGCTTTCATATAGGGTTGAAATTCGGGGTGGGCATTGTTAAGATGACTTAAATGTTGACTCTTGTTTGGAACCTCCGGGGGGTACCCACTACCGGGGACTGAGCCGGGGCTGTCATACTCGGCTGCCAAAGCAGCGATATTATCTGGCGTCATCGCAGGGGTGACGGGAAGAAGCTGTCCCATGGAATCTCCGGTGGCGAAACCAAAGGTAGCTGATGTGTTGGCTAAGTTTTCAAAAAAAGTTGACATAGCTCCTACATCGGCTATACCAGCAAACTCCCCCATTATAATGCGAGAAAAGTTTATGTCAGTACATATCGCATGCTTCATTGTTAAGCCGGATCTGGTTTTGCGATTTTGAAAATCAACCACAACTAGTGAACCAGGGGGTGGAAGCGAGGATAATAAAGATTCTTTTTCTATAACGCAGGTTTGGTATAAATCCCGATTATGCAAAACAACTGAGTCCACCAGGGGTGGTCCGCCCATAATGATTTGAGGATTGGGGATATCTTTATCTAAAGCGGGAATCCACACTTTGGCTCTGACATCATTTAAAAAATTAAGTTGCCCTAGAGCTTCTAGAGCAGGACTTTTGGGGTCAGTTTCTTTATCTTTTCGCTTGAATACCTTCGTTACCCCTCCAAGAATACCACCCGTTGGTTCTGTTGTAGCACCGCCTTCCTGCTGCTCAGTTTGGGCGAAATTAATGCCCTTGTTGTCATATGCTAATATAAATGCTTTAAATCCAATCCCATTATCAACATATGCCTGATTATCGAACTCTTTGATGGCGACCATTTTTAATGCGCTTTCAAGAGTGATTTCATTTATGTCATAATTTTTATCATCCCCATAAACCGAACTACCTTCTTGATCTAATATGAACTGTAACAAACTTGGCTGTGGCGGCTGTGGCACTATTCATCACCTCCGTTTAATAAATCAAATATTTCTGTTTTGTCTACATCAGACAAACCTGTAGATGTTCCCTGCTTTTTATGTAACAAGGTTATAACTTTTACAAGCTGTTCGTTCGAACGCTGTAAAGTTTCGACATACTTAGCAGCGATGGTGCCGACTTCTCTGTGTCGCTCTTCATCTTCGCTTAAGTATACAATTAAATCGCTAAGCAATTCTTTCGTTATTTCGCGGTCGTTGCGTATATTGCCGATTGCTTCGTTAAGATAATTATCTATTTTTTTCATAATAGTCGTGCTCCATAATAATTAGAAGCTGCGAATATTATATTTTTCCATTTATCCAGTTTTTCTTAAATATGCGATATCTTACGCGCAATTTATTAAGATTATTAACCACTTGTTTGGTGTTAAGTCCAGTTAGCTCTCGCAGATAAAGATATATAGCTTTTTTGTTGTATATCATATCGTCGTCGTCTATAGACTTCAACAAAATCTTAACTGCTTCTAAAACCTTTTGTTCATTGTCCTTTAAATTACCAGTATCCCAGTGGTCAATTTCTGTCCAAAGTGATATCCAAAATTCTTTCTCTTCTCTTTGTTTGTGATATCTATTATGAGTGACAAGACGCTCGTTTTCGATTGCTTTTGGCAATTCATCGTACAACACCTCAGTTCTGGCTCTCTTCGCATTCTTTTTTACCTTGTGAATAAACCAGTTTTTAGTGATCACACTAAAATACGAAAAAGCTTTAGACCCTTTATTGGGATCATATTTGTCCAGAATCGTGGTTAACCAAACTTTGCACTCATCTTTAAGAGTGTCTATGTTTGGCAAATTTGTAAATTTGTATGTATATACGATTTTGTCCACCATTTCATTAAATGCTGGTCCGATGTATTCAATATACAGTTCTGTTCTCAGTCGTTGATCATCAGTGGCAACATATTGAATTATGGCATTTTCATGATCTTTGGTAAAATAATGTTTACCCGATCTCTTCCTCGGCATCCTCGTCTTCTCCTTCTTGTGTGTCTTCATCTATCGTTTGCATGATACCACGTTGTAGATCTTCAAATATTTCATTAAAATTATCATATTGTTCTACAACGTATTTTGTATGTTGTATAAGTCTGCCGAGCGTTTCATCTCCATAGAACATCTCCATTTCGTGAATTGCATCAACGTGTTCTAAAAATGACTTATTAATAGTTTGCAAAGCCTCCGCATTGTCGTACATATATGAGAGCTTTTGTAATACTTTGATAGTATACCATATAAAAATGCCATTAACAATCAAAGAAGCAGCAAGCGCGGATAATAATATCCAATCTATATTCATTTCTTAGGACTCCAGTTTATCATCTCTTCTTTATACTCCTTTATTTCTTGCTTAGTGCTTTCGATATGGTCGTTAACCACTTGTCCCACTTGCATCTTTTTTTCCTGTTTTGTAAGATAATTAATATGTTGCGGTATCCGTTCAAGTTTGGCAGCAATACTACATTCACTATCTTCATTTATTTGCAAACATGTATCTATATTTTCTTCAAACGAGTGTCTGATCTCATATGCATGTCCGCACTCTAAGCATTGATAAATATATTTTGGCATTAAGAACTTTCGTTAAGATCTTCTATATAAGCACGAAAGACTGCACCAGTTTCAGTTTCTTCTTCCTCTGGTGTCCTGTATCCGGTTGAAGCTGTATTGACAACCGGTGGGTTGTCAACTATAAGCCCATTCGGAGTATCGGTAAAGGTGAAATCCTCCAAGACGGGAACAATATCGCTTTGCTCCAGAAGGGATTTTTGTAGCGCCATCATTAAGGCTCCGAGTGCTTGATTTGAAAGTTTCATGTTATTTTACTCCTTTTTTAACATTTTGTAAATCTGATTCATACATCATAATAGCTAAGTCTTTGAAGCTCACCTTTGGTGTCCAGTTAAGCTTGGTTTTTGCCTTGGTTGAGTCTCCCAAAAGATATGGAACTTCGTGTGGTCTAAAAAGCCTTTTATCAATTTGTACGTGTTTGCTGGTATCCAGCCCCGCATGTTCAAAGACTAGTTCCAAAAATTCACGGACGCTATAAGATCTTCCAGTGGCTATCACGTAGTCGTCTGGAAATTCCTGTTGCAGCATCAGCCACATTGCTTCTACGTAGTCTCCAGCAAACCCCCAATCTCGTTTAGCGTCCAGGTTCCCGAGATAAAGCGTGTCTTGTATTCCCAATTTAATTTTTGCGGCAGCCATTGTTATTTTTCTGGTGACAAACGTTTCGCCGCGTCGGGGAGATTCATGATTAAATAGAATCCCGCTTGAAGCGTGAAGACCGTAGCTTTCTCGATAGTTCCTCATTAAATAGTGTGCATATACTTTTGCACACGCATATGGTGATGCGGGCGCAAAACGTGTTTTCTCATTATGTGGAACATTGGGGTTATCGCCAAACATTTCAGACGATGAGGCTTGATAAAATTTTGCTTCAGGGCAGATGTTTCTAACTGCCTCTAAAAGACGCAAGGTTCCCATAGCTATATATTCTGTTGTTTCTTCAGGCGTGTCAAAAGAAACTCGTACATGAGATTGTGCAGCCAGATTATATACTTCATCGGGCTTATGTTTTAGCAACAGCCTATGAAGACACCCTGAATCGTTTAGATTGCCATACACCAATTCAAAATTTTGGGCATTGATCTTTTCTTCAAAAACATGATTAACTCTGTCAGTATTAATCAGCGATGTTCGTCTCTTAATGCCAACAACGTAGTACCCTTTGTTTAAAAGCAATTCTACTAGATATGATCCATCTTGTCCGGTCACGCCTGTTACCAAAGCTGTTTTCACTTCACGCCTCTAATGTTTGGATAATTATCTTCAAACCATTTACATGTTTTCTGAAGGGCTTTGTCAAAATCAGTATAATTTTCTTCTTTCCAGCCAAGCTCCAATAATTTAGAATTATCCGATGGTTTTCTGTGTTGTCCCTTTGGTTTATAAATGTCCCAGACGATATTACCTTCAAAATTAAAATAAGATGCTATTTTTTCTGCTATCTCCTTAATAGTTCGTTCGCCTGTGGTGCCAACATTTATAGGTTCAGGATCATCATATGCTTCTAATAAAAACAAAGAAATGCTACAAATATCATCGATATATGTAAACTCTCTTAAAGGTGTTCCATCACCCCACATTGTGACATCTTCTCCAGCTTGTTTTGCTTCATATATTTTTCTTATCATTGCGGGGATTACGTGAGAGTCTTCCAAATCAAAATTATCATGTTCTCCAAATAGATTGTTTGGCGACATGCTTATAAAATTACAACCAAATTGTTCTCTATACGCTCTTGATTGAATGTCGATCATCCTTTTTGTATATGCATAGGTATAGTTTGAAGAATGCGGAGGACCGTTATGGATTTGTTTTTCTGTTAACGGATATTCTACTTTATCTGGGTAGACACAAGTGCTCAAGCAAGATAATACTTTTTTGACTTTGTGTTCTTTTGCCGCATCGAGTACATTCGTATTCATCATAATATTGTCAAAATAAAAATCTCCCAAATTTTGCATATTGGCAAGAACACCACCAACTCGACTAGCCAAGTGTATAACATATTCTGGCTTATGTGTGGCATACATTTCATTAACCTGATTACGATCTCTTAAGTCATAATCTTTTGATGATATGTATATCGCGTCCGGCAAGAGTTTTTTAAAGGCACTTCCGAGCATTCCGGTGCCGCCGGTAATTAATATATTACTCATGGTTCTTCCTTGTCAAAAAACATATAAGAACTTATCGCCTTGTCACAAATAAATAAATCATAATTTGGCTTGCCAAGCTTGACATCTGTATACTCGGCTCCCCATGCGTCTAGTTGATTGCGGGTAAGTTCTGTCCAGTCTATGCCTGTCACAGTACCTCTTGCGGTCCAATATACAACAGTGTGTCCTGCGTTGTATAGTCTATTGATGGCTTCAACGTTTTCTTTAATTGGCTTCGCTTGTGGATAGTCCCTTTCACCTTCATAAAAGCAGATTGTCTCATCTATATCAACATAATATATCATTAGTCACCTTTTTCGAGTCTGTGTGAATCGCTATCAAAATGCTCTGTAGAAAATTCAAATAGCTCTGAATCTTCTAATGCAATCATTCTGTGTCTTAAACCGCGATATACGTGGAAGTTGTCGCCGGGATTTAAAATTAATTCTTTCGCGTCTTCAATCTTATCTTCATCTGAGTATTTTACCACCATTTTGCCAGATTGTAAATAAAACACTTCATCTTTTAAAACATGATAATGCCATGAGCATTTTTTTCCTTTGTTGAAAAACAAGAGCTTGCCACAATATTCTGGCTTGTTAACAATCCAGCGCTCCCATCCCCATCCCTTCTTCACAAACGTCATCTGGCGGGGGTTGTTTAATTCCGACACTTACACCTCTATCAATTAAAAACGCTTCCATAGGAGGCAATATCACCAGCCCCACGGGGGTCATATTTGCCTGTCTTGTCTGGAAGTGTTGTTATATACTCGTCGCCCCATTCTACAAAATCAATTAATTGTCGCTCTGTTAAATCATATGGCTTGAAATGAGGTCTGTCTGATCGTAATTGATGACCATCAATCTCTACATAATCTTCTACTTCATATCGCAACATATCTTTGGCTTTACATTGGTTAAACAAGGCTGTGCCAGGAAACGGAGTGGCATAGTTTATAGAAAATTTATCTATAGGCAGCGCCTTAATCATTTCTCTTGTCTCTTCTAATGTTTCTTCTGTTTCCTCGGGCATGCCAACAATAAAAAAGGCTTTAATAAAAACATGAGGATATTTTGCCAACTCTCTTGTAGCTTCATAAATTTTATCTTGTTTAAGCCCCTTCTGCATCAAGTCTCTTATCTGCTGTGAGCCACTTTCTATAGCAATGCTTATTCTAATTAGACCACCCTCTACCATAGCCTTAATAACAGCTTCATCAAGTCTATTGATGGCGATTCCATTTGGCGTATCATAGGAAATCTTTAAGCCCCGTCTGGTTATTTCATTCATCATGCGAATGACGCGCTTTTTATCAAATGTGAAATTATCATCCATAAATTGAAAATATCGCGCATCGTATTCATGGTACAGATATTCAATTTCGTCAACAACATCGTCCGCACTTCTATATCTAATTTTGGGACCATGTACGTGCCACATATTGCAGAATGTGCATCTCATGGGACAACTTCTACTAGAGATAATTGGAAATGGCTGTCCCACTTCGATATTAAGAGGATTATACCATTGTGAAGTGTCCATATAATACTTATTCACGCCGACAATACCAAAATCAGGTTTAGGTAATGAATCCAAGTCATTAATATAATATCGCTTTTGTTGTGTAATTATATCTTCTTTGGGAGTGTGCTTATCTTGAAGCGAGGCATCATACGAATCATTCCAGTGACCACCCTTTCTATAGCATAATCCGTCTACAGATTTAATTCCTTCGCCATTGTTGTGTATGACTGAATATAAAAGTTCGGGAAAAGTATGTTCTCCTTCACCAACCATAACATAATCTATATACCTAAACCTTTCCAGTACCATTCCCTTAAACGTGCTGGCGTGGTTGCCACCTACAATGGTGGGAACGTTTGGAAATTTGTTTTTGACCATTCTTGCAATTATTTTGGTATACTTAAAGGCTCCAGAAAAAGTGCCACCAATACCAACCATATCGGGTTTAAACTCTTCAATGTACGGTAACACCACTTGCTCCACATATTCAACGAAAAGAGTATCATTTAAGTCTTTGTTAAAGAGATCGTTGTTTATATCCATAATTTCTGCTATATCCTCATTTTGTTTAAGAACAGTAGCCAGCATTATGAGCCCCAAAGGAAAGTAGTTATCTGATCCTACAAACTGTGTTCTATCAGTTGGTGGATTTAATAACAGTACCCTATTTTGATATCCTTTATTCTTTTTTGGTTTAAAATCAACATTTGATGAAAAAACCGGTGGTTTAATCTGTGGTGCGTTCTCATTTTTATTCTGTGTTACCATTATTTTTCTCCTACAACTAAAAATTCATCGTCGGACATGTCTCCCTTTTTGCTCCAATAATTATATATTTGTATCGTGCCAAAAGAAAGCTTCTCTAACATAGTAATTATATCGCTGTGATCATATACTCTTAAACATATGTTATTTTTAGAAACTTCGGATAAATCTCTTTTTATAAAAGCTTTTTTAATGTATAAATAGGATTTTTGTCGATCATAGGTACAATCCCACAAAAGATACATCCAAGGATCGGGACTGTCGAATTCTTGCCATAGCTTTGTTTTATCGTTATGAAGGCTTTTCAATATCTGTTGATTACTATCAAGTTCTAAAACTAGTTTACCTCCTTTTTTTAGCTTTTTATAACAACTATTTAAAAATTTAATATCACTCCCTGGATGTGCTGGATCAAAAAGTTGAAATGCCATGTCAACACAATAAATTAAATCAAATTCTGGGAGACTATTCATATCTAAGTCTAGTATGTTTCCATTAATATTGTGTACGTTTTCTATTTGTAAATCTCTTTTCCACTCATTGGCAAAATTAATTCTGCTTTTGCTGACATCTATTCCGTATCCAGATCTTAAAAGACCAATTTTTTCTAGCCCATATAAAAATTTTGAATTACCAGATCCAATTTCTAAAACGTCTATTTTTGTATCAAAATGATGTGTTATAAAAGAAATATTTTTTTGGACCTCATCAATTTTGAATTGTCTATATTGATTAACTTCTTGTTTTGAAGAAAATATTTCAAATTTGTCAAAAGCTGTAAAGTTATAATGCAATTTATAGTCCTTTTATAAGCCATCCACCGTCAACATATATATCTTGACCGGTCACATAGTTCGATGCATTGGATGCTAAAAAAATAGCCGCTCCAACTAAATCTTCGGGATGTCCCCACCGTTTTAATGCGGTTTTGTTTCTTCTCGCCTCATTCGATTTTTCATTACGCCAGCTTTTTTCAGTCATTTTCGTTTTGATGTATCCTGGTCCTAAATTATTAGCTCTAATGTTGTGCTCACCAAAATCTAGCGCGATAGATTTAGTTAACTGTTTTAGGGCTCCTTTAAATGCAACATATGATGGGTTATCTGGAAATGCGAGTTCTGAATTTAAGCTCGTTATGTTAATAATTGAACCTGTACCAGCTTTCTTCATATATTTAAGAACCAAACGGCTTAGGACAAATGGCGCTCTCAAGTTCACGGCATAAGTATCATCCCAATCCTGATCAGAATAAGAAGAACGTGTTATGCCTGCATTGTTAACAAGTATATCTATCCGTCCCTCTTCTTCAAAAATATGATTAATATTGTTGTATAATTCCTGATCATTGGTAATATCGCAATGAAGAAACTTAATATCTAGATTCTTGCCTTTAATAATATCAATATTATATACTGTTGCGCCAGCTTCTACGAAGCCTTGTGCTATAGCCTGTCCATTTCCTCTTGATGCTCCGGTAATAATCGCTACCCTGTCTTTTAATGAAAATAGTGTGTCTAAGTATGTCACGTTAACACTTCCACCAACTCAATCAAGGAGCCGTCTGGATCTTTACAAAATGTCACCTTGGCATATCCATCTGGTGAATATTGCGGCGGACTATTAAAAACTACTTTACTTTCGTTTAATTGCTCGTATAGTCGATCTAAATCGGACACAGTTAAAGCGATATGTGAACATCCAATTTGCGTTATCTTCCTATCCATATCTGGTTTTTCTGGGTGTGATTGATAATAAAGTAATTCTATCATGTCGCCATTTTCTAGCGACATCTTAACAGTCCGAACTATCACGTTATTTAATGCGGAAAAGTTATCTATGTAGTCGCCCGACTCTAGCATGTCCTTTTGTATCTTAAATCCAAAATTTTCATAAAAAGAAATTGATTTTTCAATATCGCTGGTGACAATTCCTGTGTGTCTGATGTTTAACATATTATTTTTCCACTGTTGCAATTAACATAACTTCTTTGGAAAACCTAACGAGCTTATTTAGTCGATTAGATACCTTCCATGGCACTGTGTTATATGGGCTGTATGGGATTGGCAATTTGGCAATCAATTTGGCTATAACCTTTAGCCATTTAAACTTCCACAATATCGGCAATTGGTAAAAATACTTTACAGTCACTTTTTCAAAACCACACATTTCTAAAGCAGATTTTAAGGATTGCGCTGTAAAAGGTGTGACGTGAGTGTGGTCAATATAAAATGGACCCCAATATGTGTGAGCCCAGCTTGGAGCCATTATAACTGCCCTACCTCCATCTTCTAAGCTTTCATATATTGCCGAGAAGTAAGGAGTTGGTTCTCTTAAATGTTCTATAACAGATTTGCTAAATATAAAATCAAACTTTTCTTGAGTGTATGGAATGCTATCATTAATAAAATCTACTTGTTTTACCTTAAAATCTGATATATTATTTACATTGGGTGATATATCTAATCCGTAAGGTTCGAAGCCGAGTAACTTAAAGGCGCGAAGGTAATCTCCTCTGCCACACCCAAAATCAGCTATTTTTCCAGGCTTTTTATAAACATTATCCAAAAGCCATTTTGCAAGAAGATTTGGGTACTCACTTGGAGGCGCAGCTTTATCAGAATAAGTGTGGTTTAAATATTGTTCAGTTTCTAATATAGATTTGTTATTACGCATTGAGTTCCTCGACCTTTTTTATTGATGCCTCGATAACATCAAAGGCTTCGTTAATAGCTTCTATGCTAATGGTCAAAGGCGGTCCCAACTTAATAGACTCTCTAAATGTACAAACTGGCAAAACGCCATTAAGTATACAATGTTCAACCACTTGATTTGCCTTTTCTGTCGAATCAAAAATGATCCCGGCAACCATACCTCTATCGTTTACCCTGGAGACTGATTTGAACTTTAATAGTTTCTTACTTCTTGTTTCAAAGTGATTTATTTTTTGTTTTAATTCTAGTTGAAACGTCTCATCGGTTAAAAACTGCAAGTTGGCTAGTGATGCTGCACAGCATAGCGCATTTCCGGCATGAGTTCCACTCAAATTGGCGCTTAAGTCAACATCTATAATTTCTGATTTACCTAGAACCGCAGCCATGGGTAACGAAGAAGATATACCCTTCCCGAGAGTGATTAAATCTGGCTCGATAAAATCTCCATATGTCATAAATCCGAAAAGTTCTCCCATTCTATAAAACCCAGACTGTACTTCATCAAAGCATACTAATATTTCATTTTCTCTAGCAAAACTGTATAATCTTTTGATATACTCAGGAGGATACATACAAGCGCCCCACCCTTGATAGGTTTCTAAAAAGAAGCCAGCTATCTGTTCTTTTGGGGGCAATGATGACGGATCAAATACATCATCTTCACAATAAGGAAAATCAATAAAAATTACGTCTTCGTCATTGATGCCTGACCAAGTTGTAGCGAGCTTCGAGCCACTTATGAGAGCCGAGCCCAAGACACGGCCGTGATAACTCCCATTGAAACAAATTATGTATTTTTTATGGTGTTTTCTAGCCCACAATTTAATAAGCTTATAACATATATCTGTCGCTTCAGAACCAGTATTTAATAGCACAGCCTTGTCAAGATAATCGGGCGATATGTCTATTAGCTTGTTAACAAATTTATCTCTTATTCGGGTTTCATACTGATAGGCGAAAAGCAAATCATCATCTAACTGTTTTTTAATAGCTTTTTTAATGTCATCGTTTGCGTGACCGGCGTTGGCTGCGAAGATACCAGCAGTCATATCGATCCACTTATTGCCATTTTCGTCATAGATACTGAAGTCTTTGGCTTTGTGCCATACCACAGGAACTTGATCGCCAAGCGCTAGTGGTTCATTATTATGCCTATTCTCAGTCAACTTGCCATGGCTTAAAGTATAGTTGTTTTTTATAAATCGATTTTTAGTATAAACCACTTTTTAGCTCCTGGTATATTTCGTCTTTGCCCATCGTAATTTGGTTTTCCAGGAAAGCAAAATGATATCTATCATCGACCTCGACTATAAATTCGGTAATAGCGGGCAAAATTAAGTCTCCAAAATCGCTGCCTCCTAAAACTGTTTCTTCTTTTAAAATATCCAAATATCCATTTGGGTGATATGCTTTGGGAAACATTTGCCTTGGAAGATTGGTATAATCTCTTATCCCGTTGAAGTCGTCAAAAAACCCTGTAAATGTGCCATCAACAATTTTAAAAAACTTATAAGGCGATTCAGGTAATTCGTGTGCGGAGCGTAAGCCCGTTATATTTTCTCTTTTGTTAAAATACTCATTAATAAAAATATCCATAACTTCTGGTACTCTAAGCGGAGTTGTTGGTCGAACAAACGCCAAATCTTGAGAGCCTTCGGCTGAATAAAAGTGCTTTACGACATCTAAATCCGTTGAGTTATCCTGTGCGTACTCCTTTGGTCGTAAAAATGGAACCTCTGCTCCAAATCGTATTGCCACCTCTGCGATTTCTTCATCATCAGTTGATACAATAATGCGATCAATGCCATTACACTTTTTACAAGCAAGTATAGAATACGCAAGCAAAGGATATCCGGCTAAATCATGAATGTTTTTTCTCGGTACACCCTTGCTTCCGCCCCGCGCTGGTATTAACGCAGCAAGTTTTGTCACTAATATTTCCTAAGCTTTTTCATAGAAGTTACCTCAGATGCATATATCTTTTTAACTGGTGAGCCTAGTGACTGTTCGATATCTCGTATATAAGATGTAAGTTTGTATAGTCCTGCCAATTCTAACGATGCCGACTGGTCAGAACCATACATAGAACGATCTAAAGTGATATGTCTTTCGAGTGATGTGGCACCGAGGGCGACCGCTGCACAACTAACAATAATGCCTACTTCGTGTCCACTATAACCAACATCACAATTAAACTCGTTTCGTAAAGTTTCAATAACGCGAAGATTGGCATCTTCTGGCTTAAGTGGGTAGGTGCTATTACAGTGCATTAGTTCATAAGGACAGTTTGCCTTTTTGAAAATGGATACTGCTTTTCTAATCTGTTCAACTGTGCTCATACCAGTAGAGACAAAAGTATGTTTCCCTTCTTCGGCAATTGTTGCCAATAACTCATCATGAGTTAACATTGGGGAAGCAACTTTGTTATATTTTAAGTCGTACTTTCTTAAAAATAGTTGACTCGGTATATCCCAAGCAGAAGCCGTCCAAGCGATGCCCTTTTTTTTACAATATCTATTAATCTTATCATATTCTTTTTCACTAAACTCAAGACCAGTTTTTTGCTCTCGATTTGTAGTTCCCCAGGGACTCTCCCTTAACTTGTCTAATTCTTCTTGAGTATAAACAAGATCGATTGTTCGTTTTTGGAATTTAACCAAATCACAGCCTGCGCGGACTGCTCCATCAATTAATTTTTTGGCTAAATTTATATCGCCATTATGGTTAATGCCGATCTCGGCAATAATAAAAGTTTTATTCATTGTTGTTCCTATTGTTAAACAAAAAAGTCTCCTTTGTCTAATTCATTATACCATGCATTTTTCGCTAAGTTAATAATTTTTATATCACGCACTTTGGCGCTTTCGTTTATAACTTTTAAATCATTTCTCATATTAAACTGGGTTGTTTGCCAATCTGTATTATGCTGAACAAATTTGTATAACCGTTTTAACTCGTCGTTGTCGGCTGCATATCCAAGCGCATAATCTAAATCCATACCGGCTACATATATTGGGTTGCAGCCCATGATAATGGCAAAAGAAATCATATGAAGCGTGGCGGAATCTCCGGTGCTGTAATGTTCAGAATAGCCTGTTATTTCTTGTAGTTTTTCTTGAATGGTAAGCCTTCCTGGTATTATTTGATTACAACATTGCCCATTGCCAGTTGGTCCACCAGACAGTCCACCAGAAAAGCCCGCTCCTCCTTGGGCTCGCGGAGATTGCCACATAGCAGAATTATTCCCATAATCTCTATAGTTTAGATTTTTTTCTTTAGTTACGTATGCTTTAAAGTTTTTTAAAATATCCATACACCTATGAGCCTTAAAATGCCTCTGATCATATGCTAAAAAGTCTGGTATTAACCTTTCACGCACAAAATCTTTATCGGAAAAATCAACAGAATCTGCATATAATATAGTGGTATCTGGAGCCTGGATAATATTCTGGGGGTGTTGATACGTGTTCCACATCCCCATATTTTTTATGCCGTGATCGATTCTTTGCTCATTGTTGGCAAAAAGCCAATAAGTGGGCGCTGTGTCAAAAAAATTAAACCAATCATTACACTCAAATACAATAAGCTCGTTATTGTGCTGGAGTTGTTTGAAAGTGTCCATATACGGTTTTAAGCTTGGTCCGTGAGCTATTATAGCGGCAGGTTCACCAATATGCCTATCAAGTATGTCTTTATAAAAGAGTTCCACAAATTACCAAATAAAATTATCTTTGTAGTATTCAACTATGGCTGAAATTTCATCATTAAAGTTTTTCTGGGGCTGCCAGCCGAGATTCTTAAGTTTTCTATCATTTAGAGCATAACGAATATCTTGTCCTTCTCTATGAGAAAAGTCTATATATTTTTCCCAATCTTCATTGGTGCCATTAAATGCCTTAATGATTTTTTTAACAGTTTTAATATTTGTTTGTTCGAAACCACCCGCAACGTTGTATATCTCATTGGATATGCCAGATTCGATGATTGCTATAATTGCTTCAGCGGTATCATCTGCATGCAACCAATTACGAATTGGCGTCCCTTGATTATGTAATCTGATTTTTTTACCTCGCATTAAGTTTTTAACCGAAAGAGGGATTAACTTTTCGGGATATTGACCGATTCCATAATTATTGGTTGGTCGTAAGATAATATAATTTATATCATATGTTCTAGCCCATGCATTGATCAACATATCTGCGGCAGCTTTTGAAGCAGAATATGGATTACTGGGCTTAAGAATATCTTTTTCGGTATGTGTGCCTTTACCAATATCTCCATATACTTCATCGGTGCTGATGTGGAAAAGTGTTGGTCGTTCGTTGCAATTAATTGGCTTGAATCGTACCAAATCTAAAAGATTTTTAACGCCAACGATGTTGCTTTCAACAAATTCATCGCTGTTAACGATGCTATTTCCAACATGAGATTCGGCAGCAAAGTTGATTATGTAATCACAATCATATAATCTGGTCATGTCTTTTATGTCACATTTTTCAAACTTAAAATTAGGATATGTACCAAATTCTCGTAACAGCTTTACATTGGCTGCATATGTGCATTTATCTACACCATAAACTCGCCAACCTCGTTTAAGGCATTTTCTAGTAGTATAAGAGCCAATAAAGCCTAAGCATCCTGTAATATAAACAATTTTCATCAATATCCGCCCATAAAATCGTTAACAATTTGTTCAATATAATCTAACTTTTCATCTGTAATACCAGCAAACGTTCCAAGAAAAAACGAACTGGTTGTTACCTTGTGCGCGATTGGATATGTGTCTTTCATGTTTTCCTGTATGGCAGCTAAATGGCTGTAGCCAGGATGGTATAAAATATTTCCTGCAAAATAAGAACGTGTTTGAATCTTTGCGGCTTCGAGATATTCTATAATATCTCGTTTATTAAATGGAGCATCATCTCTGACTGTTAATAAAAACGCAAACCAACATGGATCGGATTTTTCAGTTGCTTCAGGCAGGTGAAAATAACTATGGTATGGTGTAAAGATATCCTTTAAGCGGTTCCAATTTTTTCTTCTCGCTTCATCCAAAAGTTCAAGCTTGTCAAGTTGTTGAAGTCCCATCGCTGCCTGTAGCTCTAGTGGTTTTAAGTTATACCCAATCTCGTCAAACACATAACGATGATCATAGATTACTTCTTTGACTTCTGGTAGCCAATTCTTAAACCTGTCGCCGCATGCTGTCCCTTCTAATACGGAACCCGGTTTGGAAGTATTACAGTAACATGCTCTGCCCCAGTCTCGTATACTAGCTACAATTTTACGAATTTTATAATTATCGGTGGCAACAAAGCCACCTTCTCCCATCGTCATATGGTGAGCGGGGAAAAAAGAACATGTAGAAACATCACCAAATGAGCCCAACTTTTTACCATCGTATGTCGAACCGAGGGCATCACACGCATCCTCTAGAAAGATTAAATCATATTTTGTAACCAACTTCATAAGACGATCAAGATCGGGAGGGTTCCCCAATACGTGTGCGAACATAATAGCTTTGATTTCACGACTAGTATCGTTTTTTAACAGACGTTCGACTTCATTTAAATCTAAATTCAAATCCGGCAACGTTACATCAACAAAAACTGGCTCGAATCCATTTTGTAATATTGGGTTTAATGTTGTGGGGAAGCAGACAATAGGTGTGATGATTTTTGCACCGTCCGACAGGTTAAGCCAGTTTTGTGATTTCAGCGCGGCGACCATCAACAAGTTGGCAGAGCTTCCAGAATT
>JGI25130J35507_1000098_pt1 | contig 28277 bp, 35 predicted proteins | sample ETNvirnome_2_300_FD_35507 | JGI IMG/M metagenome (IMG submission 35507)
AACGAGATGCTATTAATACAGGAGACTACTAGAAATGAGTAAATACTCAGATGTCGATTATTCGACAGCACCGAATCAGAAAATGGTTCCAGCTATCAAACGATACGTTGAGCATAGAATACTGCCAGGGAATTTCTTGGTAGCGTTGTTCTCCGATGAACTACACAATACTATTCGTCATGCAGATGGAACAAACTACCCACTTATAGGAGAGTGGGGAAAGTGGGTGTGGAATGAAATGCCCCTTGTTATGTCGGGGTCGCGTCAGAGTGTAGACGCACATGTAGCTGGAGAGGGGGACTAGAAATGCCTAATGATTATAGGACTTGGATTCCCGACGATTGGCAGAAAGGAGATAACGACTCTGTACTAGAGAAGTACCTGAGTTTGCGTTTAAATGCAGAAGTCCTAACAGAATTGGCTGATGCGGTAGAAACGATAGGGCTTCTTATACATACGTTGGCTACTGCTCTTGAGAGATTGGAGAAAGAAATCCAAAACCATGACCAAGAAGCACAAACTGATTACGAGTGTAAAGACTGTAAATTAGTGAGGGACATAACAGAAATAATTGAAAAGATAACGGAGAAGTATCGAGAGGATAAGGAATAGAGATGCCTGATGACCATAGTTTACTTATAGACGCGTTGATACACGCACATCAGAGTTTACGCACGTTTTCACCAGCAGTCCCGCAAGATGAGCAGGGATGGACTAGCTTTGATAGCGATGCACTTGCGGTAATTGAAGAAGCGTTAGCAAGCCTAGAATAGAGAGGAAGAAATAGATGCCTACAACATGGATACACAATAAACANACATGTATTGGAGTGGACTGCGACTCAGACTGTTGGTGCGTATGCCATCTTCATGAGGATGAGTGGATGGAATGACTAGAGAAGGGTTCGACTACAACTCTGGAAAGTATGCAGGATGGACTAACAGGGAAACGTGGGCTGCCCATCTATGGATAGCAAACGACCAAAGCCTTTATACATCGGCTCTCCACGCAAATACGGCCTGCTTATTAGAGGACTACATGGAGGAATTATTAAGTCTCAGACAAGAGTCCGAGACACTACAAACAATGTTTGACGATATAGGTTCACTTTGGAGAGTGAACTGGAAAGAGATACATGACGCAATTAAAGAAGATTGAAGTAGTAGAGCGTGAGTACGAAACTAGGATAAAAAATATACATGGACACTGGAAGAGGGAGAGAGCCGCGTGCCTTGCTGCTCTAGAAGCGGTGTGGACAATAAGAGAAGAACTGGAACTGGATGAGGTTATAGAAGAAAAGTTTAGAGACGCCTTATACCTAACTGGTTCAGAATTTCTCTGCATCGCTGAAGATGTCGGAGCAGACGAGTGCCGATGCTCAGAGTGTATCGAGAGATTCGTTGACCAAGCAGAATATCTACGCGACGTAGAGAAAGAAGGATAGATTGAATCAGAAACAGATAAAAGATATGATGCCTGTCTTTGTAGAAGGCGTAGAGAATCTCATAAAACTAAACAATAAAGCCACGCGAAAGAACTACAANCGCACAATAGAGATGAAGAAGTTTGTAGAAGGGGTACTAGAGCCTACCAAATATACAGACAAGAAAACAGGGGAGACTAACTACACAGATATTAACTTCCCTGTAATAATGGCGATGATGGTGGAGCAGCCATCAGGTAGAGCGGGAGACCCGCATATCCTAGTCAGATGTCATCTTAGATACGGGATAGAACCGGAGGATACAATCTTTCTGGATATGTCCCTTACAGATTACAGATCGCTCCCGAAGATAGAAGCCTAGCTAGATAAACTCTCAGAATTCTAGCTAGATTCCTGTCTAAGAGTAACGTTTCAGATTACCACCCTATATTAGACAGCCTAGCTAGATAATCAATCTTTATCGTCGGTTTGGGAGTCCAAAGACTGCTCAGTAGATAAGTCCTCAGACTGGTCAATAGATTCCTGCTTCATCCACACAGGTACGTACTCACGATTTTCTTTTATGGCTTCCGCAGCAACTATCCCTATATTAAAAACTGCTTCTGTCTCTGGCTTNAGGTATCCTCTCCCACCCAGTACTTTTATAGCGGTATCCCCTATCTTACCCATTCTCTGTGCATTCATCCCATCAGTTATGGGTTGCCCTACAATCTCAGCAACACGCTTAATAGCGGATGGAATTATCCTCTCTTCAAAGAATTTCTCCTTATCGAAATCCGCAAAGCTGTTCTTCATCTCCGACCTGATAATATCATGGGCCTCTGTAAACTGCTCTGATCGGCTACGCCATACAGATATAGTCTTAGGATGTAACTCTAAGGCTACAGCGCATTGTTTATCTGAAGAGTATTTCGGACGATCATTTAGGAACACTATCTGTTTTTGGGTCAAGAGTGTCGAAAGATTTTTGAGTTGATTGTTGACAGGATTCATTAAACTATGATATAATTACAGTACCTCTTTAACAGGGTTCCCATACAGATGAACCGTATGTTATAGAGTATGTGTGCAGAGATACACCCTAGTAAAGGAGAACAGAATATGGGTGCCATTGATTTAGCAGTATATCAGACTACTGCCACTCCACGCTCGATTGGTAGAGAGCCAATCCCGGCGGTGGGTATCGCAAGAGACCTAGAAATTGGAAGTGGATTCCACTTCGATAGAAAATGGTTGGATGCCTCCGGTGGAACTAAAGGCATGGATACAGATGAGGGGCGCAAACGCGCAAGTTACCTCGCAGGTAGAATCACAGCAGACGCTAAGAAACTTAGCTATACGATTGCTACCAAGCAGGTTATCTCATCCGAGATGGAATGGGACGGGTTCATGATTCTTCGCACAGAATCATAGACCATTTTTAGCCCCGGTTGGGTTGGTTTTTGTACCTATAGTTTGTGTATTCCTATAGGTCAGTTTTCCCAACCTGATCGGGGCTTTTTTATAGCAGAGGAATATATATGCCATTAGAAGCATCAGATTTTAGCCCCTTTACAGTCGGCGGAATCACAATAGAAAGAGACCCTCGCAGTCGTACAGAGTTGCTAAAGCTAGCAAACTCCAGGATTTCGGGGCAGAGATATGGGTCAGAATTAGATGATCACCTGTCAGATGACATTTACTGTCAGCGAAGATCAGTACTGAAAAGGCTACGGCAATTTCGTACAGTTACAGACAACCCCGCCACTATTAAATACGACCCGAACAACCCACCTCTAACCAGTAGATATTGGGGAATCAAGTACGACCCTAAAGCGTTAGAGAGTAATTTCAATAGCACTACTACCATTATGTTTGGGTTTGGATATGCGCTACAGGATTTCGTATTCGGAGAATACTCTGAGGTTCCTGTTTGGGATAACAAAGAAAAGTTGTGGTACTCCCCAGATGGTAGGGGACTCTTCGACAGGGAAGACCTACATGAGTTCAAGACTACTCGTACATCTCCCCGAAAGAAGGCCGATAGAGAATACGGCAAGTCAGTTGAGGAAGTTATCTTCAACAATAACCCTGCATGGTTCAAGTACATGCTGGCTGCGATGTATATGTCTAGTACTGATGAGTACTATCTATCCGTAGCATGGATAATCCCCGGAGATTTTGAGACGTTCAAGGTAAGTGTTACTGATGAGGCTATACAGTCTAATTGGGAGTACTTATCAGAAAGAAGGACTGCTCGAAGAGAGAAGTTGAGTACGTGGATTGAGAGTAAAACTCCAACCGGATTTGTACTTAGAGATTCAGCCGAACTTCCAGACGTAAGCACTCGATCAGGAGAGTGGGAATGTCGTAACTGTGAGTTCTTTGCGCGAGAACCCTGTATCAGTGACGTACCCGCCCAGAATCTACTGGAGGGTGTGCGTTAAAGAAGTCCAAAAGCTAGTTAGTTTTTAGCAGGACACGGACAGTCCTGTGTTAGCCATATATTGCAGATAGACCGCTCGCTCTATTCTTGGCTAGTAGAGTCCGGCGGTTTTTTTGTGGGTTCGTCCTCATCCCGGTAGCGTCCAATACCGAAAAGGGCATATTTGTAAATGACGGACAAAGTATACACAACAAAAGACCTAGAGAATCTAAGACCAGAGGAAAGAGAGACCTACATAGAAGGCTGCCTTTATGAAGGCCAGATTGTAGGGCTGATAGGACAACAGAAAGCAGGGAAGTCTTATCTTTGGAATCAGCTTTCAGTTCACTTAGCTGAGGGTATAGATTGGGGTGATGGAAGACTTAGTATCCCCAAACCTCGGAACGTTCTATGCGTACAGACAGAGGGGGGTGCCTTAGATTTAGCTGAGAGGATAAACCCTGTAGTCAAAAGTATCGACGCTAAGGGTAGAAGATGGGCTGCTAGTATCCCCACTATATTAGACCTGCGTACAGGGGACGGTCTTGCTGAGATAGAGAAAATTATTGAGAGCCTTGATATAGACGTTGTTGGGTTCGATGCTCTGTATACATCTATGTCAGGAACTACAGCTAGCGATGAGAATATAGGAGCGGTCAAACAATCGTTCCGTAGACTACAACTGAAGTTCCCCAAACTGTCGATTATATATTTACATCACGAACATAGAGCCAGGTTTAACCATGAGGGGGAGAGGTCAGAGACAGCCCAGAATAGATTCGCAGGGTCTTGGGCTATCATGGCTATGGTAGATATGTCGTGGCACTTTACTCTAGATGAGAACCAGCATGGTGAGCGTAGATATTTTGAAGTAGCTAACATCAGGAGTAGGTTTCAAGGAGTTGAACCATTCTTTGTAGACATGGACTACGACTCCGGAATTCTGGAAGCAGAGTCTTACCAGTTGAATGACTCCATAGTACGTATGAGATTACACATCAAGGCTTTGGATTGGATAAACACAAGAGATTTTCATACATGGTGTAAAGACCAGAGCATTCCCCGATCTACGATCTACCGTAATATAGATAAGTTAAAGAAGTCGGGACATGTTAAGGAAACAGTTCGAGAGATAGAGAAAGGTTCCATTATAAAGGGACTTCAATGGTCGGGACGATGAGTACAGTCTATGCTTCGGGAGTTGACATTCACCCCGAACTATGGTAAACTAGACATTCACAACTAAGAAAGTGAGGCACTCCATACATAAATAAATGTTCTATTAGTTTAATTAGATAAGTAGTTTTATAAAGGTATAAAATGACTACATTAAAATTAGTGGTTAATGAATCAGAGGCTCAGTCTACATACGTAGAGACAGAAGTAGTTGAGGGAGTAATCGACGCCATCACACTAGAACCAAGTGAGCGTCCTTTTAGCATAGGTCGAAATGCAGGTAGAAAACAGACATGGTTTGTTATTCGCCTCAAAGAGGTTACTGAGTTAAAGATGGTTGATGGAACAACGCCTAACGCCTCAGAGTGGTCTGTAAGGTATCCTTACTCACTTTGGGACGACGTAAGGAATGAACCGTCTGCACCTATGAGAGACAACAAGCAATGGTTCAGTGTAGTTGTCCCTGTTTTTAAGGAAGCAGGTATAGTTCTAGGTGGTATCGACACCAACATAAGCGACCTTGTAGGTTCTGTTTCTAGGTTTGAATTCCAGACTAAGGAGTTACCATACACGGTATTTAAGAGAGATGAAGAAACAGGAGACCCTAATAACAATTTTATTGTTTGGGAGACCCCTCCATCTACTCCAGATGCGAAGGATGGTGTCGGAATCAGAGTGACCGCAACTTATTCAGCACCCCTGCCGACAAAGATTGTAGTATTCAATCCAGCAGATGGTGTAAAACAAGCTGCGAAGTTGTTCAAGCAGATTACCGATGAAGACGAGTTTAAGAGTGGTGCGATGGATGATGAACTTATACAAAAGGTTCCATCCCTCTATCGTGCTATTTCTCTTGGAGAGTACGACCCTAAGTCGTTCAAGCTCTAGTCTCTAGCCACAACGAATATAGTTAGGGGGGTTCGGGATTTATTTCCTGCGCCCCTCTTCCTATTTCAGAAAGATAGGTATGTTTTTTAAAGTAAAGCCGGGGGTGTTCCTCAATACAGATCACATCCACCAGATAAGGAAAGAGACTTACGACGATTCTGATGGGGTAGTCGTAGTTATTCAAATGGGGTCAGCCGTTGTGCGTATCCCCAAGTCAAGTAATTGGCGCAAAGAAATAGAGAGTGACACTGTGAAGTCCATAGTGGAGCAGTTATTCAAAGAAAGGAAACGTCGTGCCTAAAGAAACAGTTTTAGTTGCAGGGCCTCCCGGTAGTGGGAAGACTACATGGCTCTGGCAGATGATATTCAACCACATTCCCGAAGATCAACCTGTGTGGTTGTTTGATAGTGAGAAGAAACTCCGTGGAGTTATGGAGTTGTTCGCTACTGAGGTACCTAAGAATGTAACAATCCTGGATGCCGTTAGTGTTTCCGATATCGTAGTTGCCTTAGAGGATGAGATATATCCTGTCCTCGCAGGGGAACCCGAAGGTTATGGAGTTGTCGGAATAGACATGTTGGATAAGTGGTGGGAGAAAGCGCAGGAGCATTGGGTAGATGTTATGCACGATGGCAAGAAGAAGTTTTCCGATCACATTGAGACCATCGTAAAGCGCAAGAAAGATCGTGGAGATCGCAGTCCTAGTCAGTTTGAGGACAGCTTTATAGACTGGCCTGTTATAAAGAAGTGGCATAACGGTCGTATGATCGAGCCTCTACTATATGAGCAGCCCTGTCATGTACTGGCAACTACAGCCACGCGTGAGATTAGAGGGGAAGGGCCAATGGCAGATCGTTTAGGCGGGACAGGAAGACTGGCTCGTTGGGAGACGATCAATCAGATGGCTGAGGGTGAAAAGAGGAACGACTTTCGTTTCACCACCATTCTTGGTGTACAGAATATAGGACTGGCTAAACCCGAGTACCAAGCTACACTGATAAAAGACCGTACTCGTAAGTTGGGTAAGCCTACCAACCTCTATGTAAGGCAGCCGTTAATTCCAGATGACAGTGGAATACATGATCTGTGGGTAGAGTTCTCTAGTCGTACAGGCGCACCTAAATCGTTGGAGCCTTCGGGATGACTGTAGCATTCGATCATAGAGATAGAGACAAACAAACGGGGGAGCATAGATGGGCAGACCTAGCTAAAGAAGAGATGCCCTCTCTCCTCCAAGAGATTAAGGGTCTTCCTCTAGGGGACGTAGCTTGGGATGGGGTTAGTCGTAAGCAGTTAGCAGAGATAAAGACTGCCAGCGATTTAGTGATCTCTATTACAGAAGGTCATCTGCAAGATCAGGTGGCTCGAATGATAGATTGGAGAGAGAACGAACATGGGGGCGATGCTGACTTGTACCTAATAATATGCGGTAGATTATCAGCCGACCCCAATGGGTACGTTGCACACAGTAATAGTGACTGGCTCTCTCCTGAGTACCATGATAAGTACGGAGACATCCCTGCAAATCGAGAGAAGACTCCAGTTTGGAGACCGGGATACAGGCCATACACTATGGTCATGTCCTATCTGACGTCCTTACAGGAGATGGGGTTCACTGTTTTAGTAACAGCCCCCAACCTGTTTGGGCTTACGTTTAGAACAATCTATAACCGAAGTCTAAAGAAGAAGCACCATATACCTGCACCACGAAGGAATGTTTCAATCATACCTCCGGGGCAACAGGCGTTGCTATCTCTGAGTAGAAAGTTGACTCATCCACAGGCAGCTTCGTTACTAGAGTACTTTAGTTCTTTCCACGACATTGTAATTCAACCCATAGACTCGCTCGTTCAAGTAAAAGGAATCGGGCATGTTACTGCAAAGGAGATATTCGAGAATGCAAGATCAGACAAGTACATCAGTTAATCTAGGGAATGCTTTCATTCGAGGTAAGGCTACTGAGGCTACTACGGAACTTATACCCTACCTTAGAATAATGCTCTCTATGTTTGATGCAAAGCAGAAAGACTACGGCTCTGGAAACATAGCTAAGTTCGGACTGGACGGTGTACTCATACGGATGAGTGACAAGATTGAACGCCTTATCCATCTGAGAAATAAGGGGGCAGACCCTCTCAATGAATCAGTAAAAGACTCGTACTTAGACCTGTCTATCTATGGCATGATCGCTTTGATGTGTCTGGATGGAGAATGGAAAGGAGTTGAAGTAGGTGGACAACCCTCTCCTAAAGATTAAAGAGGAGATTAGAGGGTGTACTGCGTGTCCATTACATGAGTTAGAGAACCGGACACCTGTACCTCCAGACGATACGGGGCGTTTCATCATGATAATTGGTGAAGCCCCCGGTCGCGAGGAGAATAGTCATGGCAAGCCCTTTATAGGAGCATCAGGCAAATCACTCTCACAGTTACTCTCCCTAGCAGGACTCGCAAGAAGTGACTGTTATATAACTAACGTGGCTAAATGCTGGCCTGACAGTAATAAGATCGGTAAGCAGAAAGCCCCCACTAAAAAGCAACAACAGACTTGTGGCGACCTCTTCCTAAAGAGGGAAGTCGATCTAATAAAGCCCGGAATAATCCTCACTCTAGGTGCGACTGCACTCAAATATTTTCTTCCGCACGACAGCATTACAGATGTGCATGGGCAGTTACTAGAGATAGATGGAGTTCCATTGGTTGCGATGTACCATCCCGCAGCAGCAATGTATAACCCTCAACTGAATCAGACACTAGCGGACGACTTCAAGCGTCTTCCTGATTTGATAAACCGTTTTACAGAAGGGGAGTACAAGCAGGATATTCCAAGTGAGATTGTGCAAGTAGAAGATTTCCTGGAGTTATTTTCAGATGTTAATGGAACAGTTGCAGTTGACTTTGAGACCACAGATTTACGAACTCACGTAGCTGATGTAGTGGGGATAGCTGTGGCGTGGGACGATAAGGCATATTACATTCCTACAACTGAGGAAGATCATGTCTGGGTAATGAGAAAGCTACAGCCTCTCTGGGACTATCCAGACTTGGTTGCACATAACGCCAAGTATGAGATGGGAATAATCAGGAACTATGGAATAAAGCTAAAGGCTCCTCTAGAGGATACGTTGATACAGGCTGCTCTCCTCAATAAGCCACAGAAAGGCTTGAAGCCTCTGGCTCTACAGGAGTTCGGTTACAAGATGACGGAGATATCAGAACTCATAGGCTCAGGTAAGAAGCAGATAAATATGAGAGAGGTAGCTGTAGAGAAAGCTGCCCCCTATGCCTGTGCTGACGTATTCTTTACTCGAAAGTTATTCGGCGTGTTTAGTAGAGATATACCCTCTGATGTTGACCGGATATACAGGGGCATAGAAAAGAAGCTGCTACCCGCTGTTGTGTCTATGGAGCAGCAGGGATGCAAGTTAGATTCCGACGCCATAGATAACGCCCGGACTGAACTTGATGTTTTATATAACAAGGAATTAATTGAGTTTCAGACCGCTGCCCTTATAGAGCATAGCGTAGTAGTGGACGACGACTTCAACCCTATCAGCCCCAAGCAGTCTTTAGATTTCATGCACCAAGTCGGGGCTAATAAATTAGATAGCACCAACGCTAATGTAATGCAGGTGATAGCTTCACAGTTCCCGATAGCTAATAGGATTGTGCAGCTACGTCATTTGAGGAAACTCAAGGGCACTTATATAGAGGCTTTATATCGAATGCAGGGACGAGCCTATGGCTCAGTGAATCCGACTGGAACTGACACAGGTAGGTTTAGCTACAGTGGGTGGAAGATCAATGGACAACAGTGGGGAATAAACCTGCAAACAATACCTAAACCTAAGATATGGGAAGATGAAAGTAATGCTGAAAGTAATTTAGTTAGACAATGTTTTATACCCGATGATGGAAAAGTTTTTATAGAGCTGGATTATTCTCAGATAGAACTGAGGGTAATGGCTCACATGTCTGATGATCAAATGATGATAGATGCTTATATGAGAGGGGCTGATATCCATACCGAGATGCAGCGGATGGCAAAGCTGGAAGACTACATGCCTAATGCGGAGTCTGACTCAGTACGCCGGGTTGCTAAGATTATGAATTTCGCCCTGCAATATGATCCTAATGATAGAAATGCTGCATTTGTTTTACAGAGAACATGCGCTCAGGCTGGAGTCTTTTTATCTAATGAACAAGCTGATGATCTAGTTGCTGCTAAACGTGCTGCTCAACCCGGACTGTCTACCTACTACGAGAAGATCAAGAATGAGATTCGATCTAGGGGTTATGTCGAGACGTTCCTCGGCAGACGGTTACGCCTTAATTGGATAGAAGGGTATGGATGGAGAGTACATAAGTCCAACGTCGAACTATGGCGTACTGGAATAAACATGCCGATTCAAGGCACAAGCGCAGACATGATGAAAATGGCGATCATTAAGCTGTTCAATGAAATGCCCGATCATACCGATCTTATCTGGACTGTACATGACTCAGTGTTGTTACAGACCCCGATTGGGAATGAGCAGGGTATAGCAGAGAGAGCAAGGACTTTGATGGCTGGCGTTCTACAACTAAACGTACCTGTAGAGGTAGATTACAAGGTCGGTTATAACCTAGCCGACATGCACTAGGAGATACTATGAATGAAGAAGCCTTTCGTTACGCAATTATGCAATTAGACGTTACGGAAAAAGAAGAAGAAGTAATGAGGTTAGTCTGTCAGGGATTCAGTAACAGCGAGATCGCACGTATTCGCAAGACCTCATCCGGAGCAGTAGAGAAGATGCTTCAACGAATGCGTAGGAACTTTGGACTGGACTCTAAGGTTACGCACAAGAACCCTCGGGTTCACTTGATCAATGTATTCTGGAATACGGCATGGAGTAATAGGGAATCGGAGGTAGTAAAACTGTGATCTGCTACCAGACTTATACCTATCAGCTAGAGACACAGGATACGTTTCCACCGGAAGTCCCCTTTAATACCAGTAAAGAGGAGCTTAAATGGAAGCCCGCTGAGTACTCAATAAACTATAACGAAAAGGAGGAATGCTTCGAAGTAGAGGTTACTTGGATACTAGACCTAGAGAATAAATGGAACGTACTCTAATCCTCAAATACCTGTCTACATACAACTAAGGCTGTTCCGCTCTCTACCTCTGGAAGCCATTGGGACGGATTCCCTCCCCCTACATGTTGGGCTGGAACCCCTTGAACTTCCACGTAGAGTGTTGAACTGTCAGCTACATTCGTGACTGCATTCTTGCCCGGAAAATCTAACGATAATAGCACCGATGATATAGCAGCATCATTCAACGCTTCTAATACATCATCCGCAGAAGACCACTCATACTGATTCAGACGTACCGTTTCTTCCAGATCAACAAGGAACGCTATCTCATGTATCTGGGGTGGTTTCTTTTTGTAATACGTAACTGGATAGAACAGGGCAGGAGACGTCGCGCCGTCAGTAACCAATGTATATCTATGTCTCCACGCTCTACCCGAAATACCTGGCCCTCTTGTCGTGGATGCTCCATACCTGATTAGTCCATCCGTATCTGCGGTAAACGTAGCTATTGTTGCGGAGTTCGTCTGATATGCGTCCGAGTACTCCAGAGCAGTCTCTACCTTTACGGACTTACCCGCATCGAGTCCCTTGAAACCCCCACCACTGGCTAAGATAGTACTGTCTACCTCTGACATTCCTCCGTCAAACCACGGAGTTATGATTATCCCAGAAGTAGCGAACTGCCTTCCTGCATAACCACTGTTGTTCAATGGGTCTTCTAAAATCTTTCTCAAGCGATAGAAGATTGCATCTGAGTTCCCAGCATCGGCGTCCTGTGCCAGTACTACAAGGTCGATTGCCCCTCCACCTAAAGTATCATGCAGCATAATAGAGGATATCGTCTTCAAGGCAGATGAACCATCAAGTGCAAATACATAATGCCATCCCTCCCCATCATAGGCAAAGATATAAGCACCTGTAACTCCGTTGATCGCACAGAACAACCAGCGATCTGATGCAGTAAGCGACGTAAATCCCTTCCTAATAGCCGACCCTAACATATCGGTAGGAACAGTCCCTAACTCCATAGGACTTATCTCTTCCCACGACCCATTGAAGTTAAATTTAACTAAACTCTTACCTCTAGGAATATATAAGCTACCGTTCCATACTAGGGGCTTGGTGTCAGTGGTAGGAGTAACGTCAGTCTGGAATTTAATTATAGGAAGGATATCTGCGCCACTAATGTCAATCAAATACAACCCATTATTCGTAACAAGATATAGAGCGGGGTCTCCGTCAGCGTCGAAATACTCTACAAGTTTAGCCCAAGCATTAATGGAAGACCCTCCACTATTATAAAAATTAGATATCTCCAACCCCGCTACATCAGCCCAGTTATCTCCACCATCCGTACTCGTTTCTATTTGAAAGACACCGTTAGCCCTCTCCCAAGTAACGGCATAGTGGACAAGACCTTTGAAGATAACAACGTCTAGAGGATAATGGCTCATAGGAGTACTTGCGGTAAAATCCGCAAATGCACCAGCAGCATTAATCGTAACTATCACAGCAGCACAGGCTCCCGGAACTCCTCCCCATATCTGCCACACCCCCTGATACTCAGTAACAGCGGTAGGTCTATAGTTTGTGTACCCAGAGGTAAGGTCTTTAGCTTCAGTCCAAGCACTTCCCGACCAGTACGCTATAGACTCCTCTTTCAAATCAGACCATGCGAAAATTCCTGGGTAGTTCGCTGATGACCTAGCCTTGAACAGTCCTGAGTAGTTATGATCTGGTTCCCCGCTGGTTCCATCATTTGTATGAGACATAGCTTGGGCATTAGCAGGAAGAGTTATCTGACCTTCCCACCTAGTCTCTAGAGTAGAGTCGAAGAACCCCCTGTAACTAGGGTGTCCTGTATCTGGGTTCGCCGGGGGGTCTCCAACTGCTCGATAATAACCTAGTCCCGAGCGAAAACTTTCTTGAATCCACTGGTTAGCATTAGTTCTATCTCGCCTCTGTAAGTTACCTACAATACGAAGAGGCTCAGGCCACGGGTCGAATGCTTGAGTCCTGATCTGACCCCTGACAGCATAGTTCTTTCCATCTAACTTTACTTCGTTAGCCAATTATTCCTACCGCCCGAGAGTTCTTTGGATAGTAACTTTGGGTCTCTCTCTTTAGGGTCTGGTAGTCTCTCTCAAACCTATCCTCAGACGTAAGCTGTGAAGCAGCGCGTAGAACCAGTAACTCACTATTCGCTTCAATGGTATCTGTATCCGCAGTAGGAATAGCCGGGTATCCCATCCCATATAACAATAGAGTTCGGTTCTTCTCTACAGGACGGAGCAGNCGTAGTACTGGACTCGGGTTTCCTGACCCTGCATCTACTTCCCATTCAGTCAGGGCTAGTTGATCAAATACCTCAGTCTCATTTGGGTCACTGGTAGTAGGCGAAGATCGTGCCATCTTTACGACGTCTAAAGTCTGTATCGTACTAGGAAGAGAATAATCTCGGGACTCCTCTTCCGATGTTACATAAGCCCATGCCACAGCTACCGACATAGCAGCAGCCGCACTTATCTCTACAGAATAGATAGTACTGGGAAGTCCGGTAGTAGGGCTTACAGTATGACTTACTGACATCATCTCCCATCCAGACCCACCATGAGCATCACTACTTGTTGCAGTAGTTACTCCGTCATTGATCTTCAGAGTAAGCCTGCTTGCAACCGTACAGTGGACTAGAGCATAAAAAGTAGGAGCCTCTCCATCATGTACCTTTGCCGTAGTCTGACTGAAAGTAAGTGTATTGCTAGAACCGTTAGTTAAAGTAGCAGCGTAAGGGCCACGCCTATTCAAGTCTGAATTCCTAGCAACAGCAGCACCACTACCGGATAGTGCCCAGTTATCGGGTGCAGAGGAAGTCCCGCTTGTCCAATCAGAGAACAAAGCGTTCTGAAGCACATTCCGGGTAAGGAGGCTTCTATTCCTGATTCTTCCTACATGAAAACGACGATCTGCCCTTAACGCTGCCGATATAGCGTCGTTGTAGTCACCTATCCGAAACTTTCTGTGTATCTCATACTGGCTAGTTGTATCGGGAGTTGTAGTCCAGTTTGGGGTTATAGTCACAACGCCACCAGTAGACTGAGCAGTAATAAATCTCTCCTGCCCGCTACCTGTACCAGTATGAATATAAATCCAACACCCTTTTAATCTGTCCGCAGTCATAAACGTCAGATTGTAGTCGTCCGTGAGTGTTGACGAAGCTCCTGCCGTAGCAGTTCCCTCAGTAACTTTATCTTGTACCCTAAAAGATATATCGCTTCTAAGACTTCTTCGGGTTACAGTTTCGAATACGCTGACCACGATTATTTTTTCCCTTTGAGAATACCTAACTTCTTCCCAAACTTAGCCCATTCCGGGACTGTAACTTTACCATCAGCAAACATAGTCACCGCATATTCGGCAACTTCCTGACGTTCTTCTTTTGTATCTAAGTTATTGAAAATCGTCTGCCCCACAGCTATGAGATCGCGACTCTCTTTAGATAGAAATAAAGCTCCTAGTAAACCTAACATAGACTTCCTCTTACTACTTACGACATCGGCACCCACCGATGTTTCGTTACGATAATTTATTCAGCTTCAAGAACCTTCATCCCCAAAGCTATAATCCCCCCGATACTAACAGATGCAATCTCGTTATAGTCGTTGAGTATACCTATGACAGATAGCCCTCCGAGTACAACTATAGCTGAAAGTATCTGCGGTCTGAGTTTACCTATCAATTATACCCCCGATCTCCCAGTGAACCCTTGAAAAGTCATTCGCTCTATAACATCCACACGCTCTATGAGATAGGCAGTATTTTTAGACACCTTTTGAAGGCGTATCCATATACGAAGCTGTACCCCTAAGATAGCAATGATAGAGGCTGCTCCTACCCCTAGCAAAACTGAGATTATATTGTCTGTAAGCTCCATTTATTTTCCCTTCTTATTCCCTAACGTTGACCCGGTTAGTAACGCTCCGAAAGCTAGGTGAAATAACCCACCGCCCTTGAGTGTAAACGGCTCATGCTGACTTACTAATTTCTTTAGATACTCCATTTGAACCAGTGGGTCTTCTATCAGTTGCAGATTTACCATATAACTGTCTATGTCCAAGCCCACCCTAGATAGCCCATACCATATAGGCACGACCATGAAATCATATACACAAATAACGAGATAGGTAATTAGAGCTGTCCACCTCCAGTAATCAGTCATTACTTCACACTGATTGCCTGTTCTGCGTTGTTGGTAAGGGTTGAAGTAGATACCTTAGTCGTGGCAGCTACTATGAAGTCTGCACTATTTATACCTGTACCACTCCCAAAAGTACTGTTCTGAATTGTTAATGTTCCAGCCTTGATGTTGGATAAATCTATAATTCCTGTATAACTGTTCACATTCTTGATCGTTAGCTTTGCACACGTAGAAGCCGTAGCAGCGTCTATCCAGATGCGGTCATAGTCTGACCCTGTGATAGCGGGCAGGTCTACTGCACCACGGTCACTGGTCACGGTTATATCTATAATCCCATTCGCAACAGTTGGACTAAACGAGTTACCGTCAGCCTTGTTGTCCTTGATTACAAGGTTGTAGATTTCTGATACACCCAGTGTCAACTGCTTCGCTACAACGTTATCTATAAGCACCTCGTCGCATTCAATAAAGACGGTTGCTCCGCCTGTTGTGGTCTTGAGCGACTGCGTGATAGTTGCGTTGCCCACGTTTACATCATCAATTATGATCGAATTGATTCTGGCTCCACCTATGTTCAGCTTCAACGTCTGAGTCTCAGGCGAGTCACTGGATGGGTCTAAGCCTATCGGCACACTGGTGGTTCTCTCATCCATCGTATATTCCGCTGCCATAGGAAAGGTCTTAGCCTGTTCTACCCCTATTACTGCGAATGTAACGGCTGTAACGACGACCAATGCAGCAATCGTAATGGATATTCCCGCCATCTTCTTGAACTGACCACCGATAGTAACCCTTGTTACTAATCTAGGAATCGCCAGTGAAAATCCCGGCAAACGTACTTCAATACCGACTTTAGGTACTCGAAATCGAGGCAACCTTATTGTCTTGTTTCTTATCTGGAGTTTCATTTATCATCCCCCGACTGAGCGTAAGCCTTCAATATCTCTGCTAATCCACCGCTTACTGGTATTGAAAGCACCGCTAACGCCAATAGTAATGGCTCAATATTGTCCAGGGTTTCTGGGTTACTCGTAGCACTCCAAATTATACGCCCCGCTAAGAAAAGCCACACGATGACGATTGGGAAGAACACCATCAGGACAATAAGCTGCGAACCTGTAAGCGTTACATCCTTGCCATTAGGTTTTTCATCCTTCTTTTTGTCATCTGCCTTCTTTTCAGCCATTACTATATCTACTTAGTAGCCTTACCACCTTAGATCAATGCCTGTCTTCCTAACAAACGACCTTCGACCTCTAGCTAAGTTTGTACGACCTTTAGCTATATTCTTACTAACCTGCCTACCATGTTTAGTTAGATTAGTACGAGTCTTTCGTGCCCCGCTTCTTATCGCACCTGTTACCGCCCTATTCGCCGCTCTATGAGTCTCAGATATACTAATCCTACGTGGCCCTTTCCACGGAGAGACGTTGGACTGACTTCTTACAGCAGAACTTACCTGCTTTGTTCTTGCTTTTATTCCCGCAGGACTACTAGCCCGCCTCATTGCAAGATTTCTAGTAACTGTATTCCTTTTTCGTTTTGGTTTTCTACGTGCCATAANTAAAACCTCTTCTGAACTTGTTCTATCAAGACTGAGTTAGTACTTCTTACCCTTCTTCTTCTTCTTTTTCTTAGGTGGACGCCCTACTTTACTACCATAAGTTCCTTTACCCTTTGGCATCTTTTTTCTCCGTTGCTTCCTTCTCAATGTCCTGAGTTAGCTCAGCCCGCCTTCTCGATTCAGCAGCAATAAGTAGTAGCTGCTTGAACGTAGGGTTGCAAGCCATCACTACGTCTACGTCCTGCATTGTTATCGTTATGTTGTTATCTGTGGTCATGTTAGTCCTAGTGTATAAGTCTGCCGTTTTTACGCTTATCTGCTATTTCTTTTTGCGTCGCACCAATCTTACCGACAGTCGCTTCAAGAGTGCCAATCCATGGTACATCTTCATGTAGTGGCTTTGTTTCATGTCCGGTTAATCGCCTCAAGGTATTCAACTGGCTTACAGCGTTTAGAACATCCCCCTGTCCTGCTCCCGGCAACAGGGCAGCTACTCGATGCTCCAATATCTCCAGATAGCTAGCTGCTTGATGCGTGTCTACGTTTTCGGTGTCGAAGTCCGTTGCCTCTACAAGTTCCTGCTTTATCTTCGCCCACTCAATGAGTTCATTTACCCTATGCTTTGCTTCTCTCCTCATATTTTCGCGAGAAAATAAAAGTTCATCTAGTTGCACTTCTGAGTCCATAATGTCAAGTTCGTCAGTTAACTCCGCTGAGTCTCGCTTAATTCGCTTTATGGCAATCTCATTAGCACGATACTTAAACGACAACCAAATCAGTGTTTCGTAAAAGGACGCTTGCTCTCGTACTGACTGCCAGTATTTAGACGCATTGCTCGGAAATTTCTGGTCATTGAGAACAGAGAAGCGCATCTCAGTAGGAGTTCGGAACCCCTGTTTTTTATTAATTGCCTCAACCATCTCTGCATCTAGGGCATCCATAACCTGTTTTTGATCTGAATTAAATAACGGTTCTTCTTCTGTAAGAATAATCCTAGACTTTAGCTTGTCGATGTCTGTCATGATAATGTCCTTGCCTCTTGGTCGCCGTTAGCTACATGCCCATCATAGATAGCCTGTGCAGCACTTGTTGAAATTAGTGTCAAATCATTAAGAGCAACCCACTCCCTTGCAAGGGGATTGTCGATTACTTCAATTAAATCGGATGCTCGTTGAAACGGCTCAACTGCGGGGTCTCTCAACCGAACATACTCAGCTCTTTCAAAATTTATATTTTCTAATGATTCTTGTATATACAACATAATATTAATCCCAAGTAGCGTGAAATGTAGTCTGAACTTTTGTATGGGTATCGGCTGCTGTATATGTATATCCTGCATGATATACGGCTCCCTCACTTGCAGAATTTCCAATTGTTGCTACTGGAAAAGTACCGTTATACAGTCCTCCAAGCGTTCCCCCTGCGTCCGGTGCTTGGTTTTCTACTGACCAAGCCGATCCATCCCAACGGTTAGCACTACGATTAACTACGTGAGGCGTAGGACTACCGTAAGGAGAGTTGTAATTTATTCCACCGTAGCCCACGGCAAAAGTAGACCCATCACCCCACGATGCTCCATATGCAGCATCATTAAGACAATTCGTGATTTCTGTCCAAGTAGTGCTATCAAGGGTTTCAGCACCAAAAAAATCCCACCCAGCATCATAGGAATACCCCGACCACTTAATCGCATCAGTAGAGCTTCCTGCGTGCTTATGCAAATGAGTATTCTGGTTGCACTCTCCTGCATTAGACCAAGCTACGTCATTCCATACTTGATTCGTTGCATCATTATCCCCGGCATCCTGTATAGCATTTGCGTCAGTTGTGCCAGTTCCGCCTCTGTGCGCTCTCACCATATCTGCGGAATTAGTCCAACCTGTTCCGTCAAATTTCTCCGTAGTTAAGGATGGGTTTGTAAGAGCTGCTCTGGCAAAAGCCAATGCTGCCGTTCCGCTCCCACTAAGCGAAGGATTTGAAGAAGCCTCATTCAAATCCCAGTCCCCATGGTCACTCCAAGAAGTTCCGTTATATTTTGTTGTCACTTTAGTTCTTGATGAAGGCTTATATCCCCCTGCCATAAAACCCTCTGCTATTGTTCCTGTGTAACCTGTACTGGAGACGAATGTATAATCAGCACCCGCAGTCCAAGTTAATCCGCCCCACGGTGCAACGCCAGTAAACTCCAATGAATTAAACGCTTGGATGTTAGCATCCGTCATGCCATTGACCTTTTCAATACTGGCAATCGCAACACCGTTTACTTTGTCAACCTGATTTGCCAAACTATTCTCCCGTATGCTCGATTACATCTATGCTTGGCATTACAAGAAGAACATCATCTGTTATTGCCACACCCACTCTTTGAGCATAATCTCCGTCATCATTTGGTGCGGTTAGTGACAAGTCTCCAGGATCAGCTTCTTCTATGTATACAGCCTGTCCCTTTGTTCCAAAGTTCCAATCATCGTGTCTGAATACCCCGTGTGTCATTACGTAAACATCATCATCGGCACTGCCAGCAGCAGTTGTAGCAACGCCTATGCAAGGGCCTGATAGAGTTCCGGTAGCGTCAGCAACCGTTTTTATCACCCTGCCAGTTGTATCTATTGAAACAGCATCACCTATAGCGACAGCAGCTCCCGCATCAAACAAGACTACTATTCCGTATCCTGTGTTATTACCACTAGCACCTCCGGTAGCTGGCTCATCGTCTGCTGGTCTACTACCTCCAAGTTTTATAACTTTTCCATCGGCTACCGCTACGTCACCCGCAGGACTTAAGTTCCCTGTTGATACTGCCCCCGTAGTGTCGAATGTGCTTGAACCAATGTCGATATTCCCAAAGCCAGAACTTATAGCACCCGCAGCCAAAGTACCTACCGCATCAATACTGCCTTCAATGTCTTCTGCAACTTCAGCAGCGGTACGACTTTCCAATCCATTAGCAGTAAATCTGGCATATTCATTATCAGCTATATCCGCTCCATCAATTTCTACAGCGTTATCATCTGAAATTCCAAAGGTAAGAGATGCCTGTGCGCCTAAGTTAGACCTCGCTCCCGAAGCAGATGACGACCCAGTACCACCGTGTAAAACTGCTACATCTGTAGCTTCCCATGTACCAGAAGTAATAGTACTTACGCCCGTAATAGCAGACTGGTTTGCAACTTGAACTAATCCAGATGAGTTAATAGCCTCAGTAGTTCCTGAGTAAATAGAACCATCAAATCTGGCATTACCCGCATCTACCCACATAGCCCACGGACGAGTAAGTGTTTGATTAGTCCCCGCTGCAACAGTCCCACTTATATAAAAGGTTGCTGCATCACTCGTAGTTACACCCGTATTACTAGCTGCAAGAGTAGGTGCCTCTATATTTACATGAGTAAACTTCGCAGTAGTAGCGTCCTGAGCGGTAGCACTATCTGTAATGGTATGGGCATCTACATGAATGACTGCCCCATCTCCCGGAGTAACAGACTTATTGCCATCTAAAATAATATCCGTAGAAGTAGCCGAAGCAAGGACAGAATTCCCTGTTCCATTAGGTGCCAGGGTTATATCCCCATTAGCCCCATCAGTTATTGTGATCGTTCCAGTAGTAGAGTTCCCCGTTGCAAGGGTTAAATCAAAGTTTCCACTGGACTTGAGGGTACCCGCAGCACCCCCTGTTCCCACTACAACCGTACCGTTTATGGCGACCTCACCATTTGTGGAGTTGGTTATAGTCTCGTCATTCTCTAAGATAATTCCCGTAGAGCCAGTAATATCTATGCTTATAGGGAATGTGACCCCACCACCATCAGCTATCGTCATGGCATTATCGCCATCGGTGAAAGCTATACCCGTTGTCTGAACTTCGCCGGGGACGTTTATCCCCACAGCAGCGTCCAGTATCGTCATATTTACAGCGTCAGCATTATCAGTAAAGATAAGGTCTTTACCATCGGTTTCCAGTTTGATTGTTACATCACCAGTACCACTTTCAGTAATCCTGAGTACTTCTGTCCCGCCATCTTCAAATATAAAAATCCCCGCAGCACTATCGAATTCAATATTTCCATCTACATCCAGAACTAAATGCGCTGCTGTAGCGTTATCATCTACAGTTGTTAGGGTAGTCGCGCCGTGAGTAGTAACTGCTAAGGTTGCGAGATCACCTGTATCAGTACTATCAGTAATAGTTATAGTTGAGGCATTAAGATTAATGTAGTCAACTTGTAAGGTTGTAAGTGTGCCAGCAAGAGCTGTTGCTGTATCGGCATTACCTTCAAGATTAGCCTTGATCGTTCCTACTGTACCAGCGACAACTTCCGACGTTATCGAATCGACCTCGGGAATGAACATCAACTTATAATCAGAATCATCTATACCTAAAAACGCTGTTTTAGCAGCAGAACCAGTGTGGTACTGCATTGCAATACCGACGTCTTTATCGCTATCTCCCGCTAAAGCACCACCCCCCGAAGCAGTCTGCAAATGAATAATGGGGTCTACATAAGTAGTAGTAGTCGAATTGATAGTTGAAGTAGTTCCACTAACCGTAAGATTCCCCGCAATAATTACATTATTGGAGTCATCTATAGTGACACCACTATTCTGAAGAGAGGCTCCGCCTGTTCCATCCCATCTAACTATGGCATTATCCGTGGAAGACCCCGGCGCACCAGTAATGATCTGTCCAGTACTTAGATATTCAACACCCATTAAATAACACCTTTATGCTTCGGAGAAGAATACGCAGTCGATCTCACCGTCGGAGCCACCCTTGCGTATAGCTTTGAACTGATCTATTTCAGTTTCCTTAGTAAGAATAAAAATATCCCCCGAAGTACTTGTGAAACCCGCGGCTGCTGTGGGGTCAGTTCCATCTGCCCGCCACCGAATAGACTGATCATTCACCCTTATCTGACAGGCTGTGACGTTCTCAGCGGGGATAGTCGGCCCTACAGCACTTGTACTGACCGTAACTGTGTCATGTCCCACAATTTTATGGGACTCAGAGTTAAAAATATTAAAACCAACTATGTTTGGCATATCACACCTTTATTAGTGGAGGCCAGCCTAACTGAATACCTCCACATTAGTTTCTACTCGAAACCTGCAAGCCGAATAACACTCGTAGTCCCAGTTGGGCCAACATCTACTACTACTCCAATAGGAGGAGTAATAAACGTGTTTGGAGTAGCTTCGGTAAGAGCATGAGCCTCTACTGAACCAGCGGTTCCATTAGATGCCATAACTCGTTGACCAATAACTACAGCCCCATCTGTAAGAATTCCAGCGTCACCCGTAGTCTGTATCCACCCGTAACTACCGTCAGCACCAATACCAACAGAAACACCAACAAGGGCACCTGTCAGAGTAGTTGGAGAGACAAGAAGCTCTTTGTAAGCACTCTTTACGAGTTTTACATTAGAGGTAGCATCAATCGCAACTGCAAGTCCATCTGCAATAGTTACGTTAGCGTTAGCTGCACCAGCAGCCACTTCGTTAGCGGTAACAAGGTATGAATAACCTTCGCCAGTGTCATCCGCAATCGTAAGCGTACCCCCCACATACTCATTTACTACAAGAGTAATGGAGGTTGCTATCGAGATGATCGTGTCACCGGCTGCTACACCCGCACCAGTACCACTTCCAGTAGGGTCTAAGTCATCGTGGGCACCATCTGGGCCTTCACGCTGAACTAGATTACTGGCTGCTGTAGTACCACCGAACTCTGCATACCTAAAGGTTCGGTCATTCTGTACCAACTTAGTTCCTAACGGAAACAGTTGGGTTGTCCCGACGGTATAGGGGTCAATGTCCCCCGGCATCGGGTCTATGTTGTTGAAGTCGAAGTTTGGGTCATAGGGTAGTTCAACTGTCTTACCAGAAGGAAGACGAAAATACCCATGAGCAATGTTTGCCATAGTTCTTTATCCTCCCTATGCCACTACTGCTGCGTCTTCGATGTCGTAGATTCTACCTACAGACATACGAGAGCCATCAGCTAGGTTGTAGTACATGCGATGCCTGAGACCGGAAGCATCAAAATCTTCCAGACTCGGGAAGTAATCAACCATGAGAGGCTCACCCGGAGATGCGCCATCACCACCAAATGCAAAGGTAAGTCCACCTTCGCCTCTGGCAACCTGTCCACGTTTGATTGCAAATACGCTGTACTGATTATCCCCGCCATATCCAGCAGCGGACGCTAACGCCCGAAGTGAACTACCATCAGTACCAGTGTTCTCTTGTTCTGCAACAAGATAATCTGAACCGATAACCGGGGCACCATTCCACGAAGTAACCCTGCGACCCAAATCATCTAACGTAAAGTCGATGTTGCCGAAGGTATTCGTAGCTAGACCTGCTTCCTGCACGTATGCAGATAGTCGATCTAATATCACATACGGGAACAACCAGAAGTCGATTCCGTATTTCATTTCACGCTCTAATTGACGCATGTTAGCAAGAGCAAGTCCCGCTTCCTGTTCGTCAATATTCAAACCATTCGTAGCCCCACCTAGCGCGGTTGGGTAAAGCTGCGATATGTAATGCAAGCCTCTAGCTTCAGAAGAACCTGCTGCACCATTAGTCGGGTCTCCATAGAGGAGATCAGTGTTAGCACCCTGGACTATAGCTTTACGGTCTTCTAGAGCTTGGATGGCTGCATAATTATTAAAGGTTCCATAGACACCTTCAACATACTTGTTCAAAGCAGTCTGCTTATAACGAATTACCAATGCTTCATTGATAGTGTCATAAGTAGTCTCTTCTGACCAAGCAAGTTGGGAGCCGATGGACGCTCGACTGGAAGTTCCTACTGTGCCTTCACGAACCCATTCAAGCTGCGTACCTGATTGCTGCATTACCGGAAGAAGACCCATCAAACCACCTCGTTTGATATCTTCCTCGATAATACCCGCGACACGCTTTGCCTGACTAAGTTCCTGAGCCTCAGCAAGTGAATTCCAATGACCACCTGATGCTGCCAAAGTTATTTACCTCACTTTAATGAGATTGATTTCTTGGATGAATCTATCAGAGCGTTCAGTTCACCTTGCGCTCTAACTAGAGGGTCATCGCTCACGGATTGAGTCGAAGAACCATCAAGAATTCCTGTACCTGTGACACTCCCGTTAGGCATATTAGTCTGCGAAGCGGTTGGGGGTTTAGCAGCCTCATAAATTGCTAGAAGGTCGTCAAGACGATCTACAGTATTAGCACGATTCAGGATAGATTCAGGTACTCCACCAAGAGCGAGTTCTTTTTTTCTGTAACTTAGTAGTTGAGAATCTTTGTCCTCAAGTTGTTTTTGTACAGAAGCTAGTTCGCTAGTTCGTTGAGACTCTGCCTCATCCTGTTTCCACTTATTCTGCAATGCCCTTTGACTTTCAGTAAGTTCTACAAACCCACCTGTGCTGTTAGATACAAAGCCTCCGTCTTTCAAGCCCGCAATTTCCATCTGTAGATTCTTATTATTCTCCGCTGCGGAGGCTAATTGAGAATCCAGACTAGACCTGAGACCAGAGGCATCCTTCTCGAACTTCTCCGAAAGACTTGAAACATGGGATGTTAGAGCGTCCGATACTTTTGTACGAACCGCTTCATCACTAATTTGTCCAAGTACTTCATTAAAACTTTCATCTGCCATTACGCAATCTCCCTAAACTCCCATAACGGGGCCATCTAAGGCCAACTGTAGGCCAGTAATTCTGATTATATAGTAGAACTGATTCATAGGCTAACTCTGTTGGGAACCGTACATACGATCAAGTCGGAATCTTCCCCCATCCGATTGCCACCAGCTTCTTGATGTAGGGTTAGTCCAAGTCGTAGTGTACCCAAAAGCCCTGAGAGCATAATCTACTCGGGGATTCCTCTTCCTCAAATCCTTCTTCTGCCTATTAACTAACCTAGTCCATTGTCTATATAGAGGGTTCAATCGCATATCTGCAACACGATCATCGTCCCCAAGATAAAGAGTACGATAGTACTCATCAATAAACGAACTAAGCCCAAGTTCATCAGCAGCATCCCTAGCAATCGAGAAGTAATCTCCAAGATCACCCCGACGTAATTCCCTCAACGCCTTCTCAGGCTCAGTCATGTTACGTTCTGTGTGCTGAATAAAGAGATCGGTATACTCATTGGGAACTACCTGATTCATAAAGGTTTCCTGTGCATCAAAGAAATCATCAAACTCAGGAACCCCATCACCATCTCGATCTTGCGGTCGAATGCTGTAGTAGTCATCTAAAAGCTCATCAAAAGGATGTCTTAGACCAATTACATCAGACCCAAGCCTTTCTCGTAGGGCTAAATGATCTTCATGAGTCAACGGAACTTCTGCATAATCCGCAGTTGGGTCTGTGACTCTGTAGTCCCCCAAAGAAGCATCCCATTTTCTACCTGTAAGCACCTCTTTTTGAGTAGCAAGTTTAGCCCTATGCTCAGAGATTATATCTCTAAGAAGTTTTCCACCAGTCTCCCCTCGCTGCCAATTTAAAAACGTCTTGTTAATCTGTTCTGTAGCCTCAGTTCTTTGTGCATCTACACTTAAATAGAATTTACGTTTGAGATCAGTTATACGCCTTTGCTCCCCACCTTCAAGCAAGGCTCGGGCAGCATTGAATCCATCCGCATTATTAATCTCGAACATAGCAGCTTTAAGGGGCTTAGGCATAGGAACTACATCTAAAACGGAGACACCATCTCTACGAAGTTCATCTAACTCCTGCTGCGAAAGGTTAGTCCAAGTCTTGATAGCTTCGTCTCGGGCTTTCCTGTACTCAACCTCAGCATCTCCCCGCCATCTAACCATACCTAACTGGGCACTTATCCACTCAGCCCTAGCTGCATCTTCAACCGCCGCATCTAATTCTTGGGTAGGAATCGAACTACCTTCAAGGGGACGGAGTGAGTCAAAGTCTACATCCTTCGGATTATACCCACGCTCAATAATATGTTTAGCTATCATGTGCTGTTGAAAGCGATCATGAAACAGTGAGTTACGCATTCTTCCAACAGGCTCAGAAATTCCGGGAATCTTCATCATCTGAAGAATCTGTAACGGGGACTGTAAAAGATCGGGAATTACTTCTCCGAACTCGCCTTCCCTATCCTCCATAATATGACCAGGAATCAAGTATTTAGTAAACAATCCAACATGAGGGCCGGGGTAAAACCCAAACCTCTCCATAATACTCTCAGCTTCAGAGTACTTACCCATAACTCCAGTCTGCTCCGTACTTGGGTACTCGGCATTCACCATCCTCTTTGTAGAATTAAAGAGAGTCCCCCCGATAGGGTTCAGCCCCCACGTATCATTCCACGGCTGGTCGCTAGGGTGAACATAACCTTCATCTGTTCCCTGCCAAAACTTTCCGTCTGGATGGTTTGTCTGCCAAGCTACCGGATGAGTAATACTGGTTCTGAATAAGAAGGGAAGTCGAGATGTCTCATATTTCCAGAATGGGAAGATAGTCTTCATTACATCATCAATTACGTTTTGATCTGCATAGTTAACGAATGTCTGCTTCAAATCTTCATGGGCTTCAGAAATAGCCTTTTGCTGTCGAGCATGACGTAACTTCGTTTTACTCTTAGCTACTGATTGTGCAGCAGCTCCTCGAAGAATCATCGGCTCCCCCTTAGCCGTTACATGCTTGACCCCTAATCTACCGTCAATCTCATCTGCAATAGATTTACCGAACTCTCTAATTATGCGGGACTCTTCATCCGGAACTTTGATCTTCGCTGCTCCCTTTAGCTCTTGCCCTAAATTATCAAGCATCCTCTCATACTTACGGAAGTTATCCCCCCTCGCAAACCTTAGATTCTGAGACCCCATAACCTGCTTATAAACAGCTATGACCTTATCTCGGGTTACGCCTGAATGTCCGGCTGCATCAGCCCTTCTTAGAACAAAATCAGCAAATTGATCTTCCGTCATAAAGGCTGAGTGGAACATACCATCAACTACAGAGTCAGGGACTCCTCCAGTAATGTAGGCAATTTTCTTTAAATCTAATTTTCCTTTAAATACCTTAGCTTTTATCTCCGCGGCGTCGCCTAGTCCCATCGCAGCTCTTAGTTCGTTTTGGGTAGCTAACCGCGTTACATTAGCTGTCTCCCGCTTTCTTATAAACTCTTTGTACCCATTAGAACGGATGTCGTAGTGTTCTCTCCACCACGCATCATCCTGTAGCCACTTCTTCCCCCGAGTCTCTTCGAAACGTCCTCGAATAATTCGGTGCATATCCCCTACATAATCATCCATATCTTTTAATTGCTGGTCTAACGTACCAGATACGCTCTTAGTCCATTCAACGTCAGCTAACCACTTCTTCTCGGCATCCCGAACTATAGATACTATTTCTTCCCTTGATCGTCGAATATGAGACAGGGCAGCATCTACTTCATTTGAGGCTTTAGCGTTTATTGCCCTCCGAACATTCGCGCGTGTATTAGGCTGTGCTGCCCGGAATCCCGCAGTCAATTCAATATCATCTATCTTGGTCAGAAGTTGGTCTGCAAGATCAAATACCGTCTGTGAGGCTGAATAAAAGTCTTCCTTTGACGAGATATTCTTAAGGGAATCGGCTGCAAGTTGGAGTGAAATCCTAATCCCTTCAGGGCCAGCAATATACTCAGAGTACGCCTCTTCTTTGAGACCCTTCATAAACTGCCGTAGCTGCCTTGTAGTTCTATTAGGGTTAGCAACCCACTCTTCTAGACTTGCTCGGGTAACATCTGTAAAGACAGTCTCAGAATCAGAGTTGAGATACTTGCTTATAATACCGATCATCTCCTCTTGATCCCACGTATCATTTGCAAGGTCTATTGCATACTTATCTATAGCATCCCCACCTAAATGAAGACGCATTAGCATACCCTTCTTCAAACGCTCTGCACGTTCAGGGTCTACATTATCTAGCTGCTGGTCTATTAGCTTTATAAGCTCAGGCTCATGCTCAAGAAGATCATCCATAATACGTTGAGAAGAACGCTCCATCATATAAAAGCGACGGAACTGACGAGACCATACAGATGATTTATCCCTCCACGCTACGGGGTTAAGCCATGAGAGGGTATTCTCAACCCGATTCCTAATCCGACCTGAAGGTAACTTATCCAAGATAGGCTTCATAAAACGGCTAGTCTCGTCAGTTAGAAGAAGTTTTTCCTTTGCCCCCTGAGCAACCCCTCTGATGATATTGTCAGAACCTAATAGCGAGTCCCCTAAAAGGTCAGTAGGAATATCACTAAACCCTACCATCACTTCTTCGTACTCTTTTATAGACGCTTTTCCTACTTTGGTCTTCCCTAACAACTGCCTGATCATGTCCTCCCCCGCGTTCTGGAGAGAGAATGCCGGGAACATAAGTACCATTCCAGCAAGAGGACGCCCGACTTTATCGTAAAGAATATTGTTAACAGCGTAGGTACTAAATCTATAAGAATTACTAACAATACCTGCTATAACCCCTTGTCTATTCTTTAAATCAGCAACAGAAAGTCTAAATCTTC
>JGI25130J35507_1000103_pt1 | contig 27607 bp, 14 predicted proteins | sample ETNvirnome_2_300_FD_35507 | JGI IMG/M metagenome (IMG submission 35507)
GTCCCTTTCTTTATGGAGTAGATATGACAGTAGTACCATGGTCTGATCGACAGCCCGATCTCTTTTTGAGACGTCGGAATCCCGGTGGGAACTGGGGTAGCGAAGAGATCTTCAGACACTCTTTCTCAGGCGTTGACATCCGTGCTATTGTGCATGTCGACCCCTTTGAGGACCACAACGGCCGCCGGCGAACAACCAAAGAACTTGGTACTCTTCAAACCCTCAGTGTCAGCGTTTTTAGAGACAAGCAGCAGGTGCGTGCCTTGGGAACAGTGGCTGACAAAGGAGTCGTTCGAGGTCCTCGTACTATCGCAGGAAGCATGATCTTCACAGTCTTTGATGAGGCTGTCTTGGCAGAACTGCTTCGAATCCCCAGGAATGATCGCGACTACCAGGCTCCTAGCGATGGCAATAGCTTTCGCTGGACCCAGATGGATCAACTACCTGCATTTGATATGACAATCCTATTCTCTAACGAGTATGGCGGAACTTCTGAGATGTCTCTAACTGGGCTAGACATTCACTCTGAGGGTCAGGTCATGTCCATTGAGGATATGATTACCGAGTCAACCTTGCAGTACACAGCTCGCAATATGGTCTTCATGCACAGGAGAGGTAAGCGGTCCTCTGTTCACGCAGAGCCAGAGATCATGCTTCCGCCAGTCCCCAAGCAAGTAACCTTTGAGTCCATCCTACAGAGCGACTCTGGAGAGTTTCACGAGATTCTTCGAAACAACAACAACCAATTTAGATAATGGCACAACGACAAGACAGAGAGCCGATCGATCAGCACGGACCCCCAGAAGCAGCTGGACAATCTGGGGCTATCGCTGCTGCTGCAACCGCTGCTACAGTAGCCAACGACCCCGTTCGTCGTGAGGACCTGATCGCTTCCCAGATCAGGAAGGTTCAGACACAGGCTAAGAAGCTTAACTTTGAGTACTACTGTGGTAGCCAGGCCCAGATCTTCTTTGGCCAAGTCCTTATCGATGACTGCGTATATGTTGGCTGGAATATGAATTCCAGCAAAGTCCCCATCTACAGCTACGCCAACCGTCTCTGGAGCACCGTAGCAGAAGGCCCTGTTGAGGTTACCGGCTCTTTCGGTCTCAACTTTAAGGAGAACTCGTACCTGTATGTCATCCAATCCTACCTGAGCAATCGCAAAGGATTGACCGACGATGCAGAGGTGGCTCGCAAAGCTATGATGGCACGAGTCGGCGATCAAGTTCAGTCTAGGTCAGGCGCAGAGAGAAGTCCTCTCACCGCTACCCGGATGCAGGAGCAGGTTCAGGAACTATCATCCGTAGATGATCAAAGGTTCCACCAACTCTCCCAAGCATTCGAAGACATCTTGTGGTCCAAGGGTAATAGAAGTTCGAGTATCGCCACCAGCGAGATACTCAGAACAACAGGGGGTAGGACTCGCGCAGACGAGTTCCCAGCATTCGACATCTATCTTACATTCGGGAACACAGACGATCCCCAAGCTGCATCTACAGTTGTACGCCTCAAGGAAGTTGAATTGACAGGAAGAAGGATGCAGTACTCGATTGATGGGGTGCCTATTGCGGAACATTTTACATTTTTAGCTAGGGATATTGAGTAAGTAGTTGACAACAGGAACTCCATCATGTTAAGGTCATCCCATGACTAAAACGTGTAACAAATGTGGAGCTGAGAAGGAAGCTTCAGAATTCCACAAGAGAAACGATCGGGCCGGTGGGCTTCAGCCAAAGTGTAAGCAATGCAACCTTGAGTACAAGCGCAGCAGGTACCGTGAGGATGTGAATCATAAGGCTAGGAATCTGGTCCGCCAAAAGTACAATCGTCTTGGTTTGCTCAGGCTTGGATTAGAGTTCGAGAGGTTCTTCGGGTTACTTCAAGATCAGCCAGAGTGCGACATCTGTGGATGCAGTTTCGACAACAAGCAGGCTGTTCCAGTTTTGATTGATGGGAGCTTTCTGCTTAGGTGTAGGTTCTGCAAGGATAATCCTGAGACCAAGCGATGCACTAAGTGCGAGGAAGCAAAGGTGCGATCTGAGTTCAATAAGAACAAGAACTATGCTGGTGGAATAACTTCTTGGTGTCGGCAGTGCGCGACGGATCACGCACGTATCTCTAGGCAGAATCTCAACCCTGAGAAACGAGAGAAGTTGTTGCAACGAGAATTTTACGAACGCATTAAGCACAAGTACAATCTTGTTAAGAGTGAGTACCACACGCTCCTCGACAGCCAAGGAAATTCCTGTGCCATTTGTGAAACCTCCTTCGAGGAGGTTCGCGCCTGCATAGATCACTGTCATGAGACAGATCAGATTCGTGGCATTCTATGCAACTGGTGCAACAGCTTGCTTGGTCATGCTAGGGATGATACATATATTCTAGGTCGAGCAATCGACTACTTAAGGAGGAGCAAAGACAATGAATATCGAGGAACTTCAGCGACAAGCTGAGGAAGACGCCCGTCTTGCGGCGGAGCTAAGTGACGACCACACACCAGCTGGAGCAGGCCCGCTTCAGACCCAAATCCCACCAGATGGAAGACGCACGAAAGATATAACCGAGTCTCAGACTTGGAAGGAGCTACAGAATATGAAGGAAGGCAAGACGCCAAAGTTAAAGAAGAAGGCAGGAGGCTTGCCTAGCAAGCCCCAGAAGATTGAGGCATGGCTGCCAGAGCCATCGGACGAAGGGGTTGCTGGTCCCGTTGAAGGACCTGATGGTCCCGCAGGACCATCTCCTCACGATGCATTCCGAGCCCACAAGATTGTAGAGGATGGCGGCGATCCACAAGAAGAGATCGATCCACTCGTTTACATTCAGGAGAACTTCGAAGGCGCTCCCACCGACCCGCAAGTTGAGCGTTGGTTAGATCAGTGGGGTGATGTGTTTGTTACCGGGCTCACAGATGACGAGGTGTTTATCTGGCGTACATGCAAGAGGTTGGAGTACAAGAACATCATCAGACAGGTTAATGCTGCTGCTGAAGCAATGGCTAATGCGGCTCAAGGAAGTGTCAGTGTAGATGACTTGAGGAACGATTTGTTTATCGAGAAGATTGCTGAGAAGTGTGTCCTTTGGCCCGATATCAATCAGGATCAGATCACACTAAGCAAGGCCGGCACGCTAGATACGTTGACCAACCTTGTGCTTGAAGCATCCAACTTCATTCCACACAGTCTTGCTTTGCGGCTAACGCGAAAGTTGTAATGTGGAGATCTTCGAGGCTAGAGAGCAGCATGCAAATCTCTACTCGACAGACTTCGAACAGGGAGTTGTCGTGTGGCGGCCCCTCAACTGGGAGGAGTATAAGCGGTACAGAGATCTAGCGTACCGCTACCCACATCTCATCCTTGAGATAGAAGACCGCATCTTTAAGGATTGCGTTCTTGAGGACACCACTCCAGGACAAGAGGAGGGCAATGCTGGTATAGTTACAACTGTAGCTAGAGAGATCATCAAGCTCTCCGGTGTTATCGATCCTCTTGAATCGATGATGATGCTGGATGCCTGGCGACAGACGACAAGTCTCGTTGAGGAGCAGATGATTCTGATAGCATGTAAGGCATTTGGCTATAAGCCGGAGGAGCTTGAGAAGCTTGAGTACCAAGAGCTGCTTCGGCGAGTCGCCATGGCAGAGGCAATGCTTGATACTCGAATTGAGCTGAAGGAAGCTGAGACGCCTGAGTCCGATGACATTGACTTCACCAAAGAAGCTGGCGAGTTAGCTGCGTTTGAACAGCAACTGCCCAATCTCAAGGACAAGTTTGATTCGCAAAGAGGCTAACACATGGCTGGGCGCTTTCCCTTCACAGACGATGAAGACTTTTCCACACGAGGGACACGCTGGAGTACGGTTGCAGGAACTGCCGCTGTTGCTGCAGGCGCCTCCTGGCTTGGTCGCAAGCATGTAGATAGAGACCCCCGAACACTCTCGTATCTGAACGAAGGACTCCAAGGCCGGACCGTCGGCTCTGGTCTACATGCCTTTAACACACCCACTCTCAACTGGTGGGAGATCGCCAACCGCCCAGAGGGCAAGGTTCGCATCTCCGACATCGCCCTCAACTACCTCAAGTCATTCGAAGAGTCATTCGGCACGATCCCTCGTACGTTTGACCTCTTCGCTCTTGGTAGCCGAAGTCTCACCGCTCCAACAGGTCAGGTTGGCACTCGCCTTGCCTTTGACGCTACGTACACAGCCACCTTCCGTCCACATCTTGAGAAGCTAGTAGGCCGACCGCTCTCAGCGGTTGAGTTAGCTCATGGCTTTGAGCTTCGTGAGTATGATGCCGGCAAGAACATCTTCGGTCGCCCCAAGACAGAGGTTGGTCTCTTCTCCGCTGTTGCTGGACCCAATGAAGCACCAGCTCTTGCACGGGCCCGCACCATGCAGCGCTTCTGGGCCCCTCCTGGCGTCTCTGAGGAGTCTTGGCACCGATCCCGACTAGCAGCTACCTATCAACGCGTACAGGGCTCCTCGGCCGTCCCAGCGGCCTTTGTGGAGAAGGGAAGGGCAACGCGTGGATCCATCTCCTCCCATCCATTCCTCATCACTGGTGGCAAGAACAGGATGCAAGACTGGGGACGTTTGGCACATGCTGTAGGCACTGAAGTTTCAGCACGCTACTTCCGCCTCTTGGACGATCCAGTTGAGGTTATCGAAGATTTCATTCGAGGGACCAGCTCTGTCTCTGACTCCTTGCTACAGAAGGCGGGAGAGAACAAGTACTACAAGAGCTTCATTCGCAATAGGTTTGGTGTAGGGGGAGCTGCTGCTCTTGAGGGCTCCAACATGATGCAGCTATGGGGCAAGCACATCAAGCATGCTGGACCTCTGGTCTTAGGGCTTGGCGCTGCCTATGCTGGATTGAACGCCCTGACTACAACGGTCGCCGACCAAACTCCATATCAGATTGGAACCAGAGCCACAGCCAATGCGCAACTCATGGCCACACGTGTATCCGACGTCACTGGCCTAACCAGTCTTGCCAAGTGGCAGGAGAGTGAAGCTCCTGGTAGCACAAGCATCCCGGGAGTCCTTGCCTTCCCTGCAGCAGGTGGTATCGCTGGATATGTCGCTGGCGCAGTTGAGAAGAGAGCTACAGCTGAGGGTTGGGCATGGAGGGCTATCAGGCAACAGAACGAGGAGCTGCCTGGGTTCCTGAAATGGATGAACCGCCTCACAGGCACTCAAAAGTACACACGAGCTAGCAAGTGGGGGCTTGTCGGAGCTGCTATTGGTGGAGCGTTGTCTCTGCCGTTCCTCCCTGGTGCTCTTGGTTCAACCAAGTCTGCAGATGAGCTTGCAGCGGAGATGTCTGGAGTACAAGAGGTCGCGGTCAAGAAGGGNAGGTTCTGGGAGATGGGACGTACGCCTTACGAGGGTGGTGCAACGATGTACCACAGGCCGAACTACTTCGCCCGCTCACAGATTGATGCACGGGAAAAGGGACTGTATGGAGAGTATGCCAACAAGCCTATCACTCGTTTCTTCAAAGGTCTTACCGATCCATACTGGCTTGAGAAGATGCACTATCATGACAGACCGTACCCCGTCACTGGCCCTGACGATACTGGTTGGGGACCGCTAGGGACCATCTGGTCCGCTACTCTCGGCAGTATCCTGAAGCCCGCCAAGATTATGCACGACGATGAGTTGGGTGGTGGCTTCCCTGGCTATGGTGCTGGTGGTGCTTCTGTAGCAGAGGCATCGGCCGGAACACGAGAGGCATCTGCTGAGCTAGGAGGGGGCCCTGGCTCAGCTGCTATATCGCCATATTCAGCGGAATATCAAGTGGGAGAGTTAGCCTACCGAACCCAGGAAGCCATTGGTTTGCCTGGCTTTATCTACGGCGCTGTCAAGAAACACTTCACTGGCTCAGCCGACATCTTTGACGACAAGCCAGTCTTAGCCTCTGCTACTGACATGGCCTCCGATCGACGTGGCTATTGGGATATGCAGATTGGTGGTGCCGCCACGGCCTCTGAGGCTTATCGTCGTTGGAATCCAAGCAAGCGCTTCCAGATCGAGGAGCATAACCCGCTCAGAAACACCATGCCTAGTTGGATGCCTGGCGACAACTACTACGTCAACTTCAAGCAAGGAGATCCTTATGCAGCGATCCCAGAGGGAGAGCTACGCCTACCAGGAGAGGGGTATGCAGCACAGCACCCTGAGCTAGAGGGAATTCATCCTGAGAACTATCCAGCAGCATATCGGATGTCTATCTTGGGTGACGTAGCTCCCTACAGCAAGGAGTATGGTGCTGCCAAGGAACAGGTGCAGAGCATGGCAGCGATGGGTGCCTTGACCACAAAGGAACAGGAGTTGGCTGCAGGCGCTATGTCTCAGGTTGCCGAAATCAAGAGAGGGAGAGAGTTTGAGTCACGCGAGGATGATAGAGGGCTCTTTGGTAGCTACTGGCAAACCTTGAAGAGAGCAGGCCGCGCACTACCAACAGAGCACTTGTTCCCATTCTCACCAGTACATAAGTTCTCAGGAGAGACAGATGTCGTATCCGCCTATGCAGACGAGAGAGTCTACTCTACCGACTACCCCTCCTGGGGTAGACCATTCTCCCAGTTCATTCGTCCATCTGTGGACATCGCAGCAGCAGATCTTGGCTTCGACGCCATCCCAGGACCTGAAGAGGAGAGGAGAGGCATTCAGGAATACTTCGACATGCTGGAGTATGTTAAGCAGAGAAACCTTCAAGCAAGACTGTCTGATGAGGGTGCTGGAAGAGCAGCCTTCAGAGCTGCTCGCGACGCAGAGAACACTACCTTTGGTGCAGACCCCTTCGGTCGCTCAAGCGCTCTCGGTCGCGTCCTAGACAAGCGGGATCGTGATTACATCATGGCTATGATGGATCTAAAGACTCCTGGGGAGCAGAAGAAGGCTCTGGACTTGGTCCCTCACAACGTGAGGCCGATGCTTGAAGCTCAGTACATGAAGAAGCTCTATGTTGCGTTAGCTGCCCAGGATGATCGTGGCAGCGAGCAAGAGATGATCATGGATCGTATCGAGGAGCTCCGCGCAACCGAAAACCAAGTTGCCACCAACGACATGGCTGCTTCATACGTCAAGGCTAAGACTTCAGGTAAGTACAGGGAAGGATTCGCAGACTTCATCAGGATGCGCAGGACTCAGGCATACTTTGAAGACAATCCGCTTCCCGGTGCAGACTGGGTTGGCTGGAGAGACGACGTTGATCTAGAAGACGTCAAGCTCAAGATGGTTGTCATGGAGGGAAGAGACTTTCACGACTTTGGTGGATGGGAGAGTCAGGTACGTGACTTGAGTAGGAAGCCGTATTTGGAAGAGGCTGTCGGCTCCATGATCCGAGGCGCTGTGGATTCTGACTCTCAAATCTTCAAGATGCTTAGCTCCTCTGGGCATCGAGGGGTGTCTATCTCAAGCTCAGTGTCTAGCGAAGATCAGACGAATGTAGTAATATCGCAGAACAACCAAGGAGCTATTCGCTCAGTGTTGCAGAGGATGGGGCTCGGAGATTAAATGAACGATTTTGTAAGCGACTACCTAGCACCAGGAATGGCGCTCGCAGGCATGGGTGTAACAGGCTATGGAGCTTACAAGGGCTTCAGNATGGAAGCTCTNCGACGNCCNTGGAGAAGCCAGGAAGCTATCCGCTCCCACTATGGAAACTTTGGAGCAGAGGTGATGCGACAACGTGTTGCTCACTTTGGCTCCATCCGAAGTGGTCTTGCATCCAATGAACCAATCAACAAGATCCGAGGGCTGTTAGAAGCTACCGTCCCCCCACCAGATATGGTGACTCAAGGTGGTCAGAATATTGGTGCGGGTATGGGCATGGGGTCAGTTTGGCGTGAGCCAAAGTATGACCGAACCAATATGGGAATGGCATGGCGTATCGCCCACGAGAGAATGGGCTTACAGCCTGGCAATATAAATGAGATGGTCAGCCACCCACTTATCGGTGGCATCTTTCCTGGACCCAACATCGACGCTAGTGGCGTTGGCGCCTATCTAAAGCAGCAGCCTGAGTTGGCCGAAGAATTCTTGACGCAGCTTAACAAGTTCTCCAGATCACAACTGGTCCCTCAAGAAATGTCTCCACACGTAGCAGCCGCTGCCGCTATTGAGTACAGTCCATGGGAAAAGGCGACAGGAATGACAAGCGCTCGCCTAGAGCAGATGGGTGCTGGTGCAGGGCGAGGAGATCTCTCTACAGCTATCAATCAACTGGCCGGAACGATGGGGTCCAACACTAGGATTGCCTTTGGTTCAAGCCCTGACATGCCAGGTCAAGCATTCCGCATCCGCCTAGAAAGCAACAAGGCAGCAATGGAGCTTCCTATCCTACTGCATCTACAGGGACGTCCTACCATGCTTCACGGCAAGTATGGACAGATGCGGGTGACTCCGATGAAGGTGGCGACCGATTGGGAGACCGCTCGTTACACCAGGCAGGTTCGCAATGCGGTTGCCGGCGGGCACAGCGCAATGAGCGTTGGCCTGCCTCCTGAGCATGCGCTTGATGTCTTCTATATGAGGGATTTGTCAGAGAGAATGGCTAGGGATGAACTGGGCTTCTCTCCTCAACAGGTTGAGGATAGTGTGACTCGCTATCTTCGAGCGACTACCAACGAGGTCTTTGAGGGTAATGACTATTTGAGCGGCAGGGGTAGAGACTTTGTTGAGGGGATTCGTGGAGAAGAGATCCGCTCTCGTGTCAAGATCATGCAAACTGACCCGGACTTCCGCCCTCCAGAAGGGCGAGGTCTTGTTTTCAATAGGCGCGAGTATGTGGATGCCATGGCTATGGCAGGCTTTGATGCGAACCTTAACCCAGCAGCTATGGAGAAGTATACGTTCCGTAGCTCCAGCGCACCCTACAACTGGAGTGAGTTGTCTACTCTTGGTGAGTATACCCAGCCACGTCCTGACCAGCTAAGCCGTGAGTTAAGAGTTGCGGCGGGAAATATCGAGCGCCTCTCAAACTTCGATCTTCAGGCCAGAGCGCAATCAAAGCTTAGGTATTCGATTGGTAAGCAGGTGGGTGATCCGTTACTGAACCTTCGTGTGGCCACCGGTATGGAAGCAGCCTGGACAGAGCTGGCTACCAATCGTGGTGTCGGTGCACATCTTCGAAACCTGGGCGCTGAGGAGTTCATTGGTGCCAGTGGCATGAGAAAGTTCCGCACAGAACGTGCGGCACCTGGCTTTATCATTGATCCTAGCAGAGGTGCTAGCGCTAAGTTCCAAGAGCTGACAGCCTGGATGGCTCATGACAAGGGGCTCTCCGACGCTTTGGTCAACGGTACAATCAATGAATACATCGCGGCCACAGATGCAGCCGCTCCAGGACAAGGTCGTTATATCAGGGACTTGCTCACATTCCAGCAAGGGCAGGAGATTGGAATTGATGAAGCTAGAAATATCGTCAAGGCTGGCAATTACGGTGAGACCTTCCACATGACAGGGATGAAGCAGGTGGAGTTGAAGGGCGGCGGCATGGGCTACTTCGTATCTGGCACAGAGCGATATGGATTGACCCCTGGTTACAAGTTCACTGGTACTCGCACTGGCAAGAAGACAATCAAGGGCTTCCTTGATGGGTCTCACAAGAACTTCCGGGAGATGGCAGCGCAGTACACAGCTCTATCGGAATGGATGGTAGGCCAGGGGATGGAAGCTACCGACAGAGCTGGAGCTGCTAGAGGTATGGGAGAGTTGTTTACCAAGAAGGGTCGCTTCAAGAGCAAGTCGCTAGGTAAGCACTATATGGCCAGAGCAGCAGGTGTTGGATTCCTTACGACAGAAGGAGCCAAGGCTGTTGGTGGCACCTATGCATCTGAGTTCGGTCACTCGTTGGCTAACGAGGTTGCGCTTCGTATGGAGAAGAATATTCGTCCAGTGGGCTTCCAGGGCAATTGGGCGGCGGCTAAAGGTGCCGCTGCTGGGCATATGCGTGCTGCTGACTTTGAACAAATCGGTGATCGATGGTTGCGAGGTGGTGACAGCAACTTTGTCTCTCGTAGAAATGATGTTGTCCGAGCGGCGGCTGCTCTTGGGATTGTCGATCTAGATCAAGTTCGTGGTGGCATGAGAGCTCTGGAGTCTGCTGACGTTGGCATTGCTACGAAAGCTTGGGGAGACCTCTCTGATCGCTATGGTGGTATCGGTATCTATAATGTTGAGGCGGCCCCTCAAGGAACGCAGCAGATGATCGGTGGTGGTGGTATTGCAACAGCCAACCAGCAGGTTATCGAGGCTTTCAGAATGCAGGGCGCTGGAGAGATTGCTGACGAGCTGATGCATGCAGTCAGTGGCAAGGCCGGTCAACTAAACGACCTCTTTGGCATGGCCTCTGTCCTTACAGGAAGTGTCCCAGAGACAGTCGTACCTTTAAGCAAGCTAAACCTCCCAGATATGAACAGTCCTAGTGGAATCTTCTCTCTGGACCCTGCCACTCGTCGTACAGCTTGGTCTAACTTGGGAGTCACTCCTGGCTCAGACTTTGGTATCGACTTGGGAGCAGAGGTGGAGATCGCCGGACGCAAGACACGCTATGTCCGTCCGGGTCAGACGATGACTGGGTACGTTGGTGGGCTTGCTCTGGAAGACCGAAATATCTTGAAGGGAATCGACAGTCGACTCTTAGGATTCCTTCATAGAGCACAGAGGGGAGCAAGAAGTGGAGACCCCAGAGATCTGGCCAAGGTTGCAGAGGCTGGCGAAGCATACTTCCAGTCCATTGCTGATGCGACTATCGGTAAGGGCAAGGCCGCTAAGACAGCGTTCAAGGGAGATGTCATGGACTCTGCCTACCTCCAGTACCAGTCCGCCTTTGATGCCCCTCTGGGTCAGAACACTGTTCTTGAGGGTCACTACATCGCTCAGGAAACAGCTATCAAGAGGTTCGCCCTAGACACAGCAGAGACTCAGGCTTGGATGAAGGGTGGTACAGCAGGGCGAGTAATCAAGGGTGAGATTTATGGAACCATTTGGCGTCAGCCGATGGAGGGTCTGTATCGTGCTGCAACCACCAAGTTCCTCAACGCTCATCGCCTCGCAAAGCATGAGGCAACCATCCATGATATCAAGGGACGTCTTGGGAATATTACCGATTCGCAAATCTTTGCAGATGAGACGTATCGTGCTGCAATGGGTGGCGACTTCGACGCCGACCATGTTGCTATCCATGCCATCGACCCCAAGAACGTAAGAGCAAGGGCTATATCTGAAGGGCTTGTAGAGACGCAGGTCCAGTTAAGGAGAGGTGCTTCGCACGACGATATCCGAGGCATGCTGCGTGGGATGCACGCCGAGCATGGCGCTCGTGGTTGGGAGCGAATGGCAGAGGCTGAGTTTGTAGACAAGGCTTTCAATCTAGGTTTTGCACAGCAGGAGTATCACAAACTTCAAGCTGGCTTCTCTGACCTCCTTAAAGCTCCAGGTGAATCCGCCTTCACTAATCCAGCATCGTTCCTTCCTGGAAGCGAAGCGTTCCGAACCAGGATGATGGAGAAGTATACGGCAGCCGAGCTAGAGAAGCAGGTCGTTGGACACATCTCCAATACTGCGCGAACTGCCTTTACTGCATTTACAAGAGAGAACTTGGGTGATCCAAAGAGAATGGGTGACGCAGGAATGCTTCTTGGTAACCTGGTAGAGCGTGTTATCAAAGCAAAGCACCTCCCAGAGGAGATGAGGGCGCAGGGCTCCGAGGTTGCACAGGAGGCTATCGATATCCTGAGGACAGGAGATATGACTCGAAGCGGCCGGTTCAAGGAGATTCTGGGTGGGATTTTCTCACCCGAGCATGCCAAGGACAAAGTCGCTGCTCAGGGTGTCTTGGATAGAGTCATGGGTGTGTCGGACGACATCCTCTCGTCTGTCTCTCGTTATCGTGAAGCCAATCCAGACCTGTTCTTGGAGCAGGCCATCAGCCGCCAGAGAGGAAATATTGGAGATGTTCTTGAGGCTATGCGGCACGCAGAGGCTGGGAGCGACCATCCCCTAGCTGCACTTTGGGCAGGAATGAACCCAGAGAAGGCTGCTAGTCGGAAGAGTCTCATGTGGAGAAACTTGAGGACCAACGCCAACCAGGTCTTTGATCTTGTTAACAAAAACAAGAAGGGAGCACTGGTTGGTATCGGTGGTGCTATCGCTGCAACCATGCTATTTGGATCTCCGGGTCGACTGAACTCGGGACAGGATGCATTGCAGGAAGCAGCCGAGCATCATGGTGGTAGTGGTAACCCAACCATCCCTCCACCAGAGTTCCAGGCTACCAGTCGCTTATCAGCAGGAACAAGGACCGATGTGCGTGGCATTGCCAACTCTAGGTTGAATAGCTACAATATGGCTCAGAACCTATCCGGTCTTTTGGGCTCAGGTAACAATGTTAACGTCAGAGTCCGTGATCACCGGAGCCACGTAGATGAAGACTACATCATGAAGAGAATGGGGATTTAATGACACAACCAGCAGGATTTGACGGAGCCGGAAGTGGACGCTTGGGAGTCAACAAGGGGAAGGGTCCCCGCCTCCACAACAAGCTTGCTCACCTTCGATCAGCCTTTGTAAACGCTCGCAGAGAGTCCATCGATGATGACGCCTTCGTTGTCAACGACCTGCAGTTTGCTGTTCCGCCAACTGCCATCAAGGTCCAAGGTCACGACACCAACTTTGAGTGGGAGACCCTGAGAACCAACTCTTCTCTGAAAGCTCGGTCTGGTCACGGCACCCTCATCATCACTGTCAACATGGTCTTTGCAAGAGACTCCCGCAACCACCTGAGCGCAGAGCAGATTATCAATCAAGATCTCCTTCCACTGATTCATGAGTTCAAGAAGACTCCCTTCTGTCAGCTTGAGAACGAATTGCTCCGTCGCGTCCTACCTGTAGGTCCCGAGGAGTCTATTGGTGCTGCTCTGGTTGGTATGAATGTCTCTGTCATGCAAGGGCTTCCAGAAGCCCTGCAAGCAACCCTCCAGTTTATTTGGTTCAACTATAAACCCTTCACTCCCGAGTTCCTTTACCGTAGAGACTGGACCAACAAGGACATTGAGGAAGAGCGACAGCTATATCTGGCTAGCGGCGATGACGAGTATCGCCAGACCAGAGGTGCACCTGGAAAGGTCTACAACGCCCTCGCCCAGCAATCCACCAAATTCTTCGGGCGCTCAGCCCCAGCTATGCTTCACTTCCGTGAAGACAAGATGCGTATTCACTCTTATGAGGACGACCACATTGATGTCGTTCCATCCTCCTTTGGCTATCGTGCCATCGACCTGACAGGAGACTTGGCCTTCAAGTTCTATGGAATTCGTGTGCCAACAGATCCCCCACCAGGTGCTCTTGAGATTGCCCTTCGTGAGGCTGCTGGCATTACATCCTTCAGGGTTTCGCGAGAGGATACTGGTGATCCAGAAATAGGAGACTTGGCCACTGGCACTCAGGGGTCTATGTCGTTCTTCAATTCAGGTGGCAAGCGCCTACGAGCAACAGCGGGTACAGTGGAGGCTTGGACAAGGATGCAGAGAGCAGCCTTGACTGATGGTATCCAGCTGTACGTTGTCTCTGCTCTTCGCAGCAATGCCAGGCAGGCTAAGAAGTTTCAGAAAGCGCTTGAGAAGTATGGAAGCTTTGATGTAGCAAAGTTTAACGTAGCGCCTCCTCGGGGGTACGTTCGACCTAATGGCAAGATCTCCAAGGGCAGCAAGCACCTGCGAGGGATCGCTTTGGATATTCTTTGGAAGGGACGCTCAGGTGGCACCAACTCAGAGGACAATGAGCGCCTTTGGCAAGACGATGGTTTCAAGTGGCTTGATCGAAATGCAGCGAAGTTTGGCTTTCAGAACTATAAGAAAGAGGCGTGGCACTGGAACTATACAGGTCAAGAGCCTTCTGCTGCGGTTGCATCCGCACCCGATCTAACGAAAGAGGAGAAGAAGGAGCACAAGCCAAGAGGTGTTCCGGCCAACCTCTATCGCAAGATCCGGCTACATGCCTCCAACGAGGGTATCCCTCTGCCTCTGGCACTAGGTCTTGTATCTGTTGAATCCAACTTCAACCCCAAGGCAGAGAGTCGACCATCAAGGAACAATGCTCTTGAGCAAGGATCGCCTGGTGCCCAGGGACTAACCCAGGTCTTGTGGAAGTACAACAAGGACAAGAACCTCTTTGACCCTGATGTAAATCTACAGACTGGTTTCGCCTATCTCTCCAAGCTTGTCCGTAAGTATGGAACCTATACAGATGCTCTCATGGCATACAACTGGGGTCCTGGAAATCTAGATGCAGCTAAGAAGGGCGAGAAGAGAATTCCTGCGAAGACTCGTGGCTATGCAGGTGAAATCGCTAAGAGGGCTAGGGACAGGTATGGTGGTGCAGACATCGCTCATCAGATTGAGAACATGCTACCTGCTGTTGGTCCCCAGCAGTTCACGAGAAATCCTCGTGGGGTAGTCCAGAGAAAAGAGAGCAAGGAGCGTCTTGTACGTGAGCAGCAAGTGATCGTCAGCAAGTTGCTAAAAGAGCTAAACGATAACGGAGCAGCAGAGGATGCAGATATGATTGCCTCTCTCAACTCCCTTCAGGGAAAGCTTGGTGGACTTGAGGTTGCTATGATCTCCTCGGATTTTCGTGAATTGACTGACAGTGCAGTAGAGACTCAGGGCGCTGCGGGCGAGGGTGAGAAGAACACCATTCAAGATTTGCTTGAGGCTGCTCAAGATCGTGCCTACGAGATCTGGCGCGACCGTGTCGCTCCCACCGCTCAAGGTTGGCAGCTTATTGAGGACAGCATCACCAAGAAGAAGATGTTCCGCCTTCCAATTACCTATGATATTCCCGTTGAGCTCAAGGCAGTCAATGTCGTTGCAATGTCCTTTACGCTATCCAACAGCATCACGCCCCTACCGATTGTGGGCTGGAGGTACCCAACCCTCCAGTACACAGGCAGCCTCTCTCCAAAGGTTGAGCTGACAATCGCCTTCACAGGAGAGGAGGGTCGTGTCTCCCTGAACAGCATTATGAGCATGCTTTCAGACCATGTTAACTCAGCCATCAGCGCCCGCGAACTACACAAGCACCTTGGTATCCGTATTGACAACAGTCTTGTAAATGCTATGGGTATTGGAGAGGTCTTCCTAGAAGACTGGTCTATCTCCACTTCACCTAGCATGAAGGATACAGTCACACTATCTCTGTCCTTTGTTGACAACACCGTGGATCGATCTGACACATACTCCGTACCTAAGGTTAACGGGATGGCGACGACGAAGAACGAGCTGTTGGCTGTTCTCCTAGAGAGAGGGGGATTTATTACCAAGGTTGATGTAGCTGGCTTGGATGACAATGAGACAGAGGAAGAGTTTCATAAGATCAGAAGAAAGGAAGTGGCCCGACGTCACATCCTTGGGCAGGGCGATGCAGATGATCTGGATGAGGGCACTGCAGCAATTGGAAAGCATGGCAAGGCAAGGATAGCAAGGCAAGCTAAGGAGCGCAGGTTCAGTCGGACCAAGACCATTGCCAACAAGCAGTTGGCAGAGATGGGCCGTCGACTGTTTCTCATTCTAGCTCAGCATGGCAGAGAGATCGATGACTACCCAGAGCTATATGGCCTTGGAACATACTTTCAAGCAAATAAGCTCTCTGGTCCAAGCTGGATCTTGAGCAGAGAGAAGAAGGACTCGGAAATCTACGAGGGCCGCACAGGACAGCTGAACAAGTTCCTGAACAAGATGGAGGTCTTCTTGAGCCATGAGCTTCTGGACTGGGCATTGGCCGCAGGTCCCGATGAAGATCCTGAAGTCTCCACCATTATCAACAGGTCCAACCTCTCTGGTCGGATTGACGCAAAACCTTGTTATCCAGACTTGCAACTCCCGCCCAATCCAATCTCTGGCAAGGTCACCGACATGAATCCAGACTTCTATTTCTGGAATGTTTCAGATATCATGCACTCCAGCCCCAAGGAGGATGGCAGTCAAACGACTGACCTTAAGGCTGCTTACAAGAAGCGCGGACGCCTTGCTTTGGAACGGAGCTACAACGCCTTTGTCAATGAGCAGGTTGGACCTAAGGAGGGTACACTCTCAAGGAACCCAGACTTTTATGCAGGTGACAGAAATCTAGAGCCCAACGATGACATCACAGAGGGCATGGTCACCGCCCCCATGAACAACGCCCCTCCAGACAACTCAAGGCGAAGTGGCAAGCCATCCAGACACCACAGCCATGCCCAGGCCAAGAAGGGTGACTCTGAGAGAGACATCTTCCAGCGGAAGGTTCCAGAAGGACGTGACGTGCTGGAACAGGATCAAACTCTGGTTGGAACACTGGATATCTTTGATAAATACATGGACAACCATTGGGTGGAGGAGAAGCTTACCATGCGCCGAGCCTACCCCACCTTCAAAGTATTCTTCATTGAGGAGGATCAGCCCAACAAGATCTGGAAGGTTCTTGATGACTTCTATGGATTGAATTCCATCAAGGAGATTCGGATCTCTCGTTCTAGAAAGATTGCTGCGGATACCTGCGTCATCCAGATTACCAACGTTGCAGGGACGCTGACTAACCGCAAGTTCCCTGAGTTTAACAACGCTGTCTTCACCAAGATCTCATCCGACCCTGACGGCAAGGAGATCCTGCGAGCCACTTCAGCGAAGGAACTTCTCATTGATACGCAGCCAAGTGTGGAGAACCCGTTCCACTCTACCCTTCTCAGGGAAGGAACCAAAATTCAGGTTCGCTTGGGTTACTCCAATGATTACGAGGAGCTGGAGACAGTCTTCAACGGGCAGATCGTTGGCATGGAGGGGAATGAGATCCTGACACTTGTCTGTCAGTCCTATGCCACCGAGCTTGTAGCTGCAGAGTATGGAAAGGATCCAGAAGCCGAATCCGGTTGGTGGGATGCAGATACAGATGAGATTCTCTCTGAGATGCTTGGAAAGTCTGAGGTCCGTCACTTCGGTCGATGGGCTCTGACAGACCTGCACGCTCTCCCATTCTACTCTCGCCTTCGCCCTGATGGTTCCGAAAAGCTTGGGTGGGGGTTTGTGGATTCACCTAAGGATGACAATATCTTTTGTGAAAATTGGGACGACTTGAACATTAGGACCAACTACAATCCAGGTGATTGGAACTGGGTGGACTATGTTCTGTTCCATACGACAGCCTGGGATGTCTTCAAGGAGATGGAGCTTCGTCACCCAGGTTGGATTGCCTCACCAGTTCCGTATGAGGATAGGATGACGATGTTCTTTGGAACTCCATCTATGAACTATTTCTGGAGAGACCCCAAGAGCATCTCCGAGTTGAGGGACACACTTTTGTTTAAGGAGGGATTGCTTGGGCAGTTGCAGTCTGCAATCCTCCATACAAAGGCAGTTGCATCGAGCTCCACCACCACCTCCTTGGGTATTCGTGAGATTTCAGCAGGTGGGGGGAAGATCACACCTCAAGACTTGGAGAACTTTGGAGAGTTTACAGACTGGCACGAAGCAGACATTCAACGAGCCCTTGGCACTGATCAGAACTTCATCTCGAAAGCATTCAATATGATACACCCTGTGCAAGGCATTAACTATAGATCGAGAACCAATGCCTTAGTTCAGCTGAAGAAGTTTAAGAAGGCTGCAAAGAGAGGGCTATTCAAGAAGCTGGCAGAGAGGGCAAGGGGTGGGCCTGTTGGTGGAATTGAGGATCTAGTTCTGGGCGATACCATCAGACCGTTCCGTAACTATCACTTCATCACAAGCGAGCACGATATCATTCAGAACAATATTCGCGCCGACCATCGTGGAACCTACAACGCTGTGACTCTTGACTATAACGACATCGACGTCGCAGGAAACAGCTTGGACATCGGTGATGGTGTTGACAAGAGACCAACACATGGAACCAAGACGATCTCGGTAGACGACCACATCTCACCCCACCACAAGCGACACACATTCATGTCGTACCCGAACTGTGCTGGTGAATTCTTTGCTACCAGATATGGCGTAGGCTTCCTATGTCAGTCCCTCAAGGATACATACAAGGGTGAGGTTACTATCCTGGGCGATGCAACCATCAAGCCATATGACATTGTCTATCTTCTAGATAGCTATACTGACATGGCAGGACCCATTGAGGTTGAGGCAGTGGTGCACACGCTATCTAATGAAACCGGATTCATTACAGAGATCACTCCTGACTTGTGTGTCGTTGCACGAAGAGGTGCTATCATGGGCATGGCAGATGCTCTTGAGCAGGTTGCTGTGACAACCTTCGGCACTTTAGCCGCAGCCGCTACAGCCTATGCTGGGGCCAGTGCTGTAATGGGAACTGGGGCGGTTGTCGCTGATGCTGCAGCTATCGGTTTCACAGCTGGTGCCGCTGAGATTGCTGGCGCAGGAGCTGCGGCAACTGGCCTCGCTACAACAGGAACAGGTGTAGCAGTAACAGGAGGAGGTTCTGCGCTGGGTGCGGCGGTTGGTGGTGTTGGGGTAACTGCAACGGGAGCTGCAGCACTGACTTGGGGTGGTTTGATTGCTGGTTCCGCAGCTGTTCTGTTGGTAGCTGCTGGTGGATTCAAGTTCTTGAGGCATGCTACATCCAGGGAGCCCCTGGTAATTACACCGTTGATCAGGGCTGGCAAACCCTTCATCTCTGGCGTTGAAGGCTTTGAAATCGACGGCCTGATCGCATCAATTGGAAAGGAGTGGCGTCACTTTATGACAGATCTTGATAGAGCATCTAATGCTGCTGATCTGACATTGCGTACGATTGCTACCCATATCTGGAGAGACTCCGGGAGCGCAACGTTATAATGGCTGATATTGCTGACAGACTAAGAAGGAAAGTCTCCAGAATGGGTAACATGCCTGAGGCTCCAGTCTTCAGGCGTGGGCAGCTTCAGGGAATGATAGCAATCGTGAGAGCTGTAAAGCAGGAAGCTAGTGGACAAGTAAAGGTTAGGGTGACTCAACCTGGATTGCGTGGAGAGCACGCCGACTACATGGTTGGTGATGGTGATTGGATTAGGGTGATTGGGGGCCAGGAGGCCGTCGCCCTACATCCTATTCGGGCTGGTGCTCGCGTCTTTGTAGTTTACACTGGCAACCATGCTTCTCATGGATACGCGATACGTGTCGAAGATGTGGATACTACCGACCCGGACTGGGGAACTGTACAGGCAAGAGGATTGACGCGTAGCTTATCAGCAGTTGGGAGTGGATTTTAATGGCAAGAGAATTTAGACAAGAGGATCGTGAAGCGGCTTCAGACCAGGAAAGAAATCGTGGTCTACGAGCACAAGCAAAAGCAGAGGCCGAGAGGAAAGCTAAGAAGGCTAAGCAACCTCCGAGGGAAGCGCCTGTCGATGGTCTACCAGACTATGGTGTCTGGCGTCGAAGCGCCAGATCAGCTGCCTCCGTTCGCCTCTCCGAGACGGGGGCTAGAATTCAGGGAGGTCCCGACCACGAGATTCTTTCAGACAAAACTTTTGGCAATATCATCAAGGGACCCGTTAGCTTGACCGCATCTCCAACCGGCATCAGAATCGCTGGGCTCTTTGTGATGAATCCTATTTTGACCGGGATGATTCCTTCCACTATAATCACTCCAGTACCGACACTCATCTTTAGCCCTCCGCTGGGTTCACTCCAGGCGTTTAGAGAGCAGGTTCAAACTTTGATGTCGTTCTTGGGGTAAGATGCCTGGTAATTATGATGCTGTTGACCTCTGGTTCACTGACGAAGCTGACTTCAATTTGGTTGAGGGTGACCTCGGAGACACCTCAGTAGATCTTGTTCGTTCTATCGTTCAGGAGGTGAGAACCAGGGTAAAGAGCAACAAGAGAGATTGGCGAACAGACTCTTTCATTGGAGCTGATCTAGAGATGTTCATCGGAGAGCCGAACAGCAAGGGGCTTGCCGAAGAGATCAAGTTGGCTATCAGGAACGCTCTGATTATCGATGGCCTTCTAGACTCAGGAGACATCACAGTCTTGGCCCTGCCTCTGGACATTCACACAATCTTGTTTCGCATTATTGTGCGTGTGGCTACACTTACCACACAAGATTCACTCAGTCTCACACTCGTATACGACACCCTGAACGATGACATAAGACTGCTCTAACAGGAGAAAACTATGAGCCTTTTTGGGCGAACCGCTGACGAAATTATCGACCAGGCCATGAGAGACCTGCAGCAGAACACACCGATTACCAGATTTACCGCTGGTGCTAAAGCAAGAGCCTTGATGAGATCTATGGGGCGAATGGTCAGCAATATGTATGACACATTCGACTTCAACCAAAGCATCGGCTTTGTATCTGGTGCTTCTGGTATCTACCTAGACTTTATCGGCGAGCTCCTGAACATTCCCAGGCTAGGCGCTACACAGGCTAGAGCTGACTCCGCCGAGGGAAACCTTATGTTCTATACTCTGGCAACAGACTTTGGATCCATCAACAATGGGCTAGGTATCACTGTCCCAGTGGGTACGACTGTGTCTTCGCTTGGGCGTGCAGGCAAGGTCGTTCGGTACAGGACCATGGTCTCCACAATTCTCCCATCAGCTGTCGACCAGTTCTTCGTATCCATCGAAGCTGTTCAAGGAGGCTCCGTATCTAATGTTGGAACGAATGCTCTAGTTACTCATGACTTCACTAACTATACTGATTCCGCCAACGAGACTCTTCTAGTTACAAACGTTAGCCCAATCGACAGTGGAAAGAATACTGAGAGCGATGAGATGTATCGCTTCCGTATCGTCAATCGCGCATTCTCAGCAGAGAACGCCAACACCACAGCCATCAGGCTAGCAGCCTTAAGCATCGCTACTGTAGATGATGTAGATATCTTGGAGTACAAGAGAGGTATCGGCACTAGTAACATGTTGCTTAAGAGCATTACTGGCTTTGTTACATCGGAGATGGTTGCTGCAGTACAGACAGTCGTAGATGCAGTAAAGGCGCACGGCAGCCATATCATTGTAGAAGGTCCCAAAGAGATCGGTGTCCAGGTCTCCATGACTCTTCGTTACAGAAATGGTGTACAGAGCGACCAGAAGACTGGTATCGAACTGCTAGTTGTCCGAGCCTTGCGCGATTACATCATGGGCCTAGATATTGGAGAGGACCTGATCGTCAACGAGATGGTTCAGAGAGTCTTGGAGGTTGATGATCGCATTCTCGACCTTGGCTCTCCTGGCAGTCCCTTTGACTCAATCTACACATTCCATGATGGAATGGACGCTACCAACAGAGTTCGACGCAAGCTTCTTGAGAACTACCCTGCAGAGGTAGACGAGAAGCTTATCCTTGAAACCACTGTAGCAACCCCTATCTCGATTAGCAGGGCGGTCTAAGTGGCAACCTACACCTGGAGCTTAAACACCCCTACAGGTGTAGGTGTTGCCGTAGATGCGGAGACTATCAGCATCAAAGTGACCACTGGTGGTGACAATGTTGTTGCGGGCAGTGGTGCCATGATCATAAATGGTGTTACAGTAACGCCAGTTGAAACAGCGAACGCTGTTAACGACTACGACTTAACGTATACGATCCAGCGTGGCGATCTATGGTATGCCACTTCATATACAATCCAGGTGGAGGTTGATACCGATGATCTTGATACCGGTCGCTTTGCATGGACGTTCACTACAGTCGCTGGTGTTACCCTAAGGACAGCTGGTTACCAGAAGAGTCAGATGACTCAGGTGCTAGCTAACAACTTTCCCCCATGGTCACGTGTCCGCAATTCAGAGGGCAGCGTTGGCCAGATGCTTCTCAATGCCGTAGCACTTCCCATTGAAGATGCTCGGCAGGAAGTCATTCGCCAACGCAAAAGCCACTTCCTACAAACCGCCGACAGAAACGACATGGATCTTCTGTATCGTCTAAAGATGGCAGAGTCGTTTGATTTCGACAAGCGCTTCTTTCACGATGGAGACTTCGAATACCTCGCACCTACCCTCACCGCTGTTGAGAACATAGCTGCGATCCCCATCGCTGTAGAGGAGGAGTTGGAGGCTCTTTGGGATAATGCCATTCCAGATCGAATTACTGGTGAGTCATCCATCGTGATGTCGAACAATACTCTTGCCCTGGGCTTCACCGCCATCGAGAACTTCCCAATTATCGATAATAGACATGATGTGCAAGTGCCAGGATACCTCTTTGTAGAGTTCTTGGGTGGGGCCAACTACGTCACCATTCGTGAGGGGGCGATTGAGTTTTCTCAAATTACCCTCAAGGGCACAAGCAGGTACAACATGGAAGAGCAAGAAGAGACCATCGTCTTCGAGCGCCCTGGTATCAAGAAGACATCTAAGGAGTGGAGGACTATCACGGATGTCTTTGTCGCCGGGATCACAGAGAACGCCGGTGCACAAGTGGCTCTTCACAACTTCATGCCAAAGGCTGCAGAGCGGATCGATAGCTTGAATCAAGTGGTAACCAAGAACAGACAGGTTTACCCCTCCCACTGGGAGCTTGTCGATGGAGGCTACTCCTCTGTTTTACGACAATCAGCTTTTATCGAAACAACCGCTCTGGATATCTTTCGTGGAGAAACAACCACTCCGTTCAAGGAGTATGAGCTGTTGAATGTCGCTGGCAACCCCGTTCATATCGAGGACTTCTGCCTTGATAGGAATCGGCGTTTCATGTGGGGCATCACACCCTCTACCCTCTACTGCTGGGATCTTCGACAAGAGTACTTCGACAACTTGGCTGAGTTAGAGAATAGAACTATTGACAATGTCTATGACATTGACATTCGTCCCTATGCTTTATCTAGAAATCACACAGATGCTGGGTTCCAGGTTGGCCTCCGACGAGTGCTTCGAAACCCTCGCTCTCCTGCTACACAGTGGCGGTGGTCTATTATCTTGCCAGACGGAACCACAAGATATACGAATTCAAGTGGAACCCTCTTTGCCAACGAGACCTCATATGTTGAAGCCGTCAGTCGTGACAACTATGAGGTAGGAGAGGGGATCATCAATGTCACCCTGGGTGCGCCGGGTCAGGCGGGGCCCTTACATGGAACTTATATCTTTGTCCTGGAGCTGCACACAGTGGACGGTGTAAGAGAAAGGGTCATGGAGCCATTCCACATTGATTACCTTCAGGCTGTTGGTGAATATGACTTAGCTCTAACCTTTGCTAGAACTCCAGTTGCTGCACCTGCAGCACAGGCACTTCAGGTACAATGCCTAGCCGATGCGGTGTTAAGGAAGTTCAATCCAGCAATGAGAGTTGTTTGGGACTCGGATGATAGGATCAGGATCATTCGTGATGCTACAATTCACACATTGGGACTCAAGTATGACAGAGCAGTCATCGACTTTGAGAGAAGAGAGATCTTCTTCCGTGAAAACTTTGACTCCGTGAGGGTTACGTAATGCCAAATCTATCAGTAGCAGTAGACGCACTCCTTATCGACGAGATCTTCTTTGACTCTGATCCTGGTGGAAGTATCGTCAATTGGACCGGTACACTTACGATCGCTGGTGCTGGTGCGCTAACCGATACTCCGACTTGCACTGGAGTCATGCGCAAGGTTGGTGGCAAGATCATTGGATCTCTCCGGATCGGAGTATCGGCAATGTACATTCCGATTACTCTGAACTATACCTCCGACACAACCTTGGTGGGCGGTAACTTCACCTTCATTCTACCAGCGACTGAGTTCAGCACCGCCCCCAATAATATCGCTGTAGATGGCTTCTTCTTTGCCCAGACAGTCACAGCTACTGACGCAGGAGGAACCTTCAGCGCAGTTACCATCAACCTTGTTGGTAACGACTTCATCCCAGGGTCTACCGCTGCAACAGCCACCCTGGTTATGGTGCCCGTCGTCGTACCCTTTGTTGTTCCAGCCTTTGATGAGGCTGGCGACGCTATGGACTTCACTGCGACAGCGGTAGTCCCACTGGAGGAGGTCCGGGTCAACCGTGAGTTGAATCCATTTGATAACCTTGGCTTGCTCTTGGGCATCGATCGTCTCAGAGCTGAGAGGAATTATCAGCTAGCAGACCGTGTTGGAGAGGCGTTTGTTCGTCGTGGATCCTCTACCAACGTGGGTCTTCTCAACGCTATTACCCGAGATCTCTCGTTGGAGCGATTGGATGTTGTGGAGATAAAGACCACTCGCACATTTGCAGGCAACGACAGAGAGGTCAAAGTGGTGGTTGATGACTCATGGCTGCGACTATACGACCGATATATTAACGATGACAATTTCAACCTAGATTTTGAAGTTGATTTGCGTGCAGTCAATGTGAAGTACCTAAGTGAGTTGATCGGTGTTGTAAATGCCGGCACCTCTAACTTTGAGATGCGTTCTCTGGTAACAGATCATGCGTCTCGATTCTCTCGGACGCTTATGTTCCAAGATAGTTGGAAGCAAGTGCGTAGAGAGGTGGTCCCAGTTGCAACAGGTTTCAGCCTAGACAACACCCTCATCAAAGAGGGTGCCATCTTCTTTTCTGATAAGGTGGCATTCTTGAGCGAGGTGTTCCTGCTGGCCGACTTGAATGTAGCTGGCGACTTCTTCATCGACTACGAGAACGGGCTTGTTCGTACAATCACCCTCCCCCGAATGGACTCGACCGCGACATATGTCTATGCGACTATGCCGTTTAGACTACACGCTTCAGATGTGGTAGTAGGTGATATCAATGGAGAGGGATTGAGGAGACATTACTTTACTCAAGAGCCACAAACGCTTTACACCAAAGCTGAGGACGCAGAGATCGATGGACTTCCAACCGATGAGATGTTTGAAGTCGTTAAGGAGCTGCTGGAGGCCGCAGATGTTTACTGGGCTGCCTAGTGGTGTGTATATGATACGCAACAATCTAGATCTTAAGCGATATATTGGTAGCTCAATGGCACTGGAGCAACGTCGCAAAGAACATCTTGCTTGGGGATGTAGTTCTAATAGACATTTACAAGCAGCAATTAGCAGAGATGGTGTTGAGAGCTTCAGTTGGGTTGTCTTAGAGCAGGTTGAGCCTACTCAGCTTATTGCTCGTGAGCAGCTCTACTTGGATTTTTACCCTTGGGATCAGTTGTATAATTTTTGTCCCAAAGCTGGGAATACCTTTGGAAGAAAACCATCTGAGGAAACAAAGAGAAAGATAAGTATTGCTAATACCGGTAGGAAGCTGAGCTTGGAGACGCGAGACAAAATTAGGATTGCCAACATAGGACGAAAGCATTCTGAGGAGACCAAGAAGAAGATGTCAAAAGTACAGTTAGCTCGCTTTGAATCCCATTCAGGTTCCATGAAGGGAAAAAGATTTACCGAGGACCATAAAATGAAACTAGCTGCTTCTAAAAGAGGGGAGGGCAATCCGAGTTCAAAGTTGACGTGGGATCAAGTCAGAGAAATGCGCTCAGTAAAAAACGCAACTCAGCAAGAGCTATCTGAGACATATGGTGTCTCTAGAGGTACCGTTGGCAAGATTCTTCGTGGTGAAAAGTGGAGGGTCTTGTAATGCCAGACCTATTAGTAGGCGTAGACGCCATCCTACAAACCACAAGCACTCGCTTTGATAAGGTGACTGTTCCAGGTCACTCCTTCGAGATCTTCGATGAGCTTCCTGGCTTCCAGTGGGATGATATGTATTGGCCCAGTCCTCGCACTCGAAATGAGAACGCTATCCTGCCCGTCTCCTTTGACCCAGCGGCGCCCTCGCTACCAAATGCTATCATTCAATCCGGCATCGGTAGTGGCGCAGACATTCAGTTGAAATCTATTCTAGATCTATCCCCAACCTATGCTCGTTGGTCACCACAAGTAAAGACAGGTACATACTTTGTGTATCGGGATCGATTCTATCTCTATTCGGAAGACTCCATCATTACAGCAGTGGGAGAGGATCTTGATGTCGATGGGCGCAGCCAACTAGACCTCTGGTACCGCCCTAAGCCAGGCGTGCCTATTACAGCTGCCTATCTCACCTATGACACCAGGCGTGATATCAACTACTCAACAGAATTTGCCAAGGTAGAGAACTTCACAGGCATTGTTGCCAACGGTGTCGAGCTTGATGGTACAGATGATATCAACAACATCAACACAGCTTTAAATGAGTTTGAGATCCTCTACCGCCCCAACAACAGATCCCTTGGCGAGATCCTATCGCCCACACTTAATGCTGCCAACATTGGTACGATTACCCTGGCCGATCAGCCACTCTCGTTGTACCCGCTCGTACTTACTCGCCCTGATCTCTTTATCACGGAGCTGAGTTACAATCAGTGGGTAGAGAAGTTCCAGGACTCCACCCTTGTGGTTGGAGACTACTTCATTGGGTATCAAGACTCCACTGCACCACCGGGAATCATTCAGTGCCAGTTCGCCGGCTCTCAGCCAGAGTATGGAAACATCAGCTACACCTTTAACTATCCAGCCACCATCCTCTTCAATAGAGACATTCGTGTGAACAGGGTTGCTGCAAATATTGGTGAAGCTAATGGAGACGCAAGCTTCCGGGTTTTCTTGGATAGATTCCCAGTCCACGATGAAAGCTCCCCTCTCTTCCTAGATGTGGCAGCCATGACTCTCACTGTGGCAGCCATTCCATGGACAAGGGTTCTAGACTTTACAGCTTCCGGTCCTGCAGATCTCCACTACACCCTTGATGCTGAGTATGGGATCATCACGTTTGGCGATGGTATCAACGGTGATGTTCCAGCAGGGAACTCAGTTCTGCTAGCAACATATACATACACACCATTTGTTGAGTATGAACCAGAGGGTGCTCAGGACTGTTTTGTTGACGAGACTGTCAATCTGGATCCTACAGGAAACTCTTTAGCTCGCGGCTTCATCTACCTTTCTAACAGAGACTTGATCAGAGACCATATTCACCTGACTACGAATCATGACATCAATCAGGTAGTTGGCGGAGTGAACCACTATGGCCCTATCGCTGGAGGCGCAGAGATTATCCTGATGACGGGATCGCTGCACGATATTACTCACGAACCAATCACCAATCAAGAGATGATCTTCGTAGCAAGCCCAGCTGATGCAGGGGTGTTCATTGTTGGTCAGGGGAGGACGGGTCCTCTAGGAGAGGTGCACGCCCAATTCCTAGCAGAGGGGTTTATCGATGCGCTTACACATCGTGTACAGTTCTATGAGCCCGAGCCAGACGATCCTCTCTTTCCCGCTGGAACACCGTCTAACTTCTTGACGCCAACTACTGGTCCTCCAGTTGGTACCGGAATTGTCTTGAGTGTGAATCCAGGTGCTGGTTTTGCTTGGACTGGTACGGGGGCAGCATGGACGAACAATACCATCGTTGTACCTGAGGGTATGCACGGTGCAGTTGCAGACATGATTATCTTTGCTTTGAAGAACAACGATGTCCTAAACCCATACGATAACAACTTGCGAACAGGTGGTCGTGCAGTTATACTCTGCTATGAAAATACAGCGGGCTCGTGGAGTATCCTGCGACCTCTCACTACGGTACAGGCTGGAGGAACGACTCAGCTTGTCTTTGGGCGAGAGCTTACAACTAAAGATGCAACAGTCGCCCCGCACGCAATGGTAACGACGATTCCTACACAGGTGATCAACGCT
>JGI25130J35507_1000105_pt1 | contig 27204 bp, 48 predicted proteins | sample ETNvirnome_2_300_FD_35507 | JGI IMG/M metagenome (IMG submission 35507)
CTTGTATAGTGTGAGCTATATTAAAGGGGCATAAGGCACTAATCCTGCCCATTCGGTCATGACGACCCATAGAGAGAGATTTCTGTATAAGTTGCTCTATGTGACAAATAAGTCATATAGGACAATGAAAGCGAGAAAGTCGGATTTCCTATTAAGCGTCTCTTAATTTATTTTTATTTCTTATAGTCTATTAAGGGCAACATATAGCTAAGGCTATCCTTGTAGACGGGAGAACAAAAATGGAAAACCAAAAAACAAATACAGAAGTTGTTAAAGCAGAGCCAACACCAACACCTGAACAGGTTTTAGTGGGTCGGAAGGTAAGTTCTGGAGTAGTTAGAGAATTGAACGCTACACGTAACTTATTAAGGGCTAAAAAAGTAAGTCCTTCTTCAGATTTAGGCATAATCTGTTTTAAGTATTCTGGGCAAGTTTTGAAAGAAGACGCTATAAGACGATACAATGACGAATAAACGAAGACAAGGGAATACTCCCTTATCTTTGTATCTTAAACCAAAATCTAAGAAGGTTAAATTCGTTGAGAGAGAAGACTATATTCGTCACCCTATAGATAGGCACGGGGCTATGACAAAAATGGACAACAACGATAGAAGCAACCTTTTAAGGACAAAGAAAGGGAAGTATTACTACTTAAGGAAACAAAGAGCTTTCACAATAGGAAACAAGTATTACGCTTGTGTTAATGTTGTGAATTGGAAAGACTACTTGTGGGAGAAAAGATAAAAATGGAAATTAAAATTAGAATTCAAAACCTTCTGGCTAAATATGGAACTTGGGCAGAAGAACAAGAATTAAAACAGATAGAGCAATCTATCTGATTTTTTTCTTTTCCCATAATCTTAAAGGCAAATTTAAGGGCTTTTAAGGGAGACACTAAAATGGTATTAATATATACTTTCTACGAAAAATCTAAACAGATTAGACGAAAATCTGAATTTAAAGAGCAAGAGTTAGATGAAGGTGTAACATGGGATTAGCCATTTTAAAGGGCTTTTGTTACATTTTAATGACACTTGTTACTTTTTATTCGGCTTTGATTTAACGAGGTGGCGAAGATGACGAAAAGGACAAGTAGGACAATAGGTCAATCATTTAAACGGATTTGTATTAATTGTTTAGAGGTTGAAGTGATCAACGGACAATACATTAAGGGCGGGTTTGTTTGCTCTTGTTGTATGGAGTATAACAACATTTAAGGAGGAGAGAATGACTTTAATTAATTTAAAGGGAATTCACGTCCATCAAGGTGATGTGATAAGGATTAAAGATTTTCTAAACGATTTGTTTAAGGTAGATTTTATGTTAAGCGTTAAAGAAATTGACAACGAATTAGTAATTAAGTTAAAGGTGGATTAGGAGGAGTAAAATGAAAGTTTACCATGTTAAGAGGAGAGAAATTTCCATATTTAGTGAACGAGTTGAAGCAGAAACACCAGAAGAAGCAGAACAAACTGCTGGGAAAGATTGCTCTTTTTTAGAGGATTTTAAGTGTGAGATTTTAGAAGTGGTAGAAGTAACGGAGGATTAGAATGAGAAGTTTTGGTGAATTAAAGTGTCCAAAATGTTCATCTGATAGTTTTGACGAGGACGATTGTAGTAACTATTCTTTAGACGGCTCTTGTGACGTAAGATACGTATGTCAAGATTGTGGTTGTCTTTGGACAGTTAGATTGTTTCAACGTTATACTGATGATGACGAGATTTTTGGAGAATAAAAATGAAAGGAGAGAGGATGCAAAATGAGTGAATACGATTTAGTCGAGTTCTGTGAAGAGTGTGGACAAAATAGTGTCATAACCTTTTCAGGCTCAGGACTTAAAGGGGTTTGTGAATGTGGACATCTTTTTGTAACGATCAAGAAGGTGGGCAAAAGCTTTAGACGGCTGGAGGACAGCTGGGAGGACTAAAAAATGGAAATGTGTTTTTTTTGTAACAAGAAAACACACAAAGAACAATCCTATTTTAACGGCGAAGATACGATATGGGTTTGTTTAAAGTGTGGAGCTTACACAGTCCATGAGTTATGGATGAAGAGGATTTAGACAGATACAAGGAAATGGAGGAAGAATAATGAAAACAAAAACTTACGAAGTAGTTATTGATTTAGGTAGTAAGACATTTGTAATTGACGCAAAATGTGAAGAAGAAGCGGAGATTGAAGCACTAAAACTATTTGAAGAACTTTCACCAGAAGATAAAATTGAAGAATACTGGGTTGGTGACGTTTCAGAGTTTGAGGATTTGGAGGTTGAAGATGGGATGGGCAAAACATCATTGTATGGAAGTGATTGAGAACAATGCTCAACAGATAGTTGAGGATTGGAACGAACAGAACCCAACAAAGCAAGTTGAGGAGTTAGACCAAATTGAAGAGTTAGACGCTGATTGGCTTATTGAATGGGCTTCGGACTATGACGCAGGTCAAGCAGATTTAGCTTATGATAGTTGGAAAGATGCACAAGCAGAAAAATCTTACGAGGAGAGTTTGAAAAATGACTAAAATTGATTTAAGCCAATTTACAGGCACAGAGAACTACTATAAAGGATGGTGCAACGTCAATTATACTGACGGAGTGTTCTATTTAACAGAAAATGGTATGTCGTGGTTTGTCACTGATGTGTGTAGTGTTGTAAAGATTAGTAAACTAAACACACAAGAATTTGTTTCTATCAAATTAAAGGTAAATGCTGACTTGAGTGCAGATGCAATTTACACTGATGGAAATGATAAAGTGTTATTCAAACAACATTATGATCATGTTGACGGACAGGACATTCAACTATTCTTTACTAACAATGTTTTAATGTTAAGCAGAGAATATTAACTTATTCTCTCTTTTCTTTTCTTTTTGGTTACTTATTAAGTTCAAATCTTAAAGTAGCCGGAGGCATAACAAAAATGACTTTAGTCATAATGGGTTTACCCGTAAAGGAAATCCCGATTAAACCTAAAGGCATACAATTTGACAAAGATGGAAAGAAAGAAATCTATGTGGACTCAAAGGGAGCCAGAGCTAAAAAAGTAAAGATTAGTAGCTCTGAATTCAAGTGGGTTTACGAAGATGGATCAGAAGTTGAAGGCAAAACGTACAAGTCAATTAACGGAAAACCAATGAGACCGTTTTCTAAAACTGCCGTTGTTGACAAGTATGACACAATTAGTGTAACTGAACTGCCTTACTTCTTAACGAATGAGCTAACTTACCTGTTAGTCAATCCTACATTTAAGGATAAGATGAAAGAATTAACAGGTCAAGCTATCTCGTTCAAGTTTGTCAATCGTGGCTTTAAAGTTTATCGGGCAGTATCTTATTATGATCCTCAGTTGGATAGGGTCATAATGAAATGCACACAGGGAGATTTACGTAAAGTGGATTTACCTGAAGAATCTGAAGTTGCTGAAATTGAAGCAGAAGATTCAGTTGAACAAATGAGTTTAGACGACTTGGAGGTATAAAATGAAATTGTGTAAACAGTGCCAAGACAAGTTATGGTTTGCTGAATTTGTAGAAAGCACACAAGTTTGTGAAACTTGTCAAGAAAATTGGGAGGACTAAAATGGGCAGATACTACAATGGAGACATTGACGGAAAGTTCTGGTTTGCAGTTCAGTCAAGCAGTGATGCTGACTTTTTTGGTGTTGAAGGTAACGAACCAACAGAGTTAGAGTATTGCTTTGAAGAGGACAATTTACCAGATGTAAAGAAAGGCGTTGAGAAATGTATTAAGGCGTTAGGAAAATCTAAAGCGAAACTTGACAAGTTCTTTGAAGAAGTGGACAGTTACACTGACCAACAATTAGCAACTACTTTAAAGATAACTGTCGAAGAAACAAAACGACACCTTGAATGGTATGCACGACTAAAATTAGGGAACAAGATTCTCAAATGTCTTGAAGAGCAAGGTAGCTGTTACTTTACAGCGGAGTGTTAAATGGTACAACTATGTGATAAGATTGATTTTAACGATTTACCACAGTTCTTAGCTGTTGTTGGTGATAAGTATGTTGCTGAAATTAAAGAGGACGGTGACAGAATTAGACTGAGAATGGTTGACGGTAAAGTGTTTTTATCCAATCGTAGGATGAAAGATGTAACCGAAGTTTATCCAGAAATGCACACATTAAGTGGTTCAAAAGATTTCTTCATTGATGGAGAAATGTGCGTGCTTGATGATAAAGGCGTTTCACAGTTTAACACTGGGATAAGTCACAGGTCACATTGCAAGGGCTGGGAATCAGTACGTAATAGTATGGCAGGGTATCCTGTCACATTTGTCGTATTTGACATCTTGGAACTTGATGGAGAGAATTTAAGGGCAAAACCTTACTCTGAACGTAGAGCCATATTGGAAACAATGGGCTTAGAAGCACACCCTAACATTAAGTTGGTTGAGCGTTTTAATGACATAAAAGACGCTTGGGACAAGATGGTAAGGGAAGAAAGAGAAGGTTTGATCTTAAAGAATCGAGACAGTATTTACAAAGAGGGCTTCCGAAGTTCTAACTGGAAGAAGGTAAAGAATATAAAGGAAGTGGACTTAAAGTTTACTAAGTTCGACCAAAACCCTCAAGGTATCACTGTTGAGAACAATGACGGGATTAGATGCTTAGTTGGTGGCAGACACCAATATCCCGTAAAGGAACAATTTGCAAAACATGGAGAGGTAGTCATTACTATCCGACATTTAGGTAAAACTAAAGCGGGGAAGTATCGACAACCTGTCTTTGCAAAGATTGTGGAGGAGTAAAATGGGTTTAGACATGTATTTAAACGTAAAAAGGTACATTTCGGCTTATGACAAAGACACAAAAGGACTAAAGGTCTCTGGCATAAAAGGAGTGTTACCCCCTAACAAAGGATGTTTTAACGAGATGGGTAGAGTATGCAACCTAACTGTTAACGGGATTTATTGGCGTAAAGCTAATGCAATCCATAAATGGTTCGTTGATAACATTCAAAACGGCGAAGATGACTGTAAGCCGTACCCAGTTGACAAGAATGATTTGGTTAAATTAAAGGAATTGTGCCAGAAGGTAATGGCTAACAAAGAAAAAGCAAGTGAGCTTTTTCCCGCTCACCCAGGGTTCTTTTTCGGAACTTATGAGTATGACCAATGGTACTTTGATAGCATTTCTAGAACAATTCACGAAATCAATCTCTTGTTAGCAACGTTTGATGATGGCTGGGACTTCTACTATCAGTCTAGTTGGTGATAATAAATGGAAATGGAAATAGACATAGCGTCAGCTATGGAGTTCTTTAAATCTAAGAATTTCATAGTTGAAGAAAATAAGCTTAAAGCGGTACTGGTAGCCATTAAATGTGGCTATCCCGTACTTGCTGTTGGGCCAACAGGTTGTGGAAAGACTTTGTTCTTTTCTTTACTTGCTGAATACTTAAAGGGGCATTATGACTATGCTTCTTTAAACGGTTCAGTAACAATCCACGACCTAACCCAAGAAAGAATCATCGGTAAAAATGGTTCTTTTGAGGAAAGAGATATGATACTTGCTCAGTGGCTGAGGAAAGCTCAGAAAGGTATCAGTATCTTACAGTTAGACGAGATTAACGCAGGAAAACCAGAGACATTATTGGCACTACATCCAATAATGGACATTAAAGGGGAACTTAACCTCCCTTACACTGGCGAAGTGTTGAAAGTTAACAAGAATGCAATCTTAGTCATGAGCTGCAACGAAGGTGACGAATATGCAGGGATTAACGCGATGAACATGGCATTCCAGAATAGAATGGTTAAAGTTCATTTTCCTTACATAGTTGGTGAGCCACTTGCTGAGTTATTGACACAAAAGACAGATGTGCCAATGGAAAAGACCAAAATGGTGGTTGAAACGTGGGAAAAGTACATGACTTCACGTGATCCAGAACAACCAGTAGTTTCAGTGCGGATGTTGGAACATTGGTGTCAAATGTCTCACTTTATGGGATTAAAGGCAGCGGGAGAATTCACCTTTGCAGGTTTGATTGCAAGAGATGAGGATGAGTTAAAAGAGATTCTCGAAGGAGATTTCTTTGTAAACTTACCGAGGGACTAAATGGTAATTGTAATCAGAATTAAAGAAACAGAGAATAATTACCATGAAATTGAGAGAATCTTCTCTGAGATGGATTTCTTAGAGTTAGATTACGAATGTGGGGAAAAATACCAGAGGACTAGAATGGACAAAATACATCAATTAGCAGAAAAGATGAATGAGGTTGAGGAACAACTCCATAATCTAATCCAAGAGTTACCAGAATTTGGTGAACCTTGTGATTGTGCAGATAGGGACTGTCTTAATTTCATTTATTACGGTGATTGGATGGAAATACAAACTTACTGTTTAAGTTGTGGTGGGTTTGTGGAGGAATTAGAATGAAATTTGGAAGATTTGGTACAGTAAAGTGGACAGATGAAATCTTCGCATTAGGGATTACTGTCTGGGAAACACCATTCCAGATAGACATTAATCTCGGATGGTGGAGGTTAACAATTGAAGGTAACTGAGATTACAATTAGTGGAGGAAATAAATGAAAGAATTTGAGGAGGTATAAAATGGAGAAGGAAAGTGAACGTCCTGCCATTGCTCACGTAAAGTTTTCTAACCCTTCTGTTGAAACAGCTGAACATTATATTAGAATGGTCGGAACAGGAGATTTGTTAGGTGCAACTTTAGTTGGGCCGGCAGGAATGGGAAAGACTCATTTGATCAGGCATACGCTTGATGAAATGAACATCCCCTATACTGTTTATGGGGGACATATCACTTTGGCTGAAATCTATGAGTTTTTGTTTGAAAATAGCGATAAACTCATTTTCTTTGATGATGTCAGTCAAGTGATCAACAAAACAGAGATAATTGAGATGCTTAAGCAGGCATTGAATTTATCTGGGCACAAACGAGTGTTACATTACCGTAGTAAGGGAGTGTTAAACCCGGGAGTGCCACAATCGTTTGAGTTTACGGGTCGTATCATCTTTGCATTTAACAAGATGGACTCCAGTAACGCAAATGTTAAGGCGATAATGGACAGAGCACCTTCGGTTGAGCTTAAATATTCTCGTAAAGAGATTATGGAAGCTATGTATAAGATAGCCGGAGGACAAGGTGGAGGTCTCATGGAGTATGAGAAACTGATTGTTGTAAAGGAAATAGAAAACCACACCGATACAACAATGGATGTTAGCCTTAGAAAACTGTTCATAGCGTTTAACATGTACAGGAGTTTCAAGAAGATGTACGGTGAAGGCAACGAATACTGGCAGAATCAAGTTAAAAGACTGTTCGGTAAGAAGAAAGTTAGTTGGTTAGTGCAGATTGTGCAGGAGTTAGTCGGCCCAACAGGGAAGATTAACAGGAAACAATTAGCTAAAGAGATTGCTATCCGTAAAGAGATGAGTCCACGTAATGCTCAAAGGAAGATTAACGAGTTCTTAGAAATGGAACTGGTTTTCCAAAACAAGTTGAAAGGTGGTGACATTAGCTTACAGCCTTTCGGAGGTACAAAGTGAGCAAATTCACAAAGGAGAAGTAATGGAGGTAAAATAAATGAGTAAATACAATGAGAAAATTACTCGTGGAATCTATAAGCGTATTGTAGGTGCTATGAGTGGTTTAGCGGACATTGATGTCGAGATTAACGCTCAAGTCACGCCTCATTGGGACCCAAACCATCGGGTTATTAGAATGCCTTTAACCATTTCTTACGCTGATAATGATGAAGAGGAGTTTGCTTTAGGGAGAGGGATAACTGTCCATGAAGCAAGTCACGTACTCTTCGCTCCAGACATCAGTTCAAAGGATGGGAATAAAGATTTCGCAGAATGGTTTAACGTGTTTGTAGATTGTAACAATGAATGGAAGACTACACAGCTTTGGCCACACTTAAAGGATCCGTTAGCTTACAAAACAAGGAAGTTATTGGAGAAAAAACCAAAGTTACTAAAGTCGGACAATCCGTTCATGCAAGTTATAATGCGATGTGATAAAGTGGCAGAGTTAAAGCCANAATTTCCTGAGAATTATAACCCAAAGATACAAAAGTTCGTTGAACAAGTTTCAGCAAGGTTCCATCATAAGAACATAGCTGAGGCTACAGGTGAAGAAGTTAAGGCATTCACCAAAGAGGTTAACGAAGAATGGCAGAAACTGTGTAAGAACAGTGAAGAAGAATGTAAGAATTCTGGTAGTAAAGCCATTCATAAGTTGATGAAAGAGTTAGGTGACATCATTAAAAAAGGTGGTACTCCAGCTGATGTTAAAGCTAAACAGGAAGAGATTTCCAAAGCTAAGGGTGAAGCTCCTCAATGGTTCGAGGATGAAGTTAACCGTCAGTTGGTAAGAGAAGCCACTAAGACAGTAGGACAGAATAACTACAACAATTTAAGCCTAGATGAGTTAAAGAAGATGTTAGCTGAAGCCAGACCACAGGAAGGTTCAGTTAAGATTGCTCCAGGTAATTCTTGGGGTTGTGCAGAGATTAATGTGGGTCAAATGGATTCGTTCAGAGCAGAAGTTAGCACGGACAAGACCATTGACTTGAAAACAGCGTATAAACAAGGTAAGTTGATTAACAAGTCATTAAGGAAGAAAGTTCACCTGCAAGAAGATTTTGAGAAGAAGCACAGGTCTGGAAGGATTGATTTAACAGAAATTAGGAAGCAGGTTGCTCAGATGGGTAGGATTTACAAAGAGTCCACGTTTGAAAGAGAAAACGACTTTAAACGTGGTGGTGAATGGGCAATAGAAGTATTGTGTGACTGTTCCGGATCAATGAGTGGGACTAAGATGAGGGAAGCCAAGCTCGCTTTATCTGTGTTAGGGTACGCTCTTGACGGATTACCTAACGTAAAGTATGCGTTAACAGGATTCAGTCATGCAAACGGAGTGCCTGTAGAATACCAAGTAAAACGGTTCAAAGACAAGAGGTTTGACATAAGAAGGATGGAATCATTAACAGCTGGTGATGGAAATGCTGATGGGTATAACATAAGAGCAAGTTCTAAAAGACTACTTAAGTACCAAAATCTTAAAAAGGTATTAGTTGTTATATCTGATGGTCAACCTGCGTATTGTAACGGAATAGAAGACACAAAGAAAGCTGTGGCTATTGCGGAACGATATGGTATTAAAGTGATAGGTATTGGCATTAAAGGATGTACTGAGGAGTCACTCAACGAGATTTACCCTAATAGTTACTACTTTAATAATACTAAAGACTTACATAAAGAGTTAACAAGCCTAATACTATCTGCTTTAGGACAAAGAGACAAGACAATTCTTGTTAAAAGGAAGTGGGAACGGTAAACTCACGGTTCTCCCACGAGTTCGGTGGGACTGTCAGCGGAAGATTGCCACATAGTGCAACATCTTTTGTTCTCCCAATAAACGCTGCAGTCCTTACCGAACTCTTTCCATTTCCAACACCCTTTACAAATTACATTGCGTCCCATAGTCTTTTCTTTTCACAGTCCCGGCACCTATCTTTATGTGATGCTAACTCAAAGTAGTCCCACGTTGTCCTTAAAGTTTTAGTCTGTTTAAACTTCTTCATACAATCGTTACAGTAAACGTCCAGCACTCTGTCTGTCATTTGTCATCTTCTTCATCTTCTTCATCCCAAGGAAAAGGGTGGGTTCGTTTGACTAAACGCTTGCCTTTCTTTGGTAAAGGAATCTCTTGAAAGCTTCTTCTTGTCACCTTTCCACCTCGGTTTGCCTAATAACATCTTTTACATCTCTTCATCGTATTGTAACCACACCATCAACAACTCTTGTTTTAACAACTCTAATTCTGCTAAAACGTGAGCAATTTCACCACGACCAGAAATGTCTTTAAGGTCTTTAATCGTGGCGATTGCATCTCCGCTCCTCTCAATTAGAATTCTCACGTTCAGCTTTCTCCTTCTCATACTGAGCATCAGCAATTTTTTGAGCTTCTTCCTTTTTAACGGAAAATTTCTCAAGCATTGCTGCTACTTCTTTGTTTTGGTGTTCCAGCTGTGTCTTGTTAGCTTCTAACTGACTAATTCGTCTTATGTACTCACCAGCTCCAAATTCTTCTGTTAATGTCCGGGTAACAATTACTAATTCCCCATCCATTTGTACTTCTGTCTTATCTTCTCTTAATTTCATTCTATTTCACCTCGGTTTAATCTTATCAAATGTGTCCTTCCGTCCACAATGATTTGGATAACTTTATACTTGTGCATTTGGTTAACTTGCCTGTTTATGTTGGTTTTGTGTACCTTAAAGTGCAACTCTAACATTTTCATCGTGACCCATCCCGGCCATATCTTACTCAGATACTTTGCTATTTCTAGTTGACTTGCCATTCTTTAAGTACGCTTTGAAAATCTCTTTAATGATCTTCCTCGACTCCTCCCTCCCATTAGAGAAGAAGATGTTAATCCCGTACTTCACGTGTAAAGTGAACAGAGTGGCTGTAACAATGAATCCTCTTAACTTTGTATAACGAGCACCATCCCAATTCTTTTCAAGCAACGAAACGTATGAACCATCTATAACAATGGCAAAGTAATCATAACTTTGAGCCCGTTCCAATTCCCGTTTAAACCGTTTCATTCCACCAGTTAACGTAGAATAGGTATCAGCCAGACTTTTCCTTTCTATCGCTATCTTATCTTGGTACCCATCAATTGAGTAATCACCGACATCTAACTTCTCTTTTTTTATGTTTCGTTCCCACAAGGGTAACCTTTCCCTAGTGTCAACGATTATTGTGTAACCCTTTATCATATTTTCAATTTAATGATCCCCGATTCTGATAACGAGATTAATATCTCAAGTTCTTCTTTCTTAAATCGGCCAATAAACCCAACATGAAAATAATTCTGTTCAGTCCCTGGTTTAATTTCCAGTATGCTTAACGAAGTTTCCATTTTAGTTTCCTCAATTGTTTTTTATTTTCTTTGAGCCAAAATTTAACTTTGGCTATGTACTTCTCGTACTTGTTAATCCGTTTGAGCAACCTGCGGTACTCCCACCTATCCACACTTTCTCTTAATGTCATTCTTTACCTCCAATGTATAAAAATTGTATGCCTCTTTCAACAACCAAAACGCATTTTCGTCAAAATCCATTTATTCGCCTCCAAAGCTTAAACTTTTTCTTCTTCTTTCTTTTAACGCGTTTAGTGAACTCTCTATCACACTCAACACAATGGTATAAGTTGCCCTCTCGGGCAACAATATACTTATGCTTACACTTTTTTGATTTCATATACTGTCTTAGGGCCATCCCCTGCTTTCAGAATATTCAATCGTACTTGGGCTTCTCCAGCTGCGTCAGCTGCCTTTAAAATAGGCGTAAGCTGGTTAATCGCTTTCATTGCTGTTAAAGTCAAGCTTTTTGGTTCATCAAATTTCATGCCATCCTTTTCTAAGCAATCAAATTCAAAGCCAATCTTTGTACTTCCGTCTTCGTTCTTGAACTTATCTTGAAGTCGCCAGTTACTTACAACAACTTCAGAGGTTCCTTTCTCTAACTTTACAAATGGGCTAGCCATTTCCATTTCTTTCCAATCTATGGTCATTTCCTTCCTCCGTTAAGTTTTTTCCACAATTTGTACAGCTGTGGGCTGTCTCTTCAATCTCACCATTAAGTTTTTCAATGGTAACTCTGACTGTATGAGCGTGATTACAGGGTTGTGAGATGTATCTTGAAGTTGCATAAACAACGTTTGACTCATCATCTTTTTTCAAACGCATCAACCATACTTTAAATTCGTCCAAATCCCACTTTTTCACCAAATTATGCATATTATAATCATCATATTCCAACACTACGTTTGTAACAAAGTTAATGTAACATCTATCTAACAGTCCATTTTGGGTCTCTTCTTGCAAATATTCCATTAAGTTAAAGCTCATTTTTGCCTCCGTTCTCAATTCTAAGCGAAATCGCCCCGTGTTCATCCGTGTTCATCCGTGTTCCTGTCGTGTTCATTTTCGTTTTGTCGTCTTTAAAGGCCCCGTGTTCATGGATTTTGGCGAAAAGGGGACGGACCCATCTACTAACTAATTTTTGGCAAAAACTAGTAGTTGTTGTCTCTCCCTTTTCGGAAAAACACCCTTTTTGACCCCTTTTGTCGTGGTACAAACCCGAAATGAACACGAGAGGAACACGGCATGAACACGGGGGGAATACGGCATGAACACGATGAACACGACTCATTTTTCAAAATTATTGACAAATTCTGCCAATAAATCCTCCTGTTTTTCGATTTTATCCTTGCAAAATTGCTCAATATCACCCATGTATTCTGGTGACATATCAGTTTTGGCATATTTTGCTGTTGAAGCGATTTTCAATTCCGTATTTTCAAAGAATCCTGCCTCAACTAAGTTCATCATTAGTTTCCTAGTACCACTGATCCCTAATTTACACCATTTCATAACATCATCAATAGTGAATGTGACTTTTGAGCCTGCTTTAACAAGATAAGTGATGTTATCACAAATCTGGCCATAATAAACCAAATCTTTGGGCCCAACACCTTGAGTTGAAGCGTTAAGTGACTCTCCTGCAAACGCAAACGTGATTAAAACGTCCCTCCAATCTGCCACCAGTATGTTTTCTCCATCACTCCTGATCCAAATGCGGTTCTTTTGATGGAAAAATGCACTGGATTTGATTAAACTGACTAACTTTTTAACATCACGCCTACCTCTAACAGTCTTACTAGATATAAACCCGCCTAATTCTTCAGCAAATGGGAAAATAACAGCATCTGCTTTCTCTAACAGCTTAATACCCTGCCTGATAGAATCAAATTCAATTACCCCCTTGTTTTTTTTGCTGAAATTTTTGAGGACGTTATTTAAAATATCCCTTGTCTGGTCACTGGTCTGGTCTGTGTTTAATATCCAAGCCCTAGACTTTAACTGTTCACCCTCATCAAAATCTTCAGCGTTACAAGTAACAAAGAGTACATTCTTAAACTTGATCTCTTTAGGTTGTGAAATCCATTCCTTACCACTACCTGTCTTAACTTCAACGGACTCTAACAATGTTAATTTACCTTCAGAGATAGCTACTCTTAACTGTTCAACTACTGCTTTAGCACCCTGTAATTCCTCAATGATTACTATATTATTAGCCCACTCCTCAGCAAGTTCTTCCATGTGGTTCAAACTACTCTGTGTTAAACGAGAATAAGAGAAGTAACCTTCTCCTTCTTCACCAAACAGATTAGCAACAGCTTTCATAACGTGAGATTTACCTGATGCAGCAGGCCCATCTAACAAGATACACCATTCAGGATCAAACTCTTTAGTTAAATATAATAAGAATAGTGTCATTTTAAGGGAAGTTTCACCCACAATCATCTTGTCTAACGTCTTTTTAATTAACTGCAAAGGATTAGGATTGTTAAAAATGTCCAGTTCCTTAGCATATTTCTTTTTGTAGTAAGGACAGAGTGTCTTGCTACAACAATTAATTTGTTGTGGAAACGAACAGTTCCAATATGGTTCTGGTTGTTGGTATATCCAATCAATCCACCGTTCAGCTTCCTCATACTCATAAGGGTCAGGTACCTGTGGACAGTTCTTAACATACTTCTTGACCAACTCCCTCGTATCTTCAATAGGTTTCTTGTCCATCCGAGCAGCAATAGTAATAATCTTGGCTCCCTGATTTCTCTTCCCCACTTCTAACCCCTCATAAATCATTGGAATGCAAGGGTTTGAAAGGAATTCACCATCAAATTTAACAGGTTCTAATGACTTTCTCCTCTGTGGAGTCAGTTCCTTAACATATTTGTAAGCCCTATCAACAACAAAAGAAGAATCAAGTTTGTGTTTTTCTATAACAGGAGGATAATCAACCTCATCAAAATTGTTACTCTTCCTCGGTTTGTTCTTTGGCAGTTCTTCAAAATAAGTTTTCCATGCCTTAGATATAATCCCATCTTTAGTTTTAATGTTGGCTCCACCACACACCCTGATTAATGTGGCCTTGCCTGACATATCATTCCATTTGAGTTTTGCCAAGTCAATAATCTTACCATGACCAACCAGATCATAAGACAAGCCAGCCTGTTCAATGACATAAGTGGCGAAAGCCATCCTAACATCACCTTGAATGTTCCACCCCATACCGTAAGCTTTCTTGATACACTCAAGTTCTTCTTCAGTATATTTGTTTGTTAAATACTCAATGAAAATATGAATGTGGATTGACTTGTTCCCACTCCAGTAAGCGTAGTAAGGTATGCCCTCGGCTCTTAGAAGGTCAATAATCGGCACTGCAACTTTATAATTTAAAGAATAACTTTTAGCGTCTAACTCCAATAACACTTCGTTAGGCCCAACGGTACGATGATCAATTGGAGGCACAGCCGTGTAATGTTTGGCCAGTAAATGTCTCTTGCCCGGCACCCATTCATTTCCTTTCTTCCAATTTCTAGTAGCATAAATTGGCTCATCAATTACTCTGGCCAATTCCTCAAAATATTTCTTCTGTTTATCTATCCCATCCATCTTGTCTTATCCACTCGCCAACATTGACCGCAAGTGGTGTTACTCTTCAATGTATTTCTTTACAAACTTGCGTAATTCTTTGGAAGCATCAGAATCTTGTTTAACGCATTTATCAATAAACAGTTCCCATATCTCAACGTCAACCAAAAAATTAGCCCTTATCTTTTCACCATCTACCATCTTGTATGGAATATATAAAGTGTATATAAACCCACCGAAAACCACTCTGAAGTGAAAGTCGTGACAAGTAAGACAAATAAGACAAAGTTATTCAACACTTTTAATTCTGTTACCACAATATAAACAAAACCAAGCTTTCACCCATTCAGAAAAATAAACTCTCTGTTCATATTTACAATAAGTACAAGTGATTAATTTTTCCATTCTTCTTCTCTTTGTTCATTAATTGGTTTGCCACAGTACCAGAAATTTAATTTAATCCCACTAGGTTTTGCTACTAATACTTGCTCTTGATGTAAGTAATGACAATGGTAAGGTTCATATTGTTTTGTTGGTGGAAACAAAGTACAATAAGGCACCCAATACTGATTCCTTTTAAGATACTTACCTTCTCTTGTAACACAATTTCTTACTAATATTTTTAATTTCTGTTCAAGAGTAGGTTTATCTGCCACCTGCTTATTTTACATTAATTGGTAGTTCACTATTGTTTGTAAACAGTAATGTTGTTGCATTAACAGAGTCCTTAATAATGAAGTTTGGTGTATCAATTCCACTACCATTACCAATATAACTGTTAATAATCTGTAATGTTCCTACTTTAAAATTTGAGATGGTAATTCCTGCACCATAAGAATGAATATCTTTCAGAGTGAAAGTATTACAGATAGAATCACCAGCGGTACTATCAATTATTATTCTATCAAAATCTGAACTTGAGATGTNAGGAATATCTATGGTNCCTCTTGTTGAACCAAACTTATAATCAGGTATTGATGANGTTAATGTTGNACTGAATGAATTACCATCTGCTTCATTATGTTGAATAATTAAAGAGTATGCAGAACCNTTCCNAATAATTAATTCTGGCGTTTCTAAACCGTCAAGGATTAGAGTTTCACAGGTTAAATAATAATTTCCTCCTGTTAGTAAAAATGCTTCAGTCAACCCTGAATGTTTACCCACTTCAATATCTTCAAAATAAAAATTGTTGATCCTTCCACCACCTATTAACAAATTTAATGTTTGGTGGGTAAGGTTATCATCTTTAAACCCACCATTTAATACTTCTTCCCCTAAATCTTGTGCATATTTAACATCATAGATACCAGCTTTTGGGAAGAATATATATTCATCAGGTGAAAAGAATATTAAACAAAATAATCCAATGAATGAGAGAACTACTACTACTAATATCCACATTAACACCTTGTTTGCAATAAGAGTTTTGAAAATACCACCAATTTTTGGTAGTCTATTTGCTTTTATTTTCTTTTTTATTACCATCATCTTTAGTCCCCTTTAACATATTTTGTGCAACTGCCCCAATTATTATACTCACAGGGTTTGAAAATATTGCAAACGCTACAAGAATAATATCTAAATGAGGTGCAACTTCTACTGGATTTGTAGTAGTTTTCCAAATTATAAGTATTCCTAAGATAACAAAAGCTAAGATTATCGGTGCCGTCATTATCAAATTAACAAATTCTTGTCCACTTATTTGGGTTTCGTCTTTCATGTTTGTTCTATTGAGTTAATAAAAAAAATAAAAAAGTAGTTTTATAATTCTACCTCATATTTAGTGACTATTCTTAACCAAATAGCTAATAGACCAGAGAGAGTTAAAGCCCCACCACTCCCCAAATAGTCAGCACTAACAAGAAGAATACCACCAATAACTTGACAACCAGCAATCCATAACGTCCTGCTTTTGTACCAAGGTTTAGTATTGAAGTGTGGCATTTTACACAGCCTCTGGATGTTCCTTTTCACACTTAGGGTCATCACAATCGTTGTCCATGCTTTGTACTACATGTTTAATCAAGTCCATTGCTACCAACAACTTTTCTTCTGGTGTTGAATTTTCGTAAACTTCACCATTATCTTTTTCCATTTTTTGTTCTTCTTCCATTTATTTTCCTCCTAACTTTTTGTAATCCTTTTGATTGATAACTATTGAATGTTGTGCCCATGAATGAGATTCATTGAACGTAAACCAAATAGTTCCGTACATTGAATTAAGTTTTTGTGGTTTCTTACCAAAGTTTAATATGGATACAGGTCTGTAATATGTTGTTTCAACGGTATACCATTGACCGTCAGAATGTAACCAGAGAAGATAAAAGTGACCACCTGCTGAACTAGGAATGCTACCTCTACGATTAACGTTACCAGTAACACATTTTAATCTATGCTTCACTTCGTTCCACACTTCTAACTCCTGAAAGATTTTTCTAATGACATAGTACATTAATATACCATAACTATCACAATCATAGCCTTTCTTTGCTTCTAAGACTTCTTCTGGTGTTTCCCATATTTCACCCTTATCTAAAAGATATTTGAACCTACGTGCTTTAAACTCGCTCTCTACCCACTTCATTACACTTAATGGAACATTGTCCACATTAGAACTGCTAAGCTTATACTTCCCAATAAGTACGTTAGCAAGATTATTGATGACTTCGCTATTCTTAGCTTTGATATATTCTATCACCTTTTTCTTCTTTGGAGCTTTATACCATACTGTTGAGCGTTTCCATTTATCGTTCCAGTAATCGTCGTTAAATACGGAAGGTGGTTCTGTCTCTGCTTCTAACTTAGCGAGTTCACTTGATAGAGAACTACTAATTTCCATCCATTCAATGATGACATTTTCTAAGTCAAGGTAATCTTCCTCTTTGATAATCATCCATTTAAACAGTCTCATTTTATCTTCATGAGGAACGTAACCGCGATGTATGCAGGCAAGGTACTACCCGCATTAACAGTGTGAGTGTGACTGCAAGTAGCAGCAGAGAAACCACTACCAGAACTCTTATCAGCAGCATCAGCACAAGCAGAAGCAGTACCCATACTATGAGTGTGAGTATCAGCACCAGCCGCAGTATCATCAGTACCATCATCAGAAGTTCCTGCACCACGAATAAATCTTGAGGTTGAATTTAAGTCCGGAGCTTGCCCCCCGTTCAATGGACTTTCTGCATCACTAATAGCTGTCCCATCACATAACTTCCAAAAAGCCGTTAACGGATTAGCAATCATATTAGCATGGTCTTGTAGCCAAGGCTTAATCGTCCCAACAACATCTCTATCATCCTGAACAACATCAATAAATATTTCTGTTGTACTTACTGCGTGTCCAATCCTAACTCCTGAAGTGGTAGTTGTCCAATCTCCTGCAGTTGCACTAAGATAGTAACTCTCTTTAGCTGTTAAACCAGTAGTCTTATAGACCCCTCTAGTCATTACCTTAACTGTATCACCATCGTTACCTGCACTTAAACAAATACCTGTAACCCTACACTTATCTTGAACATTAGCGTCAGATAACCAAGCCTCTCCCTCGTTAGCGTGACCACTCATGTAAATGAATACTACATCTCCTGCTGCAAGTGTTTCTCCTGCCTCTGCGTCTATAATCCCACTAGCGTAATGAACATCTGTTTCAAATAAGACGTCACCATCGACTTTTGGAAATTCTCCTTCATTTGCCATTTTATTTTACCCCATAATACTTATAACAATCATCTATATTTAGTAATTGCATTTTCATTTGATAAGGAATAGGTATAACTTCAACACTAATTCCTTCATTTTCAATTAAATCTATTCCATCTCCATTAGCATCATACATCCCATCAACCCACAACATAGTACTTGGAATGTATATTTTATTAAATCCTGTACCATTATTTCTGAACTCCTCTAATTTTAATAAAATAGTTTTAAATGTAATTCCTAGAGAAAAATCAACAGTACCTCCAAACGCACTATCTATTCTTACAACAGTTATATCTGTGTTTCTAAACTTCCTATTAATTATATCATAGGCACCATTTGAACAAAAAACTGCTGAATGTTCTTCATTAGAATTGATTAACCCTAGTAAATCCAATAGTTGCTTTTTCTTAGCACTTGCAAACATCTTTGAGTGTGGACTAAAAAGAATTTTATTATAAACATCTTTATATTTAGTATTGTCCTTTAAGTAAAATATAAATTTTTTAAATTCCGGTTCTGAATCGTTAGATACTTTTCTTACAAATCCTCCATTGATACGGTTATAAAACATTTTACTAAACCAAATGTTAATGTTATTTTTTCTTGCCATGTCAACTACCAAATCTAAATCTTTTTTTGCAGTTTCAAAATCTAAGAAAAGAAAATATATTGTCGAATTTAGTGGCAGTTCTTTAACTAATGCTTTAATATTAGTTGAATCTTCTCTGCCTATTAACATTTTTCTTCTATATTCTTTGTTAAAAGTAATAGCTGACAGATGTATCCCAAACATCCCCGAATATTTATCTTTTAAATGATTCAGGGTTTTTATTGAAAGGTTATATCCATTAGTGTAAAAGTCAAATATTTTTTTACCATTAAATTCCGTAGTTTTTATTATGTTTTTAACTACTTGTTCAATTTGTTCTAATGACAATCCTAAACTAAAAAAGTCACAATTTGGATAATATTCAACTATCCCTTTTTTCTTACTTGTAGGCAACGTAGAGATTTTTGGAAAGTCATCTGTTGATTTTTGGATAAACTCTCTAAAACCATTGTTATATTCTTCAAAACTTTCCTTATCATATTTTGGAATAGTAACTGTTTTTGATTTTGGAAATAATTGAGAAAATAGTTTCTCATAACAAAAAGTACAGTTGCCACTACATCTTACATTTGTGGCAATCACTCCTTTTCTTCCTTCTTGTTTAATAAAGGAATCTTTAACAACAACTGTCTTTACATTCATCTTGTTCAATTTCTTCTTGTTTTTTTTCTTCTTTTTCTTCCATTTTTATTACCTCATTTAACCCTTATAATCCATACCATCTCAGCATATGGGGGTATAGCCCTTGACGAACCTGTGTAGTAGGTATCGTCTCGTCCAACATTCCCTGGACTACCGGAACCACAAGTTTTGCTTTCTGAAGCAACTACTACACTGTGAGTGTGAGTTGAATCCGTTACTGTTAAATCGGTAGAACCTATTACACCTCGAATAAATGCTTTTGTTGTATCACTTGTTCCATTCATATTAGGTAAAGTAGTCCCATTAAATGGACTATCAGCATCACTAACAGACTGACCATTACATTCTAACCAGTTATCTGGAAGTTCTGGAGTAGCATAAATTGCATAGTTTACTCCTGTTGCTCCATTGAAAGTGTCCACATCAGCAGTCCCTGCATTTAAATCGCTTACTAATGTTAATGTATTCAAATCCACTACTGTCTCAATAATAGCAAACTCGTTATCATCTTCGTTATGAACTATCATTCCTGCAGTTATTCCGTCTGAAACAAAGTCAGCTGCTGAATCAATAAGCTGTGTTGCTGATTGTGTGGTGTTTGTTTGTCCTCCTGTTGAGCTTACTTCTCTTAAAGTCTTTGCCCATGCAATAATCCCACCTATTGGAGCAATACCATAAGCAACTGGAACGCCTACTGCACTTGCACCATTTATTGAATTTTCTATATCTGCAAAGTTTGCATTAACTTCTCCTGCTTCTGCAGTAGTTCCGTTTGTAAAATCATTTGTTACCGAGTAATTGGGGTATGCCATTTTTTATCCTCCTATAAGTTTGACCTGTCTTGTTTGTATATTTGTCCTGTATTAACAAACATTATTTTACCTGTATCATACGCTGCTAACATACTTTTATAATAATCAGATGTACCACCAGCCGATCTAGATGCTGGTTGTTCAGTCCAAGTAACTCCTGAATCACTTGAAATTAATAGTTTCTGTGGATCGCCACCTGAACTTGTACGAATTAACAGATAAATATATCCATTAGTATTAACAAAATTTGAAGGATATGGCTGTCCCGGATCATAAAATTTTGTAGTGAGAGTGTTGGTTGAATTGGTGTAATGATGAACATAACCTTCACTACAAATTAATACAATGTCCGCTGTTAAACAAAACATAGTACCAGAAGCATGTGAATTACTAATATTATCAGTTGTATCAACCCAAGTGTCACCACTATCTGTAGTTTTCCATATATTATCAGATGCGTCTATACAATAACCAGTTGTTCCATCAAACATATCTAATATTTCAACTGCTGCTGCTGGAGAAGTTGTTGCATCAACCCAATTTGCACCTTGATCTACTGAAGTTTGAATAAAATCACCACCACCATCATCTCCACCAATTACAATTAAGTTAGCAGTAGGGAAACTCATATCATTAACTGTTATGCTATGTCCAACATTTGCTGTAACTGCCCAAGAAGTACCATCACCGGTACCGTAAGAAGTTTCACCTGTAGCTACTAACTCAACAAAGAAACCTTTAGCATCATCATCTTTACATAATCTTAATATTCCTGCTTGATTTGGAGTTGAATTTTTAGATGTGAATGTTGAACCATCCCATAAATAAATGGTTCCACCACCTGCGTTAGTTAGTGAATAATTTGTAGTGCTATGTGCAATTATTCCGCTAAAAGTTGAAGCATTTACAAATTCTATATCCCACACTGGATTAACATAATTAATATTCTCATTATGCTCATCAGCATCTATTACTGTTCCATTAACATAAGTATTTGGTATCGTCATTTTATTTTTCCTCCTAGCTCAAAGCCACTCCACTATTTGTTATTATTAACCATCTATCATTAGACACAGCAACAATCTCGAAATAATCTTCTGCATCTGCTAACGTGCCAATGGTATTTGAACCGTCTAACGTGTCTGCACCTGCACAAGTTACAGTTACATTATTCCCACCATCTGTTTCCAAAAAGATCAAGTATCTCTTACCTAAAGAAGAAGCCGCTTCAGGTAATGTAATTGCAATAACGTTGCTAGTAGTATTACATACTACCACATCATCTCCCAAATCTAACGTTTTTGGTGTTGCTGTCTGTGCGGTTACATCTCCTTGTTTGATAAATGTAACCATAGTATTCCACTCTGTGTGAGTAATTGTGTCCGTTCCTGTTTGTGTATCATCCCATGCCATTGTATTTACCTCTAACTATATTCTATCTTTAAAACCTCGATTGTTGTCCCCGCAAAACTAACAGGAAACGCTAACGCAAATTTATTACTGTGTGCTGTCCCTGCTGTTGCTCTAAATTTAATACCTTTTGTAGAACCATTTGTACTTGTAAATGAAACATTATTTGAAACTGTTTCCCACGTAGAACCATCAAATTGTAATTCTAATGTTAAGTTGGATAGGGCGGCACCAGTGATAATAACCTTTCCTGTTGTATATGTCTCTTCATTAAGTGCAACAATTTCTGTTTTCATAACCTCAGAGTCACCAAAATAACATAAATGGTTTGTCGTGTCCCATGTAGCAGTGGTGTTTGTATGTTCAAAATCATCATCTCTGAACCTTTCTCTAAACACATTATCTGTATTAACAACTCTAATTGTGTTTGTAGCTTGGTTCCCTGTCCCTAATTTGTTTGTTCCAAGGACGCCTAATATTGGAGAACCTAAAACGAATCCTACAGAGAAAGGCCCCCATTCAGCAGAACCCCATATCGAATGAACAGCATGTCCCCAAATCATTCCTTCGTTAGTAGCATAACGGGAAGTACCGTATATCCCAAAGCCGACATGTCCATAGATTCCAGCCCCGCCTAACAGATTAGTAGTTTGAACAACTAACGGGCCTTCTTCTACCCAGATGTCTTCTAAATATTCCCAAATTCCAACTGTTAATTCTTCAGGCAGTTTACCTACTTGTCTTTTAAGCTGTGCAATATCTTGGCTAACATTCCCCATTTATGTCCCTCTAAAAAAGTATTTTTTTGTAGCTGCTATTTGTTCAGAGCCATTCTTTGTCCAAGATATACCACTGAACACTGTTCTATCAAAATCAGCAGTGCCATAAAATTTAATCTCTTTATAAGAAGCTCCAGTTGTTCCTTCTGTACTTAACAAAGTGTAGCTTACCTGTAACAATCTATCAGTGGTTGTCTTAGTAACAGCTTTCTCTGATGTTGCGTCCCCAGCCCTCAAATCAGTATCATCAATAGTGGCAGCAGTACCATCCGTGCCAAGCCTTGCATTGACCATATCAGCTGACACTAAATCTCTCACTCTGTTTAACCCTTCACTTGTCATAACCATTTATCATCACCTATTGTTCTTTTGGATCGTTCTCTAATGTAAGTGTAGTGAACCAACCATTTTTTCCTACATTATGTTGTACTTTCATTAACCTTAATTTCTCCTGATAAATCCCTACTTCTGCATCGGTGTACTGTATTAAATCCCCTGGAGAATAAATCAATGTTCCTCTTACTTCTAGATTTCCCATCCACCGTGCTATTGCTAACCCAGACAAAATAGCTTGAGCTCTTGCTGAACCTTCATCTGTTGCCCTTTCCCTTAACGCACTATTATAATCTGAATCGTTAGTAATATTTGCAGCGGCAGCATAGCTTGTTGTTGGAACAAATGCACAGGCAGTAAGATTATACTGTGCATCTTTAGGGAACTGAGGGACAGGATACCCGTCTCCTTTTCCTCCTGCTCCTGCCTCTCTGTCTGCAGCAGGATTAAAATCAGCACCATAATCTTTTTGAATTAACGATTCGGCAATGTCCACCATCGGCACTACTCTCATCTTCAATGTTCTAACAGTAGAAGTAGTATCAACTTTGTAATTCCATATCCCTGTTTCGTATAAGTCCGTTCCTGCATTGAAAATAACCATATTAACTACATCAAACACTTTCTTAACAAACGAAGAACTTATAATTATGTCCGTTCCAATCACTAAGGTAGAATCAACAATATCAGTGGGGTAAACCCAATGAAATCTATTATTCTCATCCACCCAAAATATCATCGCTCTAGGTTGTACCAAAGCATTTGTTGAAATTTCAGTAGCACTGTTCGTTTTCTCAAGCTGGCTTAAATCTTTTACCCATTCATAAATTGGCTTCCACACTTTAGAAATTGCAGTGTCAGGGAATGCAGTAGAATCTGCCCTTGTTGTTTCTATGAACCCACCTTCATAATCCATTTTGGCATCAATGTCATAAAACACTCCAGCGTTTTCCCTCGTCCCAGAAAATTCTCCAAATTGGTTCTGTGAACTAAACCTTACTACATCCTGAACAATCTCAGCTGCGGTTAAACCATCAGAAACAAGATAATTTTTAGCATATAGTTTGTTAAATAGAACATACGTTTTGTCAGCACACACTAACTTAATGATTGTTGTGTTCTGTGAATGGTCTATCGCAAACTCAATGATATAATATACACCTACTAAATCAGTAGAAGAAGGGAATGTAGAGGAATCAGTATCCCACGCAGTGGTAACATCATCATTATCATCAGTATGTTTTAAATAAACTTTAATCTGGTCTTGTTCCTCAAACTTAATCAAATTGTTTTCTACATAAAGGGAGTTAGCATTCCTTAAAGTTATGGTTAACACATTATTCTTAATATCTAATCCCTTGGCACCAGTCCATGCCACATCATCTGTAATATCAATAGGGTCTTGATAAATATTGTCACTAACTAACTCTGTCCCTCTGTCCCTAAGACGGTACCATAATATTCTCTTTAATAATATTGTCATATTGTACTTGTTTCCGTTTTGGTAACGTGGCCAACAATAGTATATTCTAATCTTGGCTGGGCCCTTGCCACGTGAGCCCAAGTAACTGTTTGAACAAACACATGAAAATGTTTCCATGCACCCCCTAAACTAAACGCTGTTACTTCCCCTGCTGTAAAAGTGTCATCTGCAAGATTATGGATTAACTGAGTTGCATCTAACGAATTAAAATATAACAGCTTGTACCACCTTGTACGTGGTAATTGAGCAATAGGTGTCACTAATGCTTGGTCTGTTGCGTTACTTAGATCAAGAACCCCCCTTAAGGTAAATCCTGTATTTTCTACACTCGTTACATGAATCACCGTACCTCCACTGGTGTCCGTGCCAGTTCCATACACTCCTAAAGTAGGAGACACATCATAATTTGCCGCTGTTCTTGGTTTAAATTCTACTCCATGTAACTCAATAGCATTCCCCGAATTAACCATGTTTGCTGAACTTGCTCTTGTACCTGTATTTGTCGGGCTTAAATACCCACTATCATGTATGTATATACTTACCATTTTTAACTACCTACTCCGTCTGATGCAGACCCATAATTACTACTCATCGCTTCTCTTAATTCTCTTTCTGCTTGTGCTTGTTCTCGTGCAGCCGCAGCGGCTTGTCTCCTCATCTCAGCCAAATTAAATGCGGCATCTGCTTTCGCATTATCTTGTTCAATTACACTGGGTGCTTGTTCAATCCCTGCTAAATCCTCAACATTAACCTCATTTATTGCATCCCCTAACAACGCAGTTTCATCTTTTAAAGGAAGAACTGCCTCCTCTTTAAGCTTCTGCATAGTAGTATTATTCTCTGCCGCAATGGTGTGAAATGAAGTAAACCCATTATTCAATGATGAAGCAGCGTCTGACGCATCCATTATTGCTTGTGTAGCATCACCACCTGTAAACCCTGCTTTAAGTGACTCCCACCCTCTAAGTAACATAGAAGTGTCGGGAAATACATCTGTAACTGCTCGGAATTCGTTAGATGCTTGCATTAATTTTCCTGATGACCACTCTATCCCTTTGAATGCCAAATAAAATGCCACACCATACCCTAACCCAGCTGTCCAAGTAATAGCGCCTGCTGCAAGGGCACCAAAGATGCCTGCAACATCTCCATCTTTGAACTTTTTGAACCCATCATAAATCAAATAAAACAAGAACGCCCCTTTTAACATTTTTGAAATAGCGCTCATCCCCGTACCTATCGCTAATTGTGATTCAGCTACTCCTGCTGCTGTGGATTTAGCTAATACTCCTCCTACTCCAAAAAGAGCCTGCCAACCAAGTGAAAATTGCCCAATGATCATCATAATTGTACCACCTACTGCGAATGCCCCAAAAACAGCCATAATAGCAATACCTAATTCAGGATATTTATTAATCATTTTAGAAATCCAATTAACACCTTTAATCAAAAACTCAATCATTTTTAAAAATACAGGTTGGTCTAACGCATTGAATATACTAAATTTTAAGAACTCCCATGACGCATTTAAACCCATTGTTGATCGTGATAACTCTGAAGTGTTATCCTCTGCTTTTTTAAAAGAATTATGGATTGAACGTAACGCTCCACCAAATGCTCGTTTCAATGCCATCCCTGCAAACATGATACTTAACATTCGCATATCAAACTTTTTTGCTTGTGCATATAATCTCTCAAAGTTCCTTTCCAACTTTGTGACCACCTTTACTGACTTTCCTAATGTCCAAGGTATCTTCTGAACTTCAGAAACCCATCCCCCCCGTTTTGCCATTGAAGAATTAATCGCTCCAGTGATGGTGTCAAATTTTCGGGCAGTGGTAAATGTGGTATCTTGAAGAACCTTCATTTTTTTAGTAATTTGAGTGATTGTGCTAGAAGCCTTATCTACTGCAAGGAACAACATTTCTATTTTTTGAGCTTTTGTCGCCATTTATTTCCCCTTTCTCTTTTGATATTCTTTCTTTTCTTTTTCTGCCCTGTCACTCAACACTTTAACAATGACGAAGTAAGAAGGGATTGGGCAAGCCATCGTCTCTTCATAAGACCACCCCATCTCTTTCATAACTACCACCACTGTCTCCACTACTTTGTCAGATAAACGCCCTTTATTCTTTAATCGGTTTACTCTTTTCGAGATCATCATCTAACCCATTGACTTTCATAATTGCTTCCGAAAACTCCCGAAAGTACGTAAGTCCTACCTTATTAATTTCTTCAATAGTAGCATCTGGTACGCACTGTTTCAATGTTTCTGAAATCATATTAATCATTGCATCATTCCTGACTTGTAAAGATGGATCATTCATGGACATTAATAATGGTAAGTCTTTAATAGTCAACGGTTTCAATGTAAATTCTTCTCCACCTATTGTTACTGTTAACGGTTCCCCAACCAATTTACTTAATCTACTTGGCTTTTTGAGAATTACTTCCCCATCCTTTAACTTAATTTTTATTTCATCTGTCATTCTTCATTCCTCCTGAACCCATTGTTTTGGGTTTCTTCCTTTCTTCATTCCCTAATTGTTTTTTGATATTTTCTATCTCATCCTTTAGTTCTAGGTACTGCTCATATAAAACCACTTCCTTTACGTTAGCCTCTCTTGAGTCTAAAAGTAGCTTTAACCCAAAAGCATAGTTGTCATTAGTTTCCCTCTTACAAAAGCTACTAAACGCTTTAAATACGTTTAAAGGGCATTTTGTAATTGAGAAGTTAATAGTTGTTATATCATCTAACCTCTCCTTTACTTCTCCCATCTTCTTTCCTTCACTCATCTTGTCACCTCAATTCCAAACAAATTTCTACCTTCATAGGTTACATTTTTATGTATCCTACAAATCTTAAACTCTTTAACAGGAAGTTTATCAAACAACTCCTCTAAATCATAAAACTTAAAG
>JGI25130J35507_1000119_pt1 | contig 25158 bp, 52 predicted proteins | sample ETNvirnome_2_300_FD_35507 | JGI IMG/M metagenome (IMG submission 35507)
TTAGTCCGCAACCACGTCGGGCCACTGCCCACGTTTCCAGTCCAAAGAGTTTACACCGTTAATGGCGAAGCGTTGTTCGAAACCAACGTCGTCAGCATCCCAATGGGTTGCATCGGACTCAACTTCTGTAATGGTTACGAGCAGTTGGCCGGGGGCCAAACCATTCATATGCGGCGGCTCGTAGCCTGTGACCGTACCGGTCAGACCAGCGGGTGAGACACTCTTGACCTTGTGGCCAACTTTATAATTGGGTGCGTTCAATTCCATTTGTTTGATCTCCAAAAGATTTAATGAGAAGGTTGAACCGGGACCGACAGTGGGTGTAACGTACACGCCGCCGATCCGGGTTCTTGATTAATTTACGCAACCTTGGTTGCGGGGTTGAGAATCCCAACCACGTGCTCTTGCATTTCCATGCCGTTGGGCAGTTTGGTGTCGTGCAGGCGCGCGATGGTTTCGAACGCCTGAGCATCACCGAAAATCTGGTAGAATTTCATGAACACTTCAGCCGGGACCATCGCAAGGTAAGTTGCGAGGTTCTGCAATTCAGCGTCAGTCCACTCATCGGCGGTGACACGACCGGATGCATCGAGCTTTTCCGCCATGGCGGTGTGCTCGGTGATACCCCACTTTTCAGCCTTGTCCAGACCACGACCAGCCAGAACATCCGCGATGGAAAGCTGACGGTCGTAATTCTTTACGAAGTCCTTGAAAGCCAGCGCAGCCTCAAAACCGACGAAGCCGGTCGCGAGGTGATACACCACGTCAAGCTGGTCTTCACTCGGGTTGTCCAAATCCAGAAACCCGGTCTTAGTGAAACACTCGTCAGCGCGGACCCACGATCGCGGCGAAGGATAGACCTTGTTAGGCTCGAAATCCCCATTGTGCCACAGGTGCGCGTTGTTCATGTTGATGAAATCCCAAACGATTTGGGCGACCATATCGCGGGTGTACGTCAACCAATCCTCAACGGTCGGGTTGATATCGAAGACCGTCCAGCGATCAAGCTCGGCGGGATCCATTTCGCCCACGGTGTACTGGTCGCCAGACTCGCCACCGTTGACGGCTGCGACGATGACAGTACCGGGGTGCAGATCCCAACCATTGAATTTACGGCTGTCCGTAAGCTCAAAGATTCCCTGACGAACCTCGGGAATGCCTCGGTCAACTTCGTCCAAGAAGAGAAGGACCGGCCGCTCGCAAGCGTCCTTGAGGAAATCAGGAGCGTTCCAGCGCGTCCGGGCATCTTCGATGCTCGGCAGACCACAAAGGTCGCCTTCGGTCATCTGGCTGACACGGCGTTCGATAAGTTCCATGCCGGAAGCATCGTTGCCGATGTAGTGACCGGCATCGTTGCCGCGCCACTCGATGGTGCGCGCAAGCTGATAAACAACCTCGGATTTGCCGATACCGTGCCGTCCACGAATCATCACGGGCTTGCGAATCGCGACGACGTACGGAGAAATCTGATTAAAACGTTTGAAGTCGATAGCCATTTTTAGATGCTTTCCTTAACTTGATTACATATACATTATACCACAACTGTGGCAAATGTCAAGAGTTTTCTTTTATTTTACGGTGTCAAATGTGATGAAATTGTCAGAGGACTTCCGCGCGCCATGGCCCAGCGAGGACGTGACGGTCTGGCTTTTGTACCATTCCTTCACGGTTTTCTGTACAGCGTCATGATCTGTGAAGCCTTCTGGCACCTCATCAAGAATGTACACGGTACTTCCAATGCGTTGCAGACCAAACGTTTTGTTATAACCGTTGGCTGTAAGGTTCTTTGGCTCAGCTTTAATAGCCTTCGCGCCGAGTTCCATCACGCTTTCCCACATTTCCGTGGGAATAATCGGTGTGCCTCTATGATTTTTCATATGTACATTGACATTAAAAATCGCTCCACGTTCTTCGTGGTTCCACGGCGTGACACGCTGCCAGAGGATTTTTTTGACGATTCCGACGCGGAATTCACCAGCCGTGGCGGGATCCTTTGGGACTTCCCAATTATTGTACGAACGGAAACTGACGAACGAGCCTTCTACGAGATTCATCGTTGCCAACGCAGCCACAAAGGCTTTACGCATACCAACCATCACGTTGGTTGTGATTGCAACTTCAGCCTTCAAAGCCTTACAGCCTCGCCGGTTGTGTTTCGTTTCGTTGCAGTAGCCGCAACGACGCACAGTCTCGCGCGCTTTCTGGCGTTCGATACTTCTGGCGTAATAACCGGGTTCCCCGGCTGCAATCTCGGCAGCGGCCTTCGCCTTCAATTCTGGACAACCACGACGGTTGTGACCTTCGTTCCAACAAAAACTGCAAGTGACTGTTCTGGTGCGGGACATATATTCTTTCTCCGTTTCTCTAACCTACCATTACATTATACCAAATATAGAGGCGATTGTCAAGACATTTAATTTTATTTACGAGGTACTAAATATTTTTCTTGGACGAGCAGAGGCAGATTGATCCGATCATATTCGGTTAGCCAATACACCCAATATGCCGGGATTTTTGACCCCGACCCCAAGCTGCGCATCGGGTTGGTTATTGCGTGATGTTCTAAAATTACACACACGCGGTCATAATAATGCAACCGATGCGCTAACTCTCCGACATTAAATGCGAATTTTACCTCGGCAGGCACGTTTGGATTGTTCCTTACGCTTGTCACCGTGTGACTTGGATTTACCTCCGCGCATAATGAGCGCGAAAGCGACGTGATTACGAGACTTTACAGTCCGATTCTTGTTTTTCTTAGTGGATCGTTTCATTTCCGTTCGTTCTAAACCCCACCGGCGTCTTTTGCCCGTACAGCTTTCCAGCCAATTCGGGATTCTCTTTCACTGCTTTTTGCAGCATTTTAGCCTGTGCAATATCAAGCATTGCTGCAGTCCATTGATTCATTGCTGAAAGCATTGTCATTCCAGTAACATACAAAAGAGTTCTCATGTTCTCTCCAAAAAAGTGAATGATGTCGGTAGCTCCCGGTTGCTGGTCCCGGTTGGTTTTTTATTTGCGTGATGATGCACTAGGCAATAATTTCAGCTTCGTTTATCAAGACAGGGAAAGCCAACAAAAACCACCCTCTTCATGATAGAGTGGCGAACGAAAGGTCGTTGCTAAATCGCATGACGCTCGCCCCGTTCCCAACTTCCACTCTATATATACATTATATCAAAGCCTGACCGATTTGTCAAGCCTTAATATAGGTGTTTATTTTATTTATTGCGTTTGAATTTCTTCAAATCCCGTTCTTCGACGTGTGTACGTTGGCGAGGATCCGCAACGTTGGCCACGAAATAAAGCTTTGAGCCCTTCGCTGCACTTACAATGTAATCCATAACTTCTAGGATCAACACGGGTTTTCCAACCAACACACGTTGATCGTGTACAACCGAACGATTTGCGGATTTAACAATAGCCATTTGTCCGACAGCGTATTTTGAATCAGCGTGGTAAGCAGCCAGCACGCGCTGGGCATACTTGTTTTCAATAATCTTTCCAAAAAGCTTCTCGCTAGGAATATAATTGTCGCCGGTCAAAATACGGTCTACAACGTTTTGAAAATACGACGTAGATTTGTAATATTTTGCCACGACGCGAAGGTCAGCGGCTTTTTCCGGCGTCCACGCGCAGATCCAAGCGTCCCGCGCCTGCTGCACCTCGGCTGTGTAATTATCCTGTACACGTTTTAGGATATCAACCTGCTTAGTGCTCAACCGACCTCGCCGGTTATATTGTTCCTTTACACTGGTAAGAAAATTGCGTTCCCACGACGTAAGCTGCTCAAAATTAAGATCAAGGTCTGCGAGAATTGCTGCAAGGTCCATATTTTTTTGTTCCTTTTGGTTGTTCATCCCACCCTTATATAGTATCAAATTTAGAGTAAATTGTCAAGGAATTTCTTTTAATTTACGGGGAAAGGTTTAAGATAATTATTGGCCCACCATTCTAGGTGACCATCTTCAAATTCTACTCTTGTGTTCCAATCATCGGTTTCTTTTACCAAGACAGTCCAACGGTTCAATAAAATCATGTAAGTGTTCTTAGCCATACTACTATTATCTCAAATTTCGGCTATAAAGTCAACAAAAATCTTTTGATCAACATCGTAAACTTTTAATCGACCATATCGGACCTTGTGGGTTTGTTTACAATTGAAACATTTATAGCTAGCTTTTTTCGCGCTGTAAAGCAAATCGTGTGTGATTTCAATTGTTTCTCCGATATAAATACCACAGCACCCGGCGCGGCGGTCGCCAACGCGACGGCCGACATGGCCGATTAACTGTCCACGTGTCAGCTTATTTAATTTCAAGGGTCGGCTCTTCAAAAGTTTTAATTATCCCTGAGTTAATATCATCAACAAGATCTTCAGTCAGACACCACGAATGTCTGTCGCCATCGGCCCACCAAATTTTCGATGTTTCGACGCCTGCAAAAACTATTATGCCATGCAGACCCATTTCGCTGTCAAAGAATTTCAGGCCTTCATGTATTTGAAAGGTGCCCATCTGCTCGTAACTTTTTGATCATGTTGGTGTTTAATGGTGCTAAATCGAATTCATCAATACCGCGCGAGCATTCTGCGTGAGTCAAACCACCATATACTGGAGGTGACCAATAATATAAATCGTATCGCGGGCATCCTTTAATTATATATGCCTCGATAACTACTGCAGGCAGGGTCGTTGCGGCATCCCACACTAATTCACCTGATTTAAAAAGATTACGTTGCATAGTCATATGATATTACTTTACGTGTGTATATGTGATAAGAGAAAACTAGGCACTAGTCTGTGACCGGTTGGTCATCATTGGCAGCCGCTCTGGTTTCCATATCCGCTAGGGTGATATCAGATTTAATCCATTGACCTGTAACCCATGGGCACAAATGCCGGTTTTCCATCAGAAAGGGGATGTGCGAAAAAAGACTATTGAGATCCCACATTTTTCTTTGCCTTCTTTTTCTTTTGTTCTTTGAGTGTTTCTTGTATGGCAGCGGCAGGCATGGTCAACACTTGTTGAATCACCATATCTGGATCGCCTGCGCTAATTGATATTTCCATCATCTATAGTATCTCACAATTTGACTTGAATGTCAAGAATAAAGTTTCCATTTACCGTGTCTTCTTAACTCAGCAATATTCACAGCCCACTGAAAGGAACTCCTNCGNCCCCTCCTTGTACCGGGATTAATTACCCATTGTACAACGGCATCCGTCGAACCAACACAGGTAATAAAGCCGACGCCGCAGCGGCCATCAAATTTATATGTAACTAGTTTACCTTTCATAGTAAATGGTGGGGGTAGTAGGGTTCGAACCTACGACTGACGGAGGTTCAAAGCCTCCCGCTCTGCCAAACTGAGCTATACCCCTATAAAAAGACGAGGCCCGCATGATAATAAGTATGTAGGCCCCATCTAAAATTCTATAATATCTAATAATATGTTAGTCTCCGGTACATCCTGTGCAGCCCTCGACTGTTACAATTAATAAACTCAGCGTGCATCCAGCATCGCCTAGCCGCCACTTTTCGCCTCATATCAATTGATAATTAGCTCGGATACAAATGCGCGGCGCAACCAAACAATATATGCGTATATAATGCAATATTGTCACTCATATGTCATACTAGTATATAGCATAACTTTATGATTCCTTCCCCACATTGACGAGCAGTTTCTCACGAATTTGATCCTTTACGTTGTCAGACATTCTAGCCGTTGCAGGCTTGTCCAGCAATTGCAAAGCAGCAAAAACTAAGATCGCTTCGTCAACTGTAAGCTTAAGTGTGATATCTTTTACCATCATCTATAGTATCTCATATTTTGAGGGTTATGTCAAGGCCTAAATTGATGAAGCTTAGATTTAGTTAGGCGGTATTTATCAATCCACGCTCGGTCGCCTGAGCGGATCCAATAAATCAACACACGTTTTGTAACACTATTGCTGGCGATAATAATTCCCATATCGGCGGAATCTTCTTCATCACCCAACCAATTAATTAATTTACCGATACCGATTTTTCCAATCCTCATAAAAATAATATACGGGCTTAAAAGCTTTGTTGTCACCGTCATGAAACACACTAGTTAGAGAAACCCAATCTGGCCAGGCGCATTCATGCCATTTGATCAGTACGGCGTGCGCCGCGACGGACTCGCCAATAATTATTCCATGAGTGACTACACGTGGCGCCGGGTGGACACGTGCGGCTTCGTTATCATATATAACAAGCTGGCCGATCAGATCAGCCTCCATTGAATTCGCAGGCATTGATAAATCGGCTTTTGTCGAATCGAGGGTTATCGTTCTTCAATTGTTTTGCAAGGTTACGAACAAATGCATCAAAAAGGTTGTTGCTATGCCAATCCATATAATCATCACCCATCACAAAATCCGATCGGCTGGCCTTGACGGCTTGCGCAATCATTTCATAATCTTTTCTAGTCATTATTCCTTTACCAATCGCAAATGTTTTCTGGCCCAATGACCCGTTTTGGTCTTTTGGTGATCGTCGTCTACTGAAACGAGGGTGGCAGAGTTGTTTTCAAAATCATATGATTCTAGAACAAACTTGTGAGCCGGGTCATTCTTGTGTGAATAAATCTTCCCAACCTCTAACTCTACGTCTTTATATTTTTTATACTCGTCTAGATATTTGTTTTGTCGCATGGTGCTCCACAACCCACACAGGCTTTTTTGCCTGCCTTCCTACCACAATAGGCACAATAATTTACACGGGGTTTGGGCCTTGGAAGAGGTGGTTCGTGCATATAAATCTGTTTCACTAGTCAATAACCAAATCGACAATCGTTTGGCTAATAGCATTATAACAAGATATTGCAGACACCACGGCCCACAGGCCTTGTATCGGCCACCAAGGCATTACGGCCAGACACCACAAAGACATGGCAAAAANNCCATATTGAATCTTTGTCAGATAACTCAGCTTTCGATTTTTAAATTCTGTCCACTTCATACTACTATTATCTCAAATTTTGACTGTTTTGTCAAGGACTATTTGGTGTAAATGTTTGGTAGGGGTGGAGGGACTTGAACCCGCATGTAACCACTTACTCTTTCTACAAGGTATAAGCTTGAGGAGATACACCCCCGTGTTCTATTAGAAACGGACTGTGCAGCCCTTGAAAACTAGTCCACAGCATACAACGCCTTCGACTGTCGCACCATTAGAATTTTTGGCACGGAAGCCTGAGCTAAATGTGTCCTTTTGATCACATTTGAATGGTGACCAGCCGGTCAACTCAATATCGGTGTATCCGCTCTTTCGCAGTGTTTCGGCTGCGGGCGAGTCGTCGGCGGTGTGTGCGCAGCTAGTTAACAGGAACGCTACGATAATAATTAGTTTTCTCATTAATTCTCCAGTGTTTTAATTTCGTGAATCTCGCCAGAGGGCGAAAAGAATATACAGTGTTACAGCAACGATGCCGCAGGGTACAAAAAATACGTCGACATTGCAACCTCTCGCGCGGGACATAATAAATTCTGCCACGGTTTCAATTGCGAAACCACCAACAAAAAATATAATGGCCGCGACCGCTGCGACACGTAAAAACATTGACAGGATTTTATCCATCAATTTACCACGCCTTCGACCACCTCAACGGCTTTTAGAGCCTCCCAAACAACGATGTGTTCTAGGTATTCCCGTGGTCCCTGTTTGCCCTTCAGATGGGCGCTGTGGTCTTCGTAGTAGCCTTCTGCAAGCTCTTTAGCAGCGTCGTTGAGTGCGTCCTCTGCATCCAACTCAAGGCGTTCTAGCCATGCTTCAGGGACGCCTGCAGGTACTTCCAGCTTAAATGTGATTGTCTTTTTCTGTGTCATGTTAGTCCTCTACAATTAGATTCTGACTTCATGCTTACTATTATACCACAGTGAGGTTAAATGTCAAGATAATTCTTTTAATTTACTCGGTTAAGATAATACACCCTTCAAGGGTTTCACCATCGAACAACTCGGCTTCTTTCACTATCGAAAAATCATATAAATCTTCGTAGTAACCACCACACGCATCAACTTGATATACATTTGTTTCTGGCTCGTATTGCTTTAGAATTTTGATTAGTTCTTTTACTTTCATATTATCTCGTAAATGTTTTGGCCCCTCATGCCGGAACTGCCCCGGCACCTCTCGCCTGCCATACTGCACGCATGGCTTATCTACTTACACCGTCAATCTAGAATCGGGCGCGTTCAATTTATCAACGAGTATGCTTCTCATTACATCAAATCAGGATAAAAATTCTGCTGGACGGGGGAGTCGAACCCCCATTTACTGACGTAGTAAACTTCAAATCTATAGGGTACGTCGTTACCCAATGATCGGACAGCGTATGGCTGCACGGGTAGGATTCGAACCTACGTACCTTTTCAGGAACCTACGGTTAACAGCCGCGTCACTTTCCACTCGCGCACCGTGCAATATTTTGGAGGGCCACTTGGGATTTGAACCCAAATCATCGGACTTAACAGGACCGCGCATTAACCGGTTATGCTAATGACCCACAAACTCAGTAATATCAGTTACTCTGATATCTTTCTGTTCTCCGCAAACTCCGCAACAAAAAGGTTTGGAGCCTTTTTGATCATAAATAGTAAAACCCAGACACTCATTTGAATAACAAATAACTTCCCAAAGCGAACCTTGATTTTTCATGTATCCATTATCTCATGTATTGAAGTAATTGTCAAGTAAAAAAAGCCTTCTGCGCTAACAATTATTGTTTAGTAGTTAAACCACATCACTATATTAGCTCAAAGGCTTTTGGTGGAAAGGATGGGAATCAAACCCACCACACGGTGCGTGCAAAGCACTGTCGCCCTCTTGGAACATGCCCCCCCAATAAATATACTTAGTACTTAATAATCAATTGTTCCACGTCGTAACGCAGACTGTCACCCCGCGCCTTTGTCAGCCGAGTGTGTTCCTCCTCGGTCAGAAGGGGTTTAAGCTGTGAAATCAAAGCCTTACGGTGCCGCTCGCTCGATTTAACGGGCTCCTGATTAAACTCATTCAAAAGGTCTGTAATTACGGACATTTATTCATTCTCCAATAGTTCGTTTTCAATATCAACCAGAAGTGATAGACGGTTACGAAGGTCTACCCACTCTGGCATGTGTTTTGCGTTGTCACGTCGTTCAAGATCTGCAACCGAGAGCGCTTCGAAAATCGCACCCCACTCGGCTTCGGTGAGGTAGTAATAAAAAACCCTCTCGCCTGTTGCTCGTATCAAATTTGGCATTTTGGCCTTTAATTCTATAGTGTTAGGTAGGGTTGAGAGGATTTGAGTCTCCATCTTCCGAGTGTTCACCCCGGCGCTCTACAAATTGAGCTACAGCCCTGTAAATTCGCAGAAGCGAACCCCCGTGATCAGCGGGGGCTATGGAGCACCTCGGCCCCATACTTACGTCTAACGGCTCTCCTGACAAACCGACGTTAGGTTGCGGGAGTGGGATTTGAACCCACGATGCTGGCGTATGAAACCAGTGACTTGGACCTGACTAGTCGATCCCGCTATGTTCTTTTAATTAGTGATTATCTCTACCAATACACCGTAGTGTCTGGAAAACAACCGCCACCTGTGATGGTGAATCCATTTTCTTCTAACCATTGAAACACAATACTCGACCGTACGGGTTCTTTTTTGTGGTCATGTTTAACCCGCGAGGTGCATACGTGTTTACAACCGGTTTCGGCCGCATTGTAAATAGTTTCTTCCAACTTCTCGATGAAGTTGGCTGTGTTATATTCTAGAGCCTCATTGGCCATATTTTTCATTTGTTTTGCTAGAGTTTCCATTGTGTATACATTATCTCACAATTATGGTTGATTGTCAAGAACTATTTTTACCAATTTCCCATGATTTTCCAAATCCTCTTCGACATTGCAACGAGTGAACGTGCTTGAATCGCGAGTTTCAAAATCATAATATTTGATACGATTGCTCGTAACTTCTAGAATCATCAACGCTTGCCCGGGCATACGCCAAATTTGGCCTGTTTTGATTTTCATATGTAAAGTACTCAGAACGGGATTCGAACCCGCATGAACCGATTTGAAAGACCGGGATATTATGCCAGTTATACTATCTGAGCAAAAGTGTTTGGAAGCTAACACAGGCTATGAACCTGCCGCGATAGATGCCGACTGCTATCGGACCTTCGAACGCGATGTACATCTGATAGCAGTCAGATCACAAGCTAACTATAAGTACCCCCGGCAGGACTCGAACCTGCAAACCTTCGGCTTAAAAGGCCGCTTCTCTACGCAATTGAGTTACGGGGGCATGGTGGTGGTACTAGGATTCGAACCTAGTAGAAATTAATAACTGTTTTACAGACAGCCCCGACCCTCCAACTTCGGCGTACCACCAATTGACAACCGGTATTACCCGACTGTCATATATATATATTATATATATATGAAAGCGTGTCAAGAATTTTCTTTTGCCTTACGGCTTAAAGATTTCCTCACCCTTGACGCAGAAACATTCGTCCGTCAATTTATAATCCGGAGCGCCTGCATTCATTTGTTTATTTTCCTTTTGTTAAATGTTTCTTGACTGTCTTATGTATTATATCAAAGCCTGACGGGTTTGTCAAGCAAAAAAGAACCCCCGGCGGGATTCGAACCCACATAACACTTGATTCGTAATCAAGGGCCTGATCCGTTAGACTACGGGGGCAAATTATAAAGTGAACCGAGAAGGATTCGAACCTTCGACCTTGGGATTAAGAGTCCCCTGCTCTGCCAGACTAAGCTACCGGTCCATAAAAAAGAACGTTGCGAATGGGAAGGTTGTATTAACAGCATATTCATTAAATATATAAACTTCTGTAAAAGAATAAACCTTTACAAAGAACGTACCGCCCTCGATTCTATAAGGCTTTGCCAAAGCAATCACGTGTTCAATCGCGGGACCACTCCGATTCTCGGGTTCGTGAACACAAATAAATGTGCCAGCCTTGATCTTATGTCCGTTCTTTTTTGTAATCTTCACCATTTTCGTTTGGAGCTTCCACTCAGAATCGAACTGAGATTTCCGGGTTACAACGCCGGGGTAATCGCCTTTATACTATGAAAGCAGTTGGCTCAGTTTTAACACATGAGCGGGTGCGGGCCTGTAATATGCATATAGTATCAAATTTGCGAAAGAATGTCAAGCACTATCTTTTATTTTTTAATGCTCAGAATGTTCTGAATAAAACAACCAGCAGTGTCGATATTCCTTTTCAGCATATGACTGTAAAATCTGTGTAGCTTCGTTTCGTTTTTGTTGTCAAATGTACCCACGTACATCAAAACTCCAAGCTGGGCAGAATCAAAACCACCATTTCTAAGAATCCACCGCTGATTCATACGCGGCAGGCTTTTAATAGATAGCAACTCAAACTGATCGAAGCGTAGCCTCGACTTGGAGTCGAGGCGCTGGCCGACGAAGCGTAGCCTCGACTTGCCTAGGCATGCGATGGCTCGATGGCTCATTTTATAATGACAGCCAATTTGTAAATCTTTAACTTTCATGGTTTCTTATAAACCTGTACATATTTGGCCGGAACCCAAAAGATACCCTCGGCCCATGCGGGGTGAAAAAATGTGGGCCATGGCTCGCCGGGTAAAAACCATTTGATAGCCAGTGTATATTCTGTATCCGGCATCCATGTATCAAACCGGCCTTTCGTAAGCTCGGATTTTTCCACGATCAAACCGACATGGGCCACGCCGGCTGTATATCGTACCAGATCGCCAACTTTAAATTTAGACCAATGTTTGACCATTCGCTGTCGGCGTTTCTGGGCCTGAGTTGTCAATTATTTATTAGGCCCGCGCGGGCATAGGGGAATCACCATCGAGCGTATACTCGACATCAGTGACAAACTCGGCATCCCACGCGACCATCACAGCCTTACGTTCGGCGTTTGCAGAAGGACGACCTCGACCGGCGACCTTCCAATTACCGTTGTCAAGCTTCGCGAAGTTAACCTTACGGGTGAAGTTGGTGCGAGGACGACCAACGGGGCGAGTCTCGGTGACGGTTGCGGAATTAGTAGTGTTCTCAGACATTTGTTCTTCTCCTTAGAAGATTGGGTTAGTTGCTGTTTCCAGTTTATGTATACATTATCTCAAATTTTGACGTGTTTGTCAACACATTTCTTTTCTTTTACGATGTGTTTTTTATTCTCTTTTTAAAAACTGAACGTCATTCCCATAAAGATTAATTCGACCGAAGCCCAGCATATAAAAACTATGTGTAGTCTTTTTGCTACCCAAATAAAGGAACATTGCGCCCGGGGTGGGCTTCCAATAAGCCTTCAGCGCGTAGTCGCCGCGCGGCCCTCGGGCCATGTCGGTTTTGTTTCCAAATATATAAATCCGATCAAAATCGGAGTTATTATGGGTTTTGATCATAATATAACCGTGAGTGCTATAAAACGAATTAACTTTTAGGTCAGAAATCAACATTAACTGAAATCTTTTACGCCGATTAGCGTCTTATTCCTCTTAATCTCGCCAAACGCGCAGTAGTCTACGTCAAAGCCGATAATATCGTGGCGACCGTCTTTTCGTTCGCGGACAGCAAACGCATCGAAATCGTCACGCTTCTGGTCCAACATCAAGAGGTAGTCGGCAATTCGTTGTACTTTACTTTTAATCATGATACCATTATACCACAGCTAGGCTAAATGTCAAGGTAAAAGAAGCCCACCGGCGAAATTAGCCACTAAAAAGCAAAACACTACAAATATCAAACTCTTAGCGATATCTGTTGCAGTAGATTTATTCATATATATTAATTATGGTGTAAATAATAAATTCACTTAAATTATTTACTTGACAAAGGTTATTTGATGTGTTACGCAGCCGCGTGGGCGTGCGCGTATTTATAAGGCCAAAAGTTGCGGTTGAGTTAATGTTAATTTTACAGCCTGTTAATTAATTAAAACAAATTAATATACGAAGTAATTATTTAATTTGACAACATTATGAATCTGTGTTATCATGGTGTTGTAAGTGGTTGAAAATCTTGGACCAATCCAACGTCGATTCCACCTTATAAAATTTACAGTTTAATTCTTTCAGCCGCTCACGATCGAGCAAAATTGCTGTCAAATCCCGCCACGCTGTATATTCTTTGATTCCTCGATTAATCTTTTCTATTTTATCAAACCTTTTTACTTGGCGTCCTATTTGTTCTTCAATAGTAGGGGCTTGTAAATATACAAAAATGGTTTCTGTATTAGACCACATTTTATGGTTTATTTTAAGCATCGGTTTAGGTTGTATAAAAAAATCAGCTACACATTTAATATCTGATATCATTACTGTATCTAATTCGCAACCCTTAACCAAATCTTCTGGGAGGTGCTGGCCATACCAATGACCACCTATTTGTGTTATATTACAAATATATGGTTCTGCTCTTTGATCTGGTTTATTTGTCCGTCTGCCGTGTGACCATGAAGCGTGTTCTTTAAAGATCTGTTCACTAATAAAATGGTAATCTTGGCCGCTAATTTCGCCCGGTCGGGGATCCCGTGTAGTATACGAAACAATAGGATAACAACCCTTCTCGGCTAATACATTTTTAAATGTGGTTTTGCCACCGGCTGATGGGCCGAATAAAACGAAGTTCATATGATAAAAGAAAACCTATCTATGCTTAATATGAGAAAACTTATACGCATCTTTAATATGAGAAAACTAACCCTTAATCCGACGCCAATATACAAAGTGTTTAAACTTATGGTATGTTGTTACATCATTGTAATATACATCTTTAAATTCATATGCAACTGTTTGGCCGTGAAACGGCACCCATTCTGGTTCTTCCGGAGACTGTCCTGCTTCCATAACCACAACCTCGTAACCTGTATCGGTAATTAACAATTGTCTCTCCTATCCTACTATTCATTATAGTATACTGAACCGCTTATGTCAAGCTTTTTCTTAAACTTTTCAACTATGTGACTGTAATCTGTTGTGCTCACTATGATTGCCAATTCTTCTGTATACCCCATAATAAGATCTTGTCTTTCCATTGGAACATTGCCTATGATTTCAATTAAGTGTTTGACGGCCAGTTCAGCATTAATCATAAATTCTATTGCTTTTCTACAAACTTGCAATGATGTAGATATAATACTTTCTCCAAGCGCTTCGAAACACAAGAGTTTTGTACTAATCGATTGACAAGATATAACCATTTGTACTAGTACCGGCGCATCTGAGTGTGAATAACTGTTGCTCTCGCGGATACGGGCTTCCACCTTAAATTCTTCAAAACAAAATTGGCTAATACTAGCATACTTCCGACACAGTTCAGATTGAACGCCTGTGAATAAAGCATCAACGAAACCTTTCCCAGTCGCACAAACTTTTATTGGTTCGCCGTTAATTGTATAGTTTGTAGCTATTTCAGTTAAACCACGGTGTTCACCAATAGTTACACAGTCACCTAGTTCGACGGCGACATAGTTATCACCCAGTACAGACTTGATTCGTTCGGAAATTTTCCTCTGGTAAACTAATTCTTCGGGCTTCAAAATTTTGTTTCCTTTTTATATAGTAATTACTCATTGCTTTGTAAATTAAACCAGTTAATATAAGAGCAGAAACAACATCAGCAACATAATGTTGTTTAAGAAGTAATGTGCTTATTGTGATCAGCACAGCCCATAATATAAAACAATATTTAAGTACTGGATATAACTTGGCTTTTTGGGTATCGGCAGCAGTAAGCATCATTAAAAATGCGTATGAAACATGGGTCGATGGGAAAGTGTTGTTGGCACCGTCCACGTTATATGTCCACAACAAAAACTCCTCCGAAAGCGTCTGTGGGATTAAATCAGGTCGGGGGTAAAAAGAGGGCGCAATGACGTGAAATAAGCTATTAACCACCATCACAACTAAAAAGCTGGATATCACAGTATACAACAGTTGTTTATTCTGAGTTAGAAACACAATCGTCATGACCATAACAATTGGGAGAGAATGATATACCCAAATTAATTCGGGCATCAAAGGCATATATGAATCTAAAGGTGTTAAAAAGTTGACGCTGTTGGTGGTAATAAAATATTGAATAACGCTATACAATAGAACATTGATGAATCCTAAGATAGAAATCATCCATGCCTTTTGTCTAATAGACAACGTATAGTCTCTCCTCTACTAGTACGAATTGGTGCGAAAAGAATTACGCACCCATAATAAGTAGGAAAGGTTGATGATAAAAGAACAATTGTCTTGTTTTTTAATTAAACTTTAGTTGAATTTCCTCAACAATGTTGGATATGTCGTCAACCATGGCGTTCATAAGTTGCGCTGTTATTTCAACTGCGTGTTCTACAGCCTCGTCAGTTGGGTTGCGCTTGTCCTCATATCTTCCAAAACCAGAATATATATTTAGTCGTAATGTATACATATTATGTTGATCGTCATATACAACCCGTCGGGTTGGGAGTCGATTTTGGCCAAAATCAACGTCGATTTTGGTATCAACTTTTAATTGTTCAAGAGCCTCTTGACAAGTTTTATTAAACGCCGTAGACCACCTAGCAAATATTTGTACAATTTTAACGACTACTGATTCATCGGTACTTACATTTGGTATTTTGATATTCAATTGATAGGTGCCGTAGGCATCTAAGCTGGCATCTACAATTCGCCGTTCTGCCCAGCGCTTTCCATATCCTTCGGGCATAATTTCTACCGGGCTCGTCTTAACCAAACCTTTTAATATATGTTCAACACTGGCCCTAAATTCAAATTGTTGGGTTAATCCCAACTTGTTTGGGTTTGGCTGATCAGTTTGAGAACCCAACCCACCGGGCGGGATATCTTTGGCCTCATGAGATCCACGTGGGAAAAAGCTTTGGAGGATTTCGGCTGTATTTGAATCTTCTAAGCCTCCACTTAAACTAAAAACTTGATTTAAATCTGATAAATGTATACCATTATCTTTTAAAAACTGAAATCCTGTTTTTAGTGTTTTAATGGCATCTTGTTGCGCGGTGTGCAAAATCTTGGTCATTTGTTGCTTAGCTACTAGAGCAGCTTTGGTGTTCCGATCAACACCATAAAATCGAATTTCTGGTACAATAAAAGAGCCCCGTGCATCATTATCATCTAGTTTTTCCCACACTTCTGCATCTATATCTGGAAAATCAAACTCTAGAATAGAAAAATCAAACTGAATTTGTCGGCCTCTCAACCTGAAAAGCGGTTCTACACCGTCAGCCACTTTTCGTTGTTTATCGTTAAAAATTTCTTCAGAAGTTGTTAACCGATCGGCAATTTGCTCATATTGTGTTGACGTTATAGCATATGCCACCAAGCCATGGCCTTGGGCTTCGGCCAGCGCGCAACTAAAATAGGACGAACCTTGTGAATGACATGATTGAATGTGTTTAAAATCTGACATTCTAACAACATCGATGGGGTGTCTAGAAATAACCAATTTTAAATATTCAGAATTCATTTCTTTTTTAATTTCTGGCCATTGTTTAATATATGTTTCGGCCTGTCGTAACGAACTTCGCGTTCCGGAAGTTATTAAATCGTTAATTTGTTCTACTTCATCTGAATAAATTGAATATGAGTTTAAACTAGTTCGAAACGCCTGAGTTGCGGCCAAACCCGGTTTGGCAGCCGTCAAATATAATTCAGCCATTTTTACTATAACCGGTAACAATTCGTTGTATAGTTCGGGCTCTCTTTTTGTTAGATATGAGTTTATATAACTAAACAACACACGTGCAGAATCAGCTTCATGGGTCGATTTATTAAAATCAAAAGACAGTTTTTCATCAGTGGCTTCCGGCGAGGTGGCTTTTGCCCGGGGGCCAGCCGCGTGTGGCCCCCGGGCGCGCATTCTAGCAGTTATTTCTTGTGGATCTGCAGTTTTTAGAGTACCGAGATCAATCCAGCGCAGCATGCGCGCAAAAACTGGCATACTCATTCTAGTTATCATTTTTTCAGTATCAGGTTTGTCACCATATTTTGCGCGCATGTGTGCCGCAACGTCATGATATAACTTGCTTTTTTCTATAATATCTGCACCGGCGCGCTGGTATTTATCTATTTTTTTGGAAAGATTGGCCAACTTTTGTAAATATTTACCGATCTTAACACGTTTTTGCTCGTCTTTCTTAGAATATTCATTATGATATGTGATGAGTAGCATATCCGGGTTTTCTAGATCTGGGGAATAATCAGTTAAAATTTGGATCCAACTTTGAAGTTTCTTTAATTTAGTGCTGGGTGCTTTTACATCTAAATCTTCTACAATCCGAAGCTTTCCACCAAAGAATTTATTAAGAGCTGCATTTTGTATATTAAAATTATCCCAAACATAATCTACGACGGCTTGGTTGATTTCTAGCAATAAAGGAGATTTAGGCCGTGGTGATTCTAGTAGGGGTTTGCTTCTGTTTTCTCGCCAAGTATCGTGAAAGGTCATGTTTGTTCCTTTAGTTCATAACTAGATTTGAATTTAATTCTGACAAACTAGATTCGCATGTACTATAACTAACCTTGCAGATTTCTATTATAAAAGCCTCATTTTTGGTTAGGGTATATGTATCGTCGCCAGTATCTTCATCAATTATTATACCGCGCCGTTCAATTTGTTCTAAAACTCTTAATAGTTTAGAAGCAGTAGAATACATTTCGGTTAAGATTGACATTCTGCCAATGCTCCAACGATTGCAGTGTACATATCCAATAATAAAATTACGTATCTCTTCTTCCATGCTGCTAGCAACGAAGAGTTTTTGTTGTAATATGACGGCGGGCATCACCAATATAGAAGTTTGTTCTGTTTCCATACTAGTAATTAGTTACAATTATTTCTTTCGGCGGGTACCAAAACTACCAAGTGGGCCTTCAAACCAAAAGTTTTTATGTCTTTTCTTGTCTGTTGTGACAAGCAAATGAAAACGTATGGTTTTCTTACTTTCGGACGGTCGGCGGATAGAAAGCACGATATGTTTGTTAAGTTTTAGACCGTATACCGATTGTTTCCGACGCTTGCCGGTTTTGGAAGTTTTCTTCTTGGGTGGTGTGTTAAGAAACTCAATGCAATCATAAAAGAATGTTTCCTCTGATTCTGCCTTGTCATAGTCTTTTACACTGGCTTCTAATTCAACCCACACAGCCCACGTCTTTGTTCCGTAACCTTTCACACCATTAAAATATCGATTACTGTACCGACCATACTTTTTCTTCCCAGATGGTTCGATATATTTTGGGTTGTGCTGGTACATTGGTATTAATTTACACTTCACCATGATCATCCTCACCCGGAACTTCCTCATCAGCAAAACCAAACAACTCAGTACAACCACCAAGCAATCTAGGTGGTACATCAGGTTCGTGATATAAGACCATCGGGAAAGTTGGCCAGCCCACAAACTCTTTGATATTCTCAATGTGTTCTTTGGTTAGCTGAGTTACGTTGACAACCATAGTGGGTTCTTCATTGGTTCGTAAAAGCCCCAAAGCTTTTACACACCATGGACACCCATCTTTAACATATACTGTAAAATAATCTTCCATTTTATCCCTCCACCAATTGGTTGATTACGTGCGGAGATCCAACAACGTTGAGTGTCGCGCCGTGCATCCCAACATTAAGTTGTATTGTTGAAAATTCGATGCCGTCATCTAACTCGCTTAATCCAACAGAATTGGCTACTAATTCTCTTAATGTTTCGTGTTCAACAATCGATACTATCGAACTAATATTCACATACCTTTCTCGTAACGTTGCATTGTCCCGTGATCCGGTGACTTCAATAACTCTTAAAAACTTTTTCATTATTTATCCTTTTTTATATGGTTCCGGCACAATCGCATCAGCGTTGACTTTCCATGTATGATTAGACCAATATACCAAACACTGAGAATCTGATTCGTTGTATTCTAACATTAAACAAATAATTCTGTCATCCAGTACTTTATGGGTTGATTTGTTAATCAACAATGCACCTTGACGAATTGTAATCTGACTACCCGTCAGATTGTTTAGTATTGTGTTCTTGAGGTTCTGTGTAATTGCCATTAGTTATATCTACATAAGATGCTAACATATTTCTAGCTTCGTGTAATAAACGAAGACCTTCTTCTACCTTATTAATTGTATATTGTAAATTTGCTAGCCCGAAAGTCATTTCGCCGTCAGCTAACACATCACGTGTATTCTGAATTTGTTGAGTACCGGTTCTAATCTCTTGGCGGGCTGCGTCAATTGCTTTGACTAACTCTGAAGGGATCTTGTTTAGGTCAACAGATTTGCTTAACTGCACTTTCATTTCTACTTTCTATTATACTACAGTTAGTCTTAGTTGTCAACCTCTATTATTGCTTTGTTGGCAGTAATTAATACACCAGCGGCAGACACCGCATTTTCCAAAGCAATACGAGTAACCTTCGCTGGATCGACAACCCCGTGTTTAATCATATTTGTGACGTGACAATCATTAATAAAATCATAACCACCGGTATATGCAAAACCGCTGGATGAAAGATCATAATAATCTCGGACAGTGTTAAAGGCCACATCGGGTGAAACCGCTGCATTTGAACACATTTTTCGGAAGGGAGCTTGGCATGCGACAAAAACTATGTTTGCACCTAGGGCTAGGGTACCCTCTAAATTTAAGCTTTCTCTAGCAATCTCGGCAGCGTGAATTAAGAAGCTACCGCCCCCGGGTAAAATGCCTTCTTCACGTGCTGCGGTGATTGCTTTTAGTGCGTCGTCTATTCTGTGCTTACGTTCTACTACATCAGCGTCAGTCAGGCCGCCGACGTTCACCACAGCCACGCCGCTAGACAGTCTAGTAATTCTATCTTGGATTCGCTCACACTCAGTCATGTCGTCAGTCTGTGCTATTTCTGCACGAAGTGATTCAATTCTTTCATCAATCTGATCAGGGTCCATGGCTCCATCAACTATTAGTGTTGTGTGTTTCCCAATCTCTAATTTCTCTGACTCACCGAAATCTGTTAATTGAATTTTGGTTAAGTCCGGATGAGTTGTACGAGTTAAAAAGGTCGCACCACAAGTTAGCGCAATATCTGATAATATATCATACCGTTCGGATCCGAAGAATGGTGCTTTGACGCACGCTACTTTCATTGTCCCTCGCATGGCATTCGTGATAAGAGCCGCTAAAGCTTGACCTTCAATATTATCACAAAATATAACCAATGCTCGTTGCGAACGTGAGGCCATTTCTAATATTGGCATCATTTCGTCTACAGTTGTAAGCGCATGGTCTGTGACCACAACGTTTGGTTTATCATATTTTACTAAGTGGTTCTTCTCATCATTAATAAATCTAGGAGAACTATAACCTGCGGGAACTCGATAACCCTCAACTAAAGATAAACTAGTTTGTGGTTGCCTACTCTCTTTAACTGAGATTGAACCATATTTTCCAACGGCATTAATCGCCTGTACCAATATCTCTCCAATTTCAGAATCGCCATTCGCTGAAATACATGCAATGTTTTTAATTTCTTCAAGTGATGAAATTTCTACTGAGTTTTTCTTAATTTCTTCTACAACCTTTTGACAGGCTAGGTCGATACCCTTGCGAAGCTCGACGGGGGCATGGCCTGCAACAATGTGTTTAAAAGATTCCCGAAGAATTGCGCCAGCTAAAACGGTAGACGTTGTGGTGCCGTCGCCCGCGTCAATGTTTGTTCGGATTGCTGCTTGTTTAATTAACATAGCTGCAGCGTTTTCAGATGGATTTGATAATTGACAAAATTTAGCAACCGTAACACCGTCTTTGGTAATTACCGGTAATTGTCCTTTTCGTTGTAACAAAACATTGTTACCTTTGGGGCCTAGTGTCTCGGAAACAACTGAAACTAATTCCTCAACACCCCGGGCAATACTTTCCCGAAGTTCTTGATCACTAAAATATGCTTGGTTCATTTTTCCTCTTAGTCGGTGGCGTTATCGACGTTACTCTTTAATTCTACAGCATTTTGTGAAGCTTTTAAAGCATATTGTCGTCTAGTTGCAACATCACCTTCTGCGGTACCTAAGAAATATTTGTTGATATTGTCGGTTAACTGTGCTAACTCGTTATAAATAGGAATTAAGCTAGACTGTAATAGTGCGGCATAGTTGTTTGCTATAGCATATATCTTTTCTTGAGACAAATCAATAGCTCCAATCTCAGTACTATTTTTACTGGCGTAGTCAGAAGCAATGTGGAATTGTAAAGATCTTTGATAGCCCGGGCTGGCTTCTAATTCTTTAATAAACTCGTCATGTGTGCCACTAGCGGCTAGGCCTAAAAGAATTTCATATGCGTCTTGGCTTCCGTATAAATGCTTACCAGAAGCAGACAACCTTTTAAACGAGTTTTCTTCTTCACCCAAACTATAGAATATGGTGTATCGACGTTCAGCCGCTATCTTGTGGTTTCTAGCGACTGTGCGACCGGTTTCTACATCTATAATTTTAACAATCTTTAGGTTCACAGCACCTTCATCCGGATCGTTATGTTGTAACCAACGTTCACCGGTTTCTTCGTCCAGCCACAAACCAGCGAGGTCTGAACCACTTAATTCTAAATCATCCGTTTCCTTGACAGGCTTCTCGGCTTTCCAAGCAAATCCAATCCAATCCAAGAAGTTTTCTTTTGTAATAGTAAATTCTAAGAACCTCATGATATCGTTTGATTCTTTACGTACAGTCAAATACACTACGTGATCATAACTTTTAAAGTGATTAACTAAATTTTTAAAACTGCCTTCAATTGTTGTCTTGGGAGATAATAGCTTTAAGCTATATTGAATAGCTTCTCCACCGATTGTTAATGCCACGTCTGTAATTGGTTTACCCACCTGACCTTCTGCCTCACCGGCATCAGTAATTTGGACAGAACCCTTGCCAATAATTCCAGCTAAGAAACCTTCAAACAAGAAACCAGATACCGACTCGGTATATTCAACAACAATACTACGCAGACAATCCATAAAGATTAATGTTGAGAAGATTGTTGCTAAATCTGCACTTTCATCAAACGCACAGATACGATTAATGTTTTGAATCTTTTCTTCAATTGAATCACCACCCACGTTTCTTGTAAGTTGTTCGATTAACGACCGGTCTTTGTTATTGACTTGACCCCATAATTCAGTAATTTTAATTGTAGGTAAAGTAATGTCTATTTTATCTACATCAGCTTGTATCGTTTCGAAAAGTGGGCGCAACTCTATTAATTGTTGCTCGATCAAAGCGTTGAGATCTTTGAATCCGGCGACTTCAGTATTAAAAAGTTTCTTTTTAAAGAATTTATTGGTTAAGTTGGATGTAGTATTCATATTACTAAATAGTATTTAATATCACATAATTGCATCTGCGATGCCCCATTCCACCGCTTCTTTTGCAGAAAAATAAACATTCCCACTGCTCTTAAGCATCTTTCGTAGTTGTTTCTCTTCAAAGTTTGTTTCACGACACATCATTTTAATATGCATATCTTGCATAATCTGCATTTCTTTCATTTCATTTTTAATATCGTGGATAGTACCAACATGGCCACCGGCTACGCTGTGCATCATAACACGACAGTTCTCTGAAATATGTCGTTTCCCTTTGGTCCCAGCGGCTAAGATAAGAACACCAGCGCTCATAACCTTACCAATTCCATATGTGCTTACTTGATTTTCTTTTTCAATCTTTTTAAGTACATCGTAAATTGCGAACATGTCAGAAGCAGAACCACCCGGGGTGTTAATATATAAATCAAATGGGCGTCGGGCCATATAGATTGTATCCGGTTCGGCTTCTTCTGGTTCGACCTCGATCGGATCGTTCATAAACAACATAGCTGAGATTAAGTCCGAAGCCGTATCTTCGTTAACCTCTCCATATAACGCCACGGCGCGCGTTTGCGGTGACGTATCAATTTCAGTTGACATATAACCTCTTATTTCTTTTTCTTGGTTTTTGTTTTTTTAGTTTGTTTTCCCATCTTGGGATATTTAAGCGTCGTGCCTTTTTGATTGACAGCGTTAAGTTTAAACGCGTCAACACCCTTTCCCCACAACACCCACTCGTCGCGCGAACCGAAGGTTTTAGAAAATATCAATAGAAATTCTTTCTTTCCAGTAATACCCTCGCCGGTTAAACTCCAATCATCCATGAGTTTTATAATTTTATTGTAATTGCGTTTACCCTTAATCTGGTTAATTTGTACACAATATTTCGTGTCACCCCGACACCATGTTTCACCGTACATTATCATTTTTCCTCCACCGATCCCGGTTCTAATTTGACAATATCAAAATCATTGGAAGCTTCGCGAATATCAATATCAATCTTTCCATCGATATATAAATCGATGATAGTCTCAACCTTACGATTATCAATGTTGGTTGTTTCTCTGAGTTTGTTAACAAAATTCAGAAATCGCTTCACCTTAAATGCTTTATCTGCATGGGCTACAACGAATTCGTCATCAAACTCAATCAGACCTTTGTTTTTGATCCATTTATACATTATGTTGTGTTTACTCTTGTTCATGGCTCTCCAATTCTTTCATGGCATTATATAAAATTGACTGCCCGCCTAGTTTAGCACTAGCCTCCAAAATATATGTAGCGTAGTCCGGACTCAAAATGACTTTTCTAGCTATATCTTTATATTCAGGCGGGAGGTCGTAAAGGCTATTTTCTAATCCAGAATACACCCGTAGGACGGCTGTTTCTGTAAAATTAACAAGTAGTTCGATATTTTCTTCAGATAGGTTGGCTTTGGTATAAAATTCTTTTTGTTGTTCGGCCAAATCTATAGAGGCTTTGAGCAAAAAGACTGTCATTTTGAGTATTAATTTGTATGTACGTAAAAAGAAAGAAAAGTCTTTCCTAATACGTAATATATAAGATAAGAGTTTGTAAGAGGCTACGCCTCCGAAAAATAAAAGAAATTCGTACATGTCACCTTAAGGTGAAAGAGGATTAGTTGCTTTTAATAGCAGCAAGAATTCGTTTGGTTACACGCTTGGTAATCTCGTTAACAATTTTGTTGTCATCGAGTACCTTAATATTAGCGTTTTTAAGTGCTTCAGCCAAACCTTCTAGTTCTTCATCACCACTATCATCATAACCCATTTCGTCGCCCATGTCAAGACTTTCTTCGCCTTCAGGTGCGATTTCTTCTTCGCCGCCCAGATCGCCTTCTAGATCATCAGCGCCCAAGCTATCACTGGTTACATCGACTTCCACGCCAGTGTGTGTTGCAATTGCTGAAGCGATATCATCGACTAATGCCGTAACATCTTCTTCACTCATACTAACTTCGCCGCCGTCGCCAAGATCATCCATTGGTAGTTCATCGGTCACAGGAGCTTCGTCATCCATTGGTAGTTCATCACCGCCACCTAGTTCGCCCCCCAATTCATCTTCTTCCGGAGGGGGTAATTCTCCCAATTCCTTCAGGAAGTTTTTAGAAACACCCTCATTGATTTGAGCTAGCTTGTGCCAGCGGGCAACAGTTGTTTCGTTTAATAATTTACTCATTTGTACGAATCTCCTTGTAAATTCGGTTTACGTTAATAAATAGTCTTTAAAACATTTAAAACGCCATTGAAAGCTTAACGTTTTGCCATCTTCCTTAAAGCACCATCTTGAATTTGTTTAATCCGTACTGCTGACCGCTTTAATCTTTTTCCTATCTCTTCTAGTGTCAATACATTATTCTTTTTAACCGCAATTAATGTACAATTTTGATCTTCTTCATATTCAATATGTAATCGACATTCGCTAATTTGACAGGGTATTTTATGCTTCATGCATTCTTTGGCACATCCAATCATAAGCTGTTTTCCTTTTCTATTATATCGAATAGCTCTCGCTTTTCGTCCTCAGTGATATTAAAATCATTCCAAATCTCTACACCTTTGGCTGCCTCTTTTTGGGTAATTTTACGTTTGATTTTAGAGTTTCTATGTTGTACTTCTTTAACGGTTTCAATATATTGTCTAATATTTGGATCGCCGCTAACATAACCATACACCATTAACCTAAGAAACTCGGGTATTGATAATTTATCATATTTTACTGCTGCAGCTAACTGCAAATGTCTAGCTTCAAGCT
>JGI25130J35507_1000122_pt1 | contig 24650 bp, 28 predicted proteins | sample ETNvirnome_2_300_FD_35507 | JGI IMG/M metagenome (IMG submission 35507)
TGATAGTTGATGAGACTGGAGCAGTAGTAGATCAGGTGTGCGAGATTGTTGATTAGCTAATATCGAATATGAAAATATGCACTATGAGAAACCTTCATAATTTATCGCTACCAAGTGTAGAAGAGCGGGAAGAAGAACTAAGACGATTCTTCGAAGGCAACATGCCAAGAGTTAAAGCAGCGACAGAGGAAGCAGCGGAAGCCAGATCAATTAACATCCTAACTGAAATGAAACTTGAACAACACATACACATCCAAAGGACAGCGTTAGCAATGAATGTTGGTGCGGTGCTGCTGGAAGTTGAAACTGGAATGCTAACAAACTAATAATATACTAATTTAACCCCAAGCGACATGACGCTTACAAAAAAACAGATCGAGAATTTTTACCGGGACAACGAGGATACTTTCAGTAGTATCACCCGTAAATTCTATGAAGACATTGCGAACGAATTGAGGAAAGCACACCCCGGTGGCACTGAGGAGGACTTTGAAAATTTATTAGAAATGATTTGATCTTTTCAAATGGAATATTTTAAGAAAGCCCTTATACTGCTAATGTTTTTACTGACAGCAGTAGTACTCATAGCTACACTCTATTGGTACATATCTAATATTATTTTATTTTTCTTCATATGAACAATAAGGAATTCCTTAGAGAATTTGAGATCACTCTCAATACAATGAAGCGAATCGTTAAAGCTAAGAACGCTGATTATAGTAATGGTGATGCTTTCAAGAACTTTAAGATGTGTGAGAAGCTAGGACTCTGCAGTGTGGGTCAGGGCATCTTAGTCAGGCTCTCAGATAAACTGTCTAGAGTCGCTAACTTAATAGATGGCTCACAACCAGCGGTGTTAGATGAGAAGATCGAAGATACGCTCCTCGATTTATCGAATTACTCAATTATTCTACTTTTGTATCTGCGGCACAAGGACGAGTAGACTCCTTCTACAAGATGCCTTGATTTACTTCAAGGTCGTCTTGTAGTACGATATGTATATGATTCAATTTACCATCCATGATAACCCTCCTTCTGTTAATGGTTTTTGGGGACATTGTGCTAGAGGTAAATACATCACTGCTAAAGGACGTACATGGAGAGAGCATATACGCTCTTACACGGAAGAATTAATAAAAGATGGAGTCATAGCCCCTTTCAATGAGAACGCTCGTCTAAGCGTGAAATATGAGTTCCACTTCAAGGGTAAGCGTAAGAGGGACACCGGGAATTATGAGAAGCCTTTAACTGATACATTCGAGGGGCTGCTCTTTGAGAACGATGAATGTATAGATCATATAGAGTTGGATAGATACTATAATGCTGAGTTCGACCATACTGATATATTGATATTTGAGATAGCTGCTGTATAATACTGACACAGCTGGAAGAGTTACGACCCTTCCTTCCCGAAGCATGAAGAGAAACTGCTTCAACATAAAAGACCGCCCGTTCCTTTCTATAAGACAACAGGCAGTCTTTTTAAGTGTACAGCAACTTACTCTATTTCTTTTTACCGATGTCTCTAGCGATACTCTTAGCTACGCCAACGATTGTAGCTGGTAGAGATACCTGGTAAACGAATTCAAATAATCTCTCGGAGATAAAACCAATATCTGCGAGATGTATTGCTGCTACTGTAACGACTATTCCCCAGAACTTAGGAGAATAGAATACTGGAGCGATTCTTCTTAAATTATCCATAAGAAAAATTAAAGAATATAAAGATGGGGACATAAAGATTTACTCTTCTGCTTCTTCCTCACCTTCTGACTCTTCTTCTTCAGCTCCTTCTGGAGCTGTAGCTTCATCGTTCATGTGATGTGTGTTAAATGATATTTGTATTTGAGCCTTTGCAATCTTTTCCTCTATATGTTGATCGAACTTTCTGAACATTTCTCCTAGTCTGTATAGTGGTGGTGGAGTTAATGGATCGCCCCATTCAGTAATAATATCATTCTCTTTATTCCATTTAATAGTCTGATTCTCTTCCACCCATTCAGGCAGCTCTTCTGGCTTACTCATAAAGTATTCATACGGATCAATGAAGTTGTCGATGTCATTAATGTTCAACACATGAGTCTTACTGACATCAATGTGTACATGTGGGCCTGTAGTTAATGAGCCTGAATTGCCAGTGTATGCTATAAGATCTCCCTTCTTTACCTGTCCGATTTTTTCAACAGACTGTAAATGTCCATACCGTATTAGCCTATCACAGAAGAAATGTACTGTTAGCCCCATCTGCTGTCCATGCTCCTGCCCTACCGTCCCATCCATGTGAGCATAGATAGCTGTCCCTATAGGAATAATTAAATCTTCACCTAGATGATGAGGTGAGTATGTAGTCTTCTGTCTAAACTTATAACCTCGTTTAAGGTTTGGATAATCTCTTAATGGATACTGCATATAAATATGGTTAATCTAATTTTTCACGCCATTCTTTCTCTAGCCTCTTGAGTGCGTTACGTGCTCTTGTCATTGATCTATCCTTATATGTCTTAGCTAACTCTCTAATCATCTCATTCTTAATATTAGAGGGGATAGGCTTACCAGTACGCATACTCTCGAATACAGCTGTCTGGAATTCAGTATACTTAATCTGCTCTCTGATAGCTGCAACCTCTANGTCTGCAAAGCTCTCCATCTCNATACCGAAGTCTTTTACTAAGAGCTTCTGGTATCTCTCTAAATTCCTTCTATCAATCTGATTCTCATAGTTGAGGTAGTTTTTATACACTCTCTTATACTGAGCCTCTAAATCTTTTCTTGTCTTCTCATCTAAGTATTGAGTGAATGATTTATTCTTCATTAGATCCTGTGGTCGTACCTGAGTGAAGATAGCTTGTGTAACTTTACCGATACCTGATGTCTGTTCCTCTGGCGTTTTACCTAGCTGTAAGATCTTATCTAAATCCCTCAATGGTCTATAAGCTGTCTTAATCACTTGAGCCTGAGTAGTATTAAATACACCGCCCCAGTATGGATCTCTAACTCCTCCACCTACCACCGGGACATCAATAAGATTCCTATAGATACTCTCCCCCTCAGCTGTTAATGGGTCTAGTTTCTTATTAAAGAAGAGATTCTTATTTGTCTGGAGTTCATATGGAGTCTTAATCAGTGGAGTGAGCATATCTATCAGGTCAGCAAAGTTAGCTTTAGATAGATTTGCCGCAACATTAAGATCAAAGATAGGTAGGAAACCTTCCCCTGCTATTACTAACGGCATACCGCTAGGATCTTTCCAAGGTAGAATAATAGGATGCCCTCTTTGCAGCCATGGAGCTAAGTTCTCTTTAATTTCTTCAGCATTTTCTGGCTCAAATATTAATTGAGCCTTATGTATAGCTGCCGCCCTTCCAGGTTTCTTAATCAGTTGCTCTAATTGAAGCGGTAGATTCTTTCTAGTCCATGTATAGAATGGGAGGATTAACTTGAGCTTTCTTCTCTCAAACTCAGTAAGCTCAGAGTAATCAAATAAGAACTTCTTTACTGATAACGCTGCATCCTCAAATGTATCCCCCTTATTAATACGATCAATAAAGTGAGATAATCTAGCATGGTCCTCTACGAGTTGCCCTGTCCATCTGCTCCCTCTAAATAATGCCCCCTCAGTACCAAAGAGTAAATTCCTTGACGAGAAATTAACGGGGTTGTATCCGGTCTTTGTTAGTCTTTGCCTAATAGTCCTCACTATATCTGAGCCATAGAAACCTGTATCAACTACTCCTAGCTCTTTAGCCCTCTTTAATATCTCTGCCTCTGCATCTGTTAATGTAGCTCCGATACCATGCTTCTTTAATACCTTTGCAAACTTTTCATCAGATGCTCCAAACATCAGCTTCTGAGCATGCCAATAGGATGCCACCCTTACACCAGCTAGAGCGTTATTAAAGAAGTTAGATACTCCGTTCCTAGTATGATACGCTACACCGAGTAGAGCTGCTGCCTTCCACCAGTTCTGAGTGGCTATGAAGGCTTTCTCAATATAATTGAGTTCATCAACGCCAGTCATTTTAACCACTTGCTTCAATCCATCAACTACCGCTGCTGGTAACTGGATGTTCTGAAATGCAATATTACCAGTCGCCTCGAACGCATCAACATATCCTGGTAATAACTCATCTACTTTATTCATAGCTCTTGCCCCTAAACCAGTCCCGGCTTCAGGATTAATAACCTCACCAAAATCATTTCTTAACTTCTTAGCAAACTTAGTAGTGATTTCAGCCTGATCCACCTCTAGTACCTTTTTCGTTAAAGGGATAATAAATCTATCCTCTAAGGTGTCTACACCTGCATCAGTTAATTCCTTCTGCGTAGCCGACATCATATTAAAGATATTCCCCTCTGCATCTACGAAAATACCTTCGCCTTTCTGTATAAACTTCTGTAACTCAGTCACCTTATTAGCTGTTTTCTCCACTACATCCCGTATCCTTAGCCTCCTAGTCTGAATCTGCTTATCTAAGCTAAGCTTCTGAGTAATGAGCTTTCTCAGCCTCTTAGCCTCTTCAGGATCTAATTGTTTAAGTGTTCCCTTCAGCTCCTTCTCAACAACAGCTAATTCCTTCTTGAGCTTCTTATGTATCACTTGCTCCTCTGGAGTAAGCTTAATTAGCTCAGGCTTCTTAACAAGTTTAATTGGTGATTCAGGAGTAGATGTGATAAACTTATGGACTTCATTAAGAACTCGTTTCTTATTCTTAATAGTCTCAGGTGTAATCTTAGGTTTCACTGGCTTCCCTTCCTTAATAATTTTAGGTGGAGCCTTAATAGCATCAATAGCACTCTCAATATCAGCCTTCCTCTTATCTAGTGCTACGATTTCCCTTTCAATCTTCTTAACTTTTTTTGCTCCAGCCTTAGCCGTAGCCTCTAGCTTCTTAGGTATTTTCCCTTGATCTACTATATCTAGCGTAATCTTCTTAGGAAAATACCCATCTAATGATGTGAACTTCCCACCCTTCTGTGAACCTAAGAATGTTTCACCAGTCTCAGGGTTGATCGCTCTTTGGAATACCCTATGTTTAGCTGAATCTAGCTTAGCAGGTTTGCCAGCTAAACTAGCTATTCTTTGTATTACTGTTTTCTCAGCCTTGGTACGGTGGACATATCCAATATCTGTAAGCTTCTGGTCAATTAGCCCCAACGCATCACCCTTCTCTTGAGTTTTCTTTAAGATAGCTGTAAGCGCATCAACAGCCTCTAAGATCTTTTCCTGCGCCTCATCACCTAGATCACCCTTCTGAATAGCTTCAGCGATAATATCGTCAACCTGTGTAGCTGGTAATATAAAGCCCTTCTTAGCGTATGCTGCTATATCTCTACCAGCCTCTTCATACACGTCCCTGGCGGCATTAACTACCTCTGATCCAAACTGCTTCTCGAAGTCAGCCATCAAATCTATCACCTCATTCTTGCTATGTTGAGTAGCTGATCTGTATTCTCTCATGAGTTGCACTAGTGCTATCTTATGTCCTTCAGGCAGCGTTGAATCCATGATCTTAGCAAATGGTCGTAAAGGAGCAGCCAGAGCTTTACCTGCCGCCCCTAATGCTTTGCCTGTTGCTACCAGAGGTTTACCAATAGCCGGGATCTTACCAATCTCAGTGATCTTTTTACCAACACCAGTGAAAGGAATACTTACAGCTATAGCAGCCTTAGCGAAATCGTCATCCTTAGCAGTCTTTAAGAATATGTCTTGTGCTTCTTTCTTAATCTTAGCCAGGGCTACTTTATCATCCGCTAACGTGCTCTTCTTAACGAGTTGCTGTAATTCCTTTTGACCTAGCTCCNCTACTGTCTGTACGCCTGATGACTTTAATACTGAATCTAAGAACTTCTTATCTTTCTTAGCAGCCTTAGCTAGTACATCCTGCTGAATTTTAATAAACCTTTGACCAGCCTCTTCAGTCAATTCTCTACCAGCAACCTTTATTCCTCCCTTTAAGAAACTTGCTCCACCAAAATATGTGAGTGGATCAAAGAGAATATCTACAGCTAAAGCCGGGATGAAGCTTCCTTTACCAGTAATCCCTAAAGCATTAGAGGGGAGGATTCTATTCTGAATACCAGCTTTCATTCCTTTACCTGAGAGGATACCTCCTACTGCAAAAGCTGACATGTCTAGCCAGTCGAGTGTATCACTTAATCTGCTTCCACTAAATAGTTTACCTGCTCCCTCGCCTTTAGCGAAAGTTTGAGTAGTATCAGCTTTAGGTTTATCTCCAAAATCTAGCCTAGATACTCGTGGGCCAGATGCCCCTGTAGCTGGCGTAGATGTAGTTGCACGTCTAACCGTTGACGGTGTGACCGGGGGTGCTATGCCAATATTCTCAAAATTTAATTTAGAAGTTCTAACAGCCATACTGTATTGTATTAATCACTAATAACAGAGCGTTTAAACTCAGCCTGTGCCGCAGTTTTTCTTGCAGCAGCCTCGTCTGTAATAACTGTATTTAAGATTTTCAATTGATCTCTGTTGTACCCTTGCTTCTTTAAATGGACTCTAATCTGTGCCTTCCATTGCGCCTCTGATCGTTTTGCTATTACTTTAGGAGAAAATTCAATAGAGCCAGTTATATTTGGCATCTGCTTCATATCTGCGATTGCCGTATCCTCGAAATCAAATAGAGCCTGGTCGTCTGGCGACACCTCTCCAGCATCTTCACCTGCCCCTTCACCCCCGGCTGTTGCTGGAGCTAATTGTTTCTTTACCCATAATTGACCAGCTCTCTTCCGTTCTTGTTCCGTTGGTAAAAATGAGAAGTCTGGAGCACTACCGTCTGTTGGTGCTCCACCGGCAGATGTGAGGTATAGATTTAATTCTTGTGCTTCAGAAGCAGATAATCCACCAGTCGTATCACCAAGTCCTACCCTTGTACCACCTCCTCCACCTCCACTAGGGAAGCTATCTTTAAACTGATTATCTAGGAACTGTGCAACCCTCGGATTAGCTCCAATTGCCTGCATGATACCAGCCTTAATCTCTCCTAAGCTCTCACCTCTCTCAGCTCGCTCTTGAGCTACCCTCGCTACATCCTGGAATGCAGCTGTAGGCGTTACACCGGCCTCTGCTAGGAAGTTTATTGTATTGTCTAGGATTAAGTCTAATGCAGCCTGATCTGCTGCTGTAGCCGCTCTCTGTTCTGTAGCAATCTGCATCTGTTCACCTAATAACTGTGTATCTCTTTGGAATTGCTGTTGTAATCCTGTGGTAATTAATTGAACAGTCTGATTATCTAAATTAGTATTCGCCTCTAGCTCAAACTGTAAGGCTGCAATCCCCTGCTCCTGTTGCCGTACAATCTCATTAAATTCTAAAGTAGACATTGCTATCTCTCTATCTAAGCCGGCCTGTAATCTAGTCTGAGATCTCACTAATTGATCCATTTCCTTAGTTAAAGGAGCACGTTCCTTAGATGTGATCCTTCGTCTTTGTCCCTCTGTTAAACCTATATCCTTAGTCGATTCAAATACATCCTCTTCTAAAGAATCTAATTCTCCTTCAATATCTAGTATCTGCTCTTCAATAGTCGTTAGAGGTATATCATAGTAAGTAGAAAACCTACTATCCTCGCCAAACATTCTATCAAAAGCTGACTTCTGACCAGTCGTATTCTCATTAATCTTGCTGACAATATCTGCAATGTCCTTCTGGCGTAATGTATGTATATCCTCTAGCCCTTTCTCTGCTCCAGTAAATGCAGCAGATTCAGTTACATCTGTACCGACTGATCCTCCCACATCCGCAGAAGTTGTAGGCGTAGTAGGCTCAGGAGTTGCTTCCGTTCCAGTAGGGGCAGTTGCGCCTCCAGGAATGGGCTTCAAGACCCCGCCTACTACCTGATACCCTTCAGGGACATTCTTACTAAATTTCCCAGATTCTGTTTGTCTATACAATGTATTCCCAGACACAACCCTCGTGTCTATTCCGCTTTGTTGAGTAATTGGGCTTGTTGTACTGTTTCTAGCCCTAGCTTGAGCTAACTTCACTCTATTTATTTCTGCTGTTGTTGGCATAATTAACTGGTTAATCCTGTAGGATGGTCATTTGGATTATTGATATTAGTCAAATCCCCAACTGCACTAACACCTGGTGACGCAAATCTCATATCCTCATGTTTCTTGATCTCTTTACGTAAATCTTTAGCCACCGATGCCCATACATTATACAATGTTCTGTCTTCCCTGTCTAACCAGAGCAGAGCTAAGCATTCTGAGGCTACATATTGTAGGTGCTCTTCCTCTAAATCAGCTGTAGATCCAAGGATATACGCAGCACCGGACAATGTTGTCCCTTCATAATTCCTTTCAATACCTATCTCTGTAGTATTAGCAAATGTAGCAATCCGATAATAATGTCCTCCTAATAAGATATATCTATCAACATCAGTTGTAGCAAAGGCAGTCCCTCCACCTGTAACTGTAGTAGCTCCATTAGTAATTGAAATTGTTCCAGCTGTCTTATCTGTAAAATCTCCTGTCACAATGACCTTGAATCGTTCATATGAATCATATGTAATCGTATTACTATTAGAAGCTGGCGTTGGATAGAACTCAATTGAGTCGTCTTTAATGTGATAATACAACGGAATATCTGAAGTACTACCTGCTGCTGGCCCAGTGAATAAGCTGTCCCATTGATCTACACTGGCAACCGGTACTGGATAATAGTCTACTCCACCTACTGTAATCTTCACTGAGCGGATCATCCTAGTCTGAATAGGGAGATTATACGCTGTCTGACTAGCTACCGTTGTATCTGTACGTGTCCTTCTAGCGAATTCCCAATTCATTGTACCTCTAAGCCTTCCAACCATTACACCAACAAGAGACTCTATCCTAGTACCAACTTTAGAACTAGTGTCGTTGTATCTATCTTGGATGAATGTTTTTAATTCTGCGAATGTTCTCATAGTTTAATTATACAATATTTACTTACTGAATTCCACTAAGACACCAAGAACTCTTAAATCATTATTATATGTATCGCTACCTGATCCACCATCCCTATTGATTTCTAGCCCAATAAAATCTCCAACCTTAGTAGCTCCAATTGCGTCATATGCTGCATCAGGGACTGTGATAGCTGCGATATTATTAGTTATAGCACCAGTCGTAAAAGATGCAGAGCTGTGCGATATATCCTCAGTAACTGCCTCATCTAAAGTAGCTCGACTAGAACGGAATCTTAATCTCAATACTGATGTATTATTATCGTTATAATAAATCACTTTCATTGAAACTAAATTATTAAACGAAACCGGTATCTGAAAAGTAATAGCTGCCGTAGTTGATGCACTATCGGCAAACTCAAAGCATCCAAATTGATTATACGCCTCATAACTAGAGCCTCCGTTGTTTTCTGCGAACTCTCCACCAGATATAAAAAGAGTATTAGGCTTATTTAAGAGATCATTATAGTTAATCCTATTTCCATCGCCTGAACCTCCACTATGTCTATGTCTGTCCGATAGCGTTATATTCATCTACAATTTTTTTATAGAATTTTTGATATTTTTCATATCTTTTCCTTAATCGTTTAGCCTCCTTCTTCGCAGGATCAGTAGCTTCATCTTCTATGGCCTGATATTTCGCAATCTTACGATCATAGAAATTCGTTTTCCACTTTAAATGGTCAATACCTACCTTCACATCTTGCTCACCTACCTTATAGAGCACATTCCCACGCCCCTTACCTTTAGGGTCTTTCTTGATATCAGTAGCAGGGGTATCAATACGTGGTTTTCTTTTTATATCAGGCATATTTAAAAAATTTCAATTTTAGTTGGTGTAATATTATTAAACGTAAGCCCATTATTTCCAGAAAAGTCGAATTTAAACTGTATCCGTTCTGGACGTTCATAGATCCGATACAATATATCATTCTGATTATCTCCCTCATCCTCATCATTATCAATCACCCCTAGCTCAGTCCAGTCCGTTGTATCGTTGAAATAGTCTATATCGTTATCTGTCCTATAGTATACTGTTACCTTATTGGCGTTATGATTATCAATCATATCACCATGAAATCTGATACGTACACCTTGTATTAATTTGCCAAAATCACTCGGTAAAGTGAATGTTGGTGAAACAATATATGGAGCTTCAAACTGCTTACCTACATTCAACTTATCAATCCCTGTTGTCGAATTATCATCATATCCTAGATATAAGAATGGTTCATCATTACTAGAAGAAAATGAAGCCAATCCCCCTAATTGGATATTATCTGTTTCACCTGTACTAATCGGATACTCAAAGGCTAAGGCAATAGGCTTGTTCTCATCATGTCGCCCTAAACTCCAAACACCAGATAAGAACTGTGTATCACCACCTACTATTCCTTGCCTAGCTCCAATCAACACTCGGTCACTATGTAGTATACAGCTCCCGGAGCTATATCAATTTTACGAGTCATCTCTTGAGCATGTTGTGACGTTTTAGGGAACTGCGTCATAATTTCAAATTCTGAACCAGTCCACCTAAAGATCTTATTACTAATAAAAGCTAATAATAAGTTGTCCCAATTAATTAATGCCGCAGCTCCGGGCTTGGGGACATCAATAATAATACTTGGAGCTGTACTTGTACCATCCCAGAAGATAATTTGTTCACCATCAACAGCTGTCGTACTATCAGTTGAAGCTACAAGATAATCATTCCAGACCGTCATTGCACGAATTCTATATCCTATAGCTAAGGTTAATGCTTGAGCTGTCCAGGTAGTTCCGTCTGAATCTAGTTTAGATATATATCGTCCATTTGGGACATATAGACTACCGGCAAAAATCGCCATCTGACTATACTGTCCTGNACNTAAATTTTCAGCTAATGATTTAAACGTATCATTATAATTACCTCCAACCGTATCATCGCCAGTTAATTTACCTAAATATGCCCTACGTACATAATAGAGAGAATCACCAAAAGCCAGTAAACCATGTCCTTGACTTTGCCATGTATCACGTAGCTCAGTCCATACACCACTTTCTCGTACATATAATACACCCCGGTCATCATATGCGTACAATTTAGGTGTTAATCCATCTTCATCGTACGTTGTAAACCATAAAATTAAATCATCATTAGTATTAATAATAGCATCACTATCAGCTAAAAATTCATACTGAGGGATTAATAACCCTGGTTGTGCATGGAGATCCCAACCATAGAGAGTTTGAAATCCTTTCTCAGGATCTCCAGACATCCCTACATACCAGTCGTCCATTACTAAGATTGGTTTTGCCATGGTGTTTAACTTAAAGTACCTCCAACTCTCGCTACTACTAGCCAGATATTATCTTGAATAGCTCTCAGAACAATAGTTTCCCCAGCGTTTGCCATCACAAAACTTGTATTCCCTGTATCAGCGTTTTCATCCAATGTATCCGCTCCAGTCCTATTCACTGTAATATCCTGACCACCATCTGTTTCAAATGTTAATGTCAATTCTGTACCAATATTACTCGCAGCTTCTGGCAAGGTCACCGTCAAAGCCTGTGCTCCATCTGTTGAATATTGAACAATTCCATCAGCACTTGTAGGAGCATCTGTAGCCTCCCCTGCTGCCACCGCTCTACTAGGCCAGACTATATCAGCGTCAGCTAACATACGACCTGTCACCGGATTAACCTTCACCATAACCGGAGTAGTCCCATCTACTGAGCTTACGCCCAACATTACCGTTACGTAATTGTTATCTCTTTCTGCTTCAGCCATATTTAACTGTTGTTAATTAGTAATGCTCCGTCAGGAGTTGTGTGTAAAGGTATAGGCGCATCATCTACTGAACTTGCTCCTGCCTTCACTGGTACATTATTATCATCTCTTACAATACGTGTGCCTACAGTCGCACTTGCTCCTAAACTAACAATACGAGCTTGTAGCCTTTGAGTAGTTGGATCTACCGTTACACCTACTGGTGTTGTCCCGTCAGCATCACTAACTCCTAGCTCAGAAGTAACTCTATTTTCATCTCTCACTGCATTGCTCATCAAGATATTGTTTAGATTTTAGGATTTGATCCCATTGCTGGCTGATCTTTTTCTCTTGTACCTTAATCCATTCCTCTTTCTGATCTAACAATTCTTCACGGACTACTGCAATCTGATACTTCTTATCAACCAATCTTTCTTTCTCACCTATGATTATACTCTTATTTTCAACTTCTGTCATTGTGTTCCCTAAAATTCCCTCAGCATTCTCTAAAATTTGNTGAGCTTCCTCACGATCTTTTTGACTCAACTCTTGATCCTCACTAGCCGTATCCATCAATTGTTGCAAGGTTTGGAGTAAATCCTCTAAATTCACTGCTTGAGCAGCTTGCTCTCCCGCCTGTGCTACCAGACGCTCAGATTCGCTCTCTAACGCTTGTTCTTTTTCCTCCAGCCTCTCTTTATCTTCTCTTATTTTTTCTGCCTTAGAGCGCATCCTCGAAAGAAATTCTGAGTTGTTATGCTTTTCTTTTTCAGCTTCAGCCCTATATCCCTTAATTTGTTTCAACATCGCTGTAAATTCTATAGAAAGGAAAAATCCTATAGTTTCTTGGGCTTGTCTCTTTTGAGCATTAAGATCGTTGATCTCTTTAATTAACTTATCTTTAGCATTCATAAATCTTTGTAGCTGTGTTTCAGCCTGCTGTGCCTTGGCTCGAACATCAGCTAGATATTGGTCAGACATTACATTACGTTAAAGGTTGTTGTCTCAAATTCGATATACAGAGTTTTAATCGGATTTATTTGGTATCGAATGTATACTACCATCTTATAATGTCCCGGATCTAAATCAACTGGTAAACGGATATTATTTGAAACTAATTCATGACACCCCATCGGAAGTGGTGTGCCTACACTATAAGTAGGTAAACCAATAATATCTAAGCGATCATCTTGCCGATGCAATTCACGAGATAAAACAAAGGGTTTATCTATAGTCTTACAATAATCTATTATATATCCTGCCGTGTCTCCTGCCTGAAAATTATCATCAACTATTAGCATTGGCGATTCTACTGTTAAAGGTATCCTGGAGTCTAGCGACCAGAACATAACTACTATCATTGCAGTTAAAGTAAAGATTAACGCTACTTGGCGAAATATTATCTCAACCTGCTTTAACCATTGTAAGAGTTTCATGTTGTTATTTGTATTAACTTAATAGTTCCCACAATAACCACTGTTAGTACCGTATATACAACATATCTTTGATTATTCTCCAGCTTTACGACCTGATCTTTCACATTCTTCACATCATCATTCGTAGCGTAAGTCTTAGTCAGATTTTCATATTCTAACTTCTTATAGATGCTACGCATCTCTTGTTTGATATCATTCTTCAAGGTATCAAATTCTCCTCGCATATATTTTATGTCTCGCTGTATTACGTCTAAATCAGTCATGCTTAGTTATCTCTTAGTTCGTACTGAATCAGTGTCATCAATATCATACGTCTTCTCCTGCTTTGATACGTTGTCGTATTGTAAAGTTGCCATGATTCATAGGATTACTCTGCGAACACTGGATAAGCTTTAAAGTCGCTACCGTCATAAATTACATGCAATATACCCCCTGCTGCTGACACATAGTCCCCTGAACCGGTAAGTAAGATTGAAGCATAATCGCCAGCACCAGCTTGATTATCTTTAACAGTCACTACTCCATCAAACTGTAGGAAGAAGTCTTCACCACCGTAGAAGCCTATATCACTAATCCGGTTAATTTGAGTTGTACCAGTAACATCAAAGAATTTACCAGCCAACGGAATATCAACATCATTCGTACTAGCTATATCTACTCCTTTCCCTTTTCTCTCAATATCACTTACAATCTCCCAAAGTCCTTCTTCATCCTCTGCTACCCAAACAGATTGTATTACTAAAGTTTCACCTGCTCTAATCATATCTAGGGAAGTCTCACCCTCTATACCAATTAAATCGTTCTGAGCTACATTAGGAGTGACTGTTAATTTATTATCAGGAGCGAAACTAATATCGAAATCATGAATAATAATTCTCTGTGACCGCTCACTAATTGCTGGTAAATTTAAAACTCCATCAGATTCAATCGTCATCAATAAAAATACATCACTAATTCGTGTAATAGTATACGGCATGTCTGCCTCCTGTATGTCGAAATGCGTCATACTCTTCGATACGTCCTCATATAATGTTGTAGCCATAGTGTAATTAAATTAGATAGTTATTGAGTCTGCTGTTGCGGCTACTATTGCCTCAAGATTAAATCCTGCAAAAACTGGATAATATAAAGTCGGTTCACCTTTCGTTGTTGGCGTAATATTAAAGGTCAGTACTGAATTCTTTACGCCTGGCCAATCATCTTCTCCTAAGAATATCCATTCATTCACTTGCTGGTCTGATAGCGTCCCTAATGCACCAGATAACACGATGTCAAATGTGATACTTGCACTACCTTCACCGGCCCCCGATAACGTAGTAACTCTAATCGCCTCAACTGAAACAAATAAATCAATAGCATCTCCCAGAGAAGTTAGCCCCATAGTAACGGTTGCTGCCTGGAATATTTCATAACGTCTAGCTTGAACAATAGCTACATCAGTATTACCTTCATCATCTAATGGTGTATTACCATAAGAGCCTTGCGACCATGCAAGATCTTTCTCTTCATCAAAGAATCCAAATTCATCCATATTCCCTACAAAGTTCTCAGACCAAGCTCCATCATAGTCTCCCATTAAGATAAACTGATCGTAGTCTGAATAGTTGTCAGTACCGTCTGAGGTTGTTGTATCCTCTGATACACCATCCACATATAATGTATAAGCATCTGTACCATCAAACGTAACCGCTATATGATGCCAGGCATTTGTGCTGATAGCTGAAGACTGTAGTTCAAACTCATCCCCTTCATCACCCTCAACATTAATCCGCATTGAAGAGTCTATAAACATGAACATCGCATCTGACCCATTGGAGAAAGTACACAATGTTTCATCTCCAGCAATACCCGGATCTCTCTGTATGAAGAAAGAAATTGTAAAGTCTCCACCTGCAAAGTTAGATGTACAATCAAAGACTCTACCGACATCCGCTGCACCCTCTAAAGCTTGCACCCCTGAGAATATTGCATCCCCAGCCGCAACGTATGTTGGCGAGCCTGCGTCAGCAACATCAGGATTATCAAAAATGTATTCTTTCCTATCTCTTAAATCTCCATCAAATCTCAACCAAGCTAAACAACTTGTGTCTTCAGCAGTAATATTCGTGTAATCAATCGGCTGATATGAAACAAAGTTTCCAGCGTTGTATATAGAATCATGCCAAGCTTCAGTTTTCGCTGCATCGAAAATTCCGATCTCATCAATCACAACATCAGCTTTAGAACCTCCACCTCCAGCTTCATCTCTTAATAGGTAGATTCCGTTAATCGTACTGTAATTATACGTAGCCCCTTCCACATCTGTAACGGTAGCTAGAGCATCAACATATAAGGAAACTGTTCCATTAGTTGCATGTACAAGAGTCACCTGATGGAAAACACTCGTACCATGTGTAATTGTTCTAGTCACTGTCCATTTTGCCGCAGGTACTGAATCGTAATAAGTAGCCGTAATATCGCCAGCATTAATTATAATCTCGATGTAATCATTGCCAGAAGTATTAGCTAATTCTAGTAATGTCTCCCCTGTCGCTGCTGCATTAGCTTTATATGCAAAGGAAATAGTCCAAGCTGCTGCATTTGCAAAACCAGTGAATGTAGTGGCTGAGGCTGATTTACCTCCATCACTATCGAATGCGTATCCAATAGTACCTAATACAAACGTATCAAAGTCCGGAGTTAGATTTACACTACCAATCGAATCGTCACAATCCCTTGCAAATTCATACCAATGTCGCAAGTCATCATCAAGAGTGGTTTCCTGAATCGACTTATAATAACCTGAATAAAATCCGTTTGCAGCTTTAGAAGCCCAGGTTGCTCCTACTGCTTTAGAAGCATAATTTCCTTCTGTCCCAGCTTCAACATCAAAGTTGTCGTGGAAATTTGCTCTAGGATCAAATAAATTAATATCATCCGCTAATTTTGCTATTGAGAGTTTCTTAACAAGTTCAATGTCGTCGGTGATGACTCGACCAGAATTTCTTGTTGCCTCAACTCCTAAGCTTAAATATGACATTAGTATCGTGGGTTAGTTAGTACTTTCTTATGAGAATAGAAATCTACGTACATAAATTTAGATCCAGACGCATAAGAAATTCTTCTCGACAACAATACTCTATCCATTGACCTCGTTGTCGTCGTTGGAATATTAGTCGTATGTGTTGCTACTACTGTACCATCAATCTTGAACACTACACTAGTTGCGTCCGCATTTACTATAATCTCAAATTTATGCCAATCAGTATCCACTACCTCACTCGTTGCTGTTGTAGTTGATGTGCCGCTCCGTCTCGTAGTAACTCTCCAATTAGGCGACTCATCAAAATTGTATTCAAACCAAATACCGTCTGGCCAAGAACTTATCGCACTCCAACTAGTTGCATATCTATACCCCATATATGAAGTCATAACATTCCCAGCTGTAGATAAACTCTGTATCCGTGTAATCCATGTCTGCGTATCTTCACCATCTCCTAATAAGAATGATCCATATAAACCTGTAGCTAAAGTACAGTAATTATTTAAACCATTTGTGCCAAGCTTCGCTATACCTGGATGATCTGTAAAATCACTTGGACTAGCTACAAAACCTACTGCGGAACCTGAATGAAATGCAACCCAGGGATCAACTGTACCTGAATGATATGTAATGAAATCATCGTAAAAAAATACAACTTTATACTGCTCATCTGGCGCAATGTAACCTGCTTCGCCAGCACTACTACCTCCCGATGATGGGTTCAATCCTAGTCCCATAGCTTTACACAGTTATGAAATAAAATTGAAGAGTTCCTGCTGAAGCATTACCCGCTACATATAAATTAGCTATATTAGCTACACCAATTACAATGCGTTCTCCAGCTTCCATTACGAAATATGAATCGCCTCCTGCTGGATCAGAATTAGCCGATACCCTCAAATCTGTGCTTGGCCTCAATGAAACCTCAGCTGCATTCGTAGGAATAGCTAAAGTAAGATTGGCTGTAGTATACGCTAATGGTGAATCTTGCGCTACTGTTGTCGCATCCGATGTTGAAATACTACTGCCTGTATGTATTCGTGGGCCATTAGCACTAGGCTTTAACCCTCCAAAAACTTTGTCTGCCATACACTATTACGTTAAAGCATTCTTAAGACTACTATACTCCTTTTTCTGACCTTTGTCTAAGTGCATCCACCCAATTTCTTTCAATTCAGCGAATCTTTCTTCAGGAGTCTGCTCCCCAGCAGGGGCTTCTTCCGATCCCTCAGCCACTTCTTCAGCCTCTCCTTTCTCTAAAGGAATTTCTCCAATAAGCTCTGGCTTGTCAGCTTTCTTCCCCTTGAAATCTTGAACTACTTCCTTAATCTCACTAGTTATAGCTGGTACGTCAACACTAGTTTCTCGATCTAGTAGAGCTTGCATCACTTCTCCACGTTCTTTACGTGTCATAGTTTGTGCAACTAATTTATCTCCACGTAGAATATCGTGGAATCTGCCAAGGTTAATAAGAATGAAATCAGCTAAATGTTTAGCTAGATGGATTGCGATATGCCCTGGGAATTGCTGTGTTTTCCCTGCTTCAACAGTAAACGGTGTCCCACCCCATGTATGTGTGAATGGCACATTTAATGGATTAGTAACTGTTCTAATTTGAGTTTCGATAGGCAAGTGATCCTGCCCTGTATTTCCTTTAGCCATTGTATAAAATTAAAGAATATATATTTAACGACTTGTCCAACCCTCTTCTTGCGAAGAAGGAAGGATAAATTGTTAAGCACAATCTAAGAAAGTTGCCACAGTATCATCGCCATCGACATCAGCAGCTACAGCCACCCCAAGAGGTTTGTATGTAGAAGCTGTACCAGCAGTGACGCTGTTTACAACACCATCAGCTCCAAGGATGATAGTATCGCCATCAGCGATATCATCATCTCCATTGGTATTAACAGTAGCGTGATAACCGTAACATTGCACCCATCCATAAGATGAAGCAGCAATAGCTCCGATACCAACACCAGCTGGTTGATTTGGACTAGCATCTGAAATATCAGACGAAGCTGTTTGTCGCAACGTATCTGAATACGCTAGAGCGACACCAGAAGCCACAGTTGTATCGGCAGCAGCTTGCATGTATCTGAATCCTCGTAGAGCATTGGTTGAGTCGAACTCATACCGTAGTATCCCGACCTGCTCTTGAGCAGTGGTACTAGAGTCTGTGAGGGCAGTCTTCCAAGCTATCTCCGAAAAGATTGAAGCACCCATATTACTTAATTAAATTTTAAATCAATTTTGAAAATTTTAGAGATTTTTCAACTCGTTAGGCCGCAGCCCTGAAAATTTCGTAATCAATAATAGTATCATTACTTGGATCTCCAGAAAATGTAACCGTCAACGTATTTGTCGTCATGACAGCCTTGGCGATTGTTACATTGTTCGTACCATCATCTACTAGAGTGACTGAAACTTTATCTGTCGAAAGCGCACCTGTGACAGTAATAGCTTCAGCAGCAGCACCACCACTTGTTGTGTGCTTATTCCCGAATACAGAAATATCTGTAGGTTCGATGCCAGAATCCAAATGTTCTTTACTGATTGCGTCATCAGCTACTTTAGCCCCCGTTACAATATCCGCTCCAAGATCATCGGACTTGAGAGTCGCACCGAACTTGAGAGCTGGGATATAATCTTCTGCATTAACCATAAGATTACAAGGTTATATTATACTGATGTTACGCCTTGTAGTACTCCACTTCTGTTAGGATTGTGGTTTACTAGATCACCGTAAGCTAGGAATTGACCAATCTCAGCGTCTTGATTGACCGGTTCTTTCAGACCTGTCCAAGTAAATGGCATGAGTCCTTCTTGCTCGTAGTAACCGTCGATCATTCCTCCACCTCGTCCAGTCGTAGAATGGATTGGATGTGGTAGGCTGACCCATTTAAGGTACTTCTCGTTAAGGAAGTACATATACCCTGCGGTACATTTTTCGTCCTTAACAACTGGTGTTCCTCTATACCATAGAGCATCGAATCCGATTTCTCCTTTAAGCGCACCTCGTGAAGCTGAAATGCCTCCTTTAGTGACCTGAGCGAAACCTGAAGCATCGTAACCTGCTCTTACTGTAGGTTGTAGAAGCTGTTCGTAGAACGCCCATACAGCCTCCGTAGTTACGATTAGAGTAGGATTGTCTCCTCCAACGGTACAACTATCATACATAGTTGCCATACCAGAGAGAGTCAAAGCTCCAACTCCTGAAGTAACATTAGCTTGTAATGTTGTATATGTAGCTCTAGCTAGACCTCCATATGTAGCCGCTACTGAACCGTCATCAACGGCAGCAGCTAGACCAGTGAAATCCTTACTAGAATTTCCAGTACCGTCGCTATAGAACGCAGTACCGACACCATCAGCCATGTCATCTTGTGCAGATGCCATCTCAACACTTAAAAGGTCGAGGACACCTTCTCTTGTCTTAGCGTTGACCGCCATTTCAAGATTAGATAACACAACAGATTGGTAGTATGCTTTAGGATTGAAAGACATTTGCACACGAGTGTTTGGTCGAGTCGTACTGAAAGTATCGAAACCATCATACGATCCACCAGCAGTCGATGAGCTAGTCTTAACTGTAACCTTATATGTTTCTCCTTTCCAAGGTACTGCATTTCCCATGAGTCTCATAGTCAATACATTTGAACCAAGGACAGTATCAAACACTTTCGGTACAATATGATCCTGCGTGACCGAGGTCACAACGTCATCAAAAGTCATGATTACCAATTAAATTTTATTTATCGGGGTGATATTGTTTTATATACCCCTTTGCTTTGGCGACGACATCATCAAGTGAGTCCGTCTTATTAACCCTGATCTTGATCTTACCGAGATCCTTTTCACCAGACGTTTTGCTCGATCTGGTGGAGACTTTCTTCTCAGTGCCTTCTGGTTCTTCTTCAGCTCCATCATTATCAGTTGCAGCTTTAGATCCACCTGATAACTTCAGATAAACCTTATATGCCTGCTTAGGAGAGAGTGGGATCTGCTTACCGTCAATATCTTGACCGTATTCATTAGCAATATCCATGATCTCCTGCTCCTGAGAGGATGTTAAATTTGTCCCCTCTTTAGATAACTCGTCAATCAAGTTATCCATTTCTTGATCGAGGACTTCTGCCATATCTGGCACAGTGTCCTCCCCCTGTTCCGGTGTATAATCTTCCCCTTTCTGAAGAGCCACCACCTCCTTCAAGAGATTCGCCATCTCTGACATATCTTTAGACTGCTGCTCAACTTGAGCTTTTAATCGCCTGTTGTTTCGCTGCTGTCTACGCCATGCAGGATGTTTATGAAACTCCTGGGGAATGTCTTTCTTGTCATCATCTGACTCAGATTTTTGTTCATCAGCAGGCTTGTCTGCCTCGCTCTCAGATTCTCCGTCCTGTGTTTTAGCGTCTTCACTGACGTTAGAATCGGTATCTGGTTCAACCTTTTCCTGATTGCCGACTTCAGGGGAGTCTGGTTGCACTCCTGCTGCATCAGCAGCTTCGGCATTTGGTTCATCCATATAATCTATTAAAGATTTGAACTATACACTGTAATCTTAACAATAATTACGCTGCACTGTCAAATGTCCCTCCAGTAAACTCTTGAGCGGCTATCTCTTCCCTCGCAGTACCAGCTTGTGCTTTGACGGTAGCAACCTCAGCTAACATATGTTCCTTAATCACCTTCGCTATCTCTGGAGTTAGTGCTCCAGCTTCTTTCATATCCATCACTAACTGCTGATGTAACGCTAGATGTTGAGGTGTAGCTCCTTCAAACGGAGGAACTGGCTGTCCTTTAGCAAGAGCTTTATTCTCAGCTCCAGCTCGTAAGATAGATATCATAACCTTCTCCTCTTTATCTCCCTTAGTAGCTGCATCGTATTCACTCTTAACTCTAGCAAAGACTTGCTCTGGAGCTAATTGCATCATCATAGTTCTCTCAGCTGTCTTAAACGGATGAGGATCACCAAGACGTTCATGTAACGAAATTATATCAATTGCTTTCATCTGCCAGAGCTGGATAGCCTCAGCAGCCTCAGCTACCTTATCCTTAATCAAGGTAGACCCTTGTCTAACCTTAATATTAGCTCCCTCTTCAATTACGTTCTTATCAATCTTTAACTGCTTACTTGTCCCATCTTTTCCAATAAACGGAACGAAATGAGCCTTCTTAAAATGTACAATAATAAGCTGAGCGAAAGCTTTATACAGATCTTCCATCACCCTCTCTAACATCTGTACTAATTCTCCGATCCTTTCCTGATCCGATTCCTTCAATAAACGTCTACCACCAAATGTCTCCTCACCTGGAGTCTTCTCTCCTCTAGTAGTCGAGTGTGTACCAAATATATTATCAATCTCAGCAATAGACTGGAGCATATCATTAAATACAAAAGGCTGGAGCTGTTTGCCACCGAACTCCTGTACTGAACCAGGATTACCGTTCTCTAGCCAGGCTACACCGTTAGGTTCTTTACGTTTATCTTCAATAACAGCTGCCTCTTCCTTCGTGATCCCAAGACCTCCATAAGCTACAAGTACACCATTAGCTTTGTCTGATGTATCTGAGATCTGTCTCTTCCTCTTATTAATAGCATCCTGGATCGTCATGATCTGCTCAACTAATGTAGTCTGAGCATATTGGTTTAATCCAAGTGTCCATAAATCACTAAATATATAATCTGTCTGTGCAGTCGTCCAGAAATTCCTTCCCTTCTTATTCCAGTGTGGATTCTCAATCTTCTCCAATACAACATCAGCTATTTTCCAGAACTTCATCTGAGGAGTAGTGATCTCGTAATAACCAACCTGTGAACCTTTACCGTTGCCTTCCCCTCCCTTCATCTCAGCTATAGCCTCTTTAATCTCCTTCTCCTTATCAGGGAATTTATTTAATAAGAACCCTAAGCTATCAACATGATACTCAATTACATACTCACCACTCTGATTAGGTGGCAACAAAATCCTCTGAGGTCGAACATTCTCAACCCAGATCTCCTTAGTCTCCTCATCGTACCCAAACTTCAAGACACCAATAAAATACAACTCCTGAAATCTCAAAAAGTCTTTCAATAACTGAGCGATCTTATTCTCGTCAGCTATAGCTAACATGATCTCCTCTAAATTGTCTGAATAAACCCGGTTATCAATCTCAGAACTCGAATCATCGTTAGGTGGTAAACTCACCTGCGGAGCTGGTAAATTACTAGTAGCTCTAGGTAATACTGTCTCTAAACTCTGAAACAACTTATTCAATACTATCCTAGCCTCATACTGCTTCAACCGCTTACTGTTCAACTGATGCCCTAAATAATAGCTCTCATGCTTGTCCATCCTCTTCTTCATCTTAGTGAACAATGGCTTAGCATCGTCAATATACCCGTTAGCAATAGCTATCAGGTCTGCATCCTCCAGATCCATCTCCGGGGTATTCAACAACTGCCCCTTTAAACCTTCCTGTAAATTATCATCAGCTTGTGTCGTACTTTGTTGTCTATTCATATATATACGTTAACACAATATATTATACATTACTTCAAGAATATATCCAATCATCTTCCCTTACAGGCTCCTTAGCTAGTATAGGTAACGCTGCCATCTCTTCTCCAATGATCTCAATACCTGTACTCACCCAAGGCTCAACTGTCCTAGTACCAGCTCTTAACCTCTGTACCTTACTTAACGCTGCCTGGAAATATACAGTAGAGTGGACTAAGTGCTCATGCCCCTGCTTCTCCCAACGACTCTCTGGTATACCAACCTGATTCTCCTCCGTCACCTTATAAATATTCCCCCAATGGAAAATGAACTCCTTCAGCTCACTATCAGCATAAGACTGAGAAGATCTACCAGGTGCATTAAACACCATGTCCCCCCCCTTAATACTAGCTACTGCCTCGTCAATTGCTTTAGTCCTCTCCATATATACAAAGCCTTGCTGCTTCTTCTCACCCCATTGATACAGCTCCTTACGCATCAAATTCTTCTTGTAAAAACAACAATAAACCTGAACTCCTTTAGGTGCTCCATTCCTCTCAATATAGTTCCTCCTGGGATATGAGTCAGGCATCGCATCAATCACTGTGACCGGCTTGTACTTCATCATTAAATTCTCTATCTCATCCCAGGTTTCAACTGAGCCTGTCTGGAATATCCCATCATGATTCCCTAATACATAATGCTTGTGATGATACCCAACATCTACCCCCATCGCATTTCGCATCTTAGGATTCTCCTCAGCTACAATATTATTGATTATCATCTCTGGCGGTACTTTGTCCTCAGATGCAATATAAGGAAGACCTAATATCATTGTATGAAATGTCTCCGGACTCTTAGTCTCCTTCAAATAAACAAGCTCCTTAGCACTCACCCAAGGACACATAAGCTGATTTATGTGATAGCCGTGCATCTCCTTCCCTTTCTGATTTATCACCCATTCACCGTCATGCCTGTCTTCCTCGCTCAATGGCTGCTTGCACTTTGCACATATATATATCTTCTGGTCTTCATCAACATTTAAGTCGTAACGCAAATCCTGATAATGATTGCACCTAGAACATTGGATCATCCAACGCCTCATATCTGAGTTCATATACATCTGATCTATCCCTCCTGGACGGATTGGGTTGCTAAAATACCATTCACCCTTGTACTTAGACTTCTGTAGCCTAGAAGAATACGTATCTATAGTAGCTAAGTTGGATGCGTCAACCTCATCGTATACATTTAAGTCACTGGTGTGCATGATAGCTGCCTTCTTTCCATGTGTGCCTCTGTACCAGATGAAATTATTCCCTATAGCCTTCTTTGTCAAGGTGTCAGATTTCCCCACTACACGCAGCAAGGGAGGATTATCCTCAATAATTTTGTTCACCTTAGATGGGACGAAATCTTTTACATCATCAAAAGTGGGGAGAGTGTAAATACAGTTAAGCCCACGATGAATCGAACCATACAATGTTTTCAATATAGCTAAAGTAGACCAGCCAATCTGAGCGGATTTCATGCAGCATTGCTTCCAGTGCCAGTCCCGGTAAGGCTCAATCATGAAATAATGCTCATCGAAGCCGAGGGGATCTCCACGCTCATTCTTGAGCTTGTTCTTCAATAGCCAGCCGAGGACTGACTGGTTCAGGTCTGTGTTCTCAGGGAGATTGTTTTCTGTCATAGTTAGATCATACTGGTTTGCTTCATTATGTCAAATAGGATTTGGTCTAAATTTCAGATTGTGCGGAGCTTGACCCTAGAAATTACCACGCCCCCGCAAACCCCCCTATGCCCCCTCGAAAATCTGCTTCAATCATGCGTTCTTGGCTTGTGTAAGCGCAATGCTCTAGGTTAGCATGGCTTAAAAATAGTACCCTCGTTGTACACAACCCCTGATCGCATATGATATACCCTAAACCATGATGGCTTAAGCAAGGGCAAAGCAGGGATAGTCTTTGACAATATACATTGTGCGGGATAGGT
>JGI25130J35507_1000142_pt1 | contig 23173 bp, 43 predicted proteins | sample ETNvirnome_2_300_FD_35507 | JGI IMG/M metagenome (IMG submission 35507)
TTTGTAGATTGGGTACAAGAGTTCTTTGTTATAGAAGATAGAGATGAAGCTGTTGCAAAAGCATTAGAAATTGTAGGAGAAAATATTTCATATACAAAAGATTATGAACATATAGAATTCCTCTATGAAGATGGAAGTAAATCTGGTGGAGCTATTACATTAAAAAGGAATGGATATGCTCAAGAGGAAAATAGTAAATGGAGAAAGAGAGAGTTAGCAACTAACTTAATGAAAACTTATGGTATCACTTTCCAAGATACAGATTACTACCATAAATTAAATTTTATTTCATATAACGCAACAGAGATTATATTAGAAACTCAAGGTTTAGTAAGTGCAACAAACATTCCTATTTATTTCTATGAGAATTATTATAATGATACAACAGAACAAATAGAAAAGAATTATNTAGAATTTGAGATAGAAGAAATAACAAACGGTACAGNTAAAGTAAAACACGGAAAGAAGAAAGAACACAAGATTAATTTAAACACAGGACAAAAGAAAACATTTTCTATTAAAGGTATTAACTTAGGAGACCCGCAAGTAAATATTCATACTGGTTATGCTTCTAACAAAGCAACAGGTGTTCCAGATTTTGCAGATGCCGTACTTCAATTCAAACACGACCCTGGNGGTGGTAGTTGTACTGCTCCTAATTGGAGAGATGTAATTAGTGGTAACTTCTCAAGTGGTTCATTTACTTTGGCNTTTGCTTCAAGTGATAGTAGGTCTGATGCTATCAAAGTATATTGTGATAGTGGAGATTCAGTACAATTATATAGAACTTATATGGGTTGGGATATACCAAGTTTTGTATATGACCAATTTGACGGAGGTTCATTACAATTAACAATGGATACAACATCTGGAACTTTTGTTGTATTAAATGGTACTCATAACTTAACTTTATCAAATAATTTAGCAACCTGGAATGCTTATCAAGGTATACCTTTGGGCGAAGGCAATATGACTATGAATGGAACTAATAATTTAACATTTTCGTCAACTGATATGGATAAGTTTATTGATGAAAATGGATTCACAGGATTAGTTTATAGACATAAACAATATGATTATGATGGTGGTTTTGCAGATGTAGCAAGCGATACAATTGGACTTTATTTTGAAAGTGCAAGTGCACCAAATACACCAATCTTAACAATACTTTATTCTAGTAATGCAGTTCCAACAACTACAAATGTTATATTAAATTCTACAAGTANTGCACAATTAAATAAATCAAATGAGAATTTACAAGCTAATGCTGATGTCCAAGACCCAGAAGGAAATTTAAGAAATTGTAATATTGATTGGTATAAAGATGGTGTTAATCAAACAACTTTACATGATAGTTTTGATTGTACTTCTGGAACAAATATAGAATATATTTTAGATAGTGCTAATACAAGTAAGGATGATTTATGGGCTTTCGCAATTACTTCTGTAGATAATTTAGGAAAAAATAGTTCAACAGAATATAGTAATAATATAACTATTCAAGGAACTTTAAGTGACCCAACAGTAATATTAAATTCCACTTTAACAGCTCAAACAAATTATACAAATGAAACTCTTGGTTGTTTCTTCAGTTGTAGTGATGATACCGGTGGAAATACTATTACCTTTGATTTAGAATATAGAAATGAAACTAACGGAGTAATTCATAGTATAGTTGCTCAAAGTTGTACTAATCCATCAAGTAACTCAATAGACTTAACAAGTGAGAACACAACGGTGCACGAAACTTATTCGTGTAATGTTAATTTAACAAGTAGTGCAACTGAAACAAGTTTAACTGTATTTAGTAATAATTTATCAATAAGAGGATTGCCTCCTGTAAATGCTTCCATAATTACACCTGGTAATGATACAGTTATTACAAGTGGAACTGTAACTCTTAATGTAACTGCTGATGATGTAGAGAATGATACACTTAGCTTTGAAGTATATAGAGATGCTACACCAGTTCCTACAACTCTTATAGCTAATGAAACTACAAATATAATTAGTAATGATACAGCTGACGGAAGTTATTATTATAGAATGAGAGTAGTGGATAGAGATGGCCAGAGTGAATATACTACTGACCTTTTCTTAACTGTAGATAGTTCAGGTTTAAAGAACAAAACAGCTTTCTTTAATGATAACATAACAGAAGGTTCAACAGAAACATTTAGATTAAATGTATCACACAATCCTTTCAATATTAATTGGACTAATGGAACTTTAAGATATGATAACAAATTATATGATACTTCACAAACAAATCATACAGATAGCTTAACTGAATTTGTTAGTACAATCACAATACCTGATGTAGAATCTGATGAACTTAAATTCTTTAATTGGACTATTGAATTAGGTTATGTAAATGCAAGTAAAGGAACTGAAACAAGTTTATTATATAATCAAACTGTAAGTGATATAGGAGCTTTCACTTGTGATGGTGTAACAAATATTACTCAAGCTTTAGCTTATAACTTCACGTTCGGAGATGAGCTAAATGATACATTACTTAAAGCTGAATCTAAAAATGGATTTAACTTTGATGCAGTATTTGAATTGTGGACAACTGACCCAGAAATAAATAAGACCTTAACATTACAATTAACAAATCAAACAGAAGTAGATATATGTATAAGTCCTTCTGATGAAACTTTCAAAGTAAGTGCCACAGTTAATTATGATTCAGATAAGTATTTTGCTAGACAGTATTTCCTAAGAACATCTACAGTAAATAATAATACTCAAAATGTTACTCTTTATACTTTATTAGAAGATAGTGATTCATTTGCTAGATTAATTAAAGTTCAGAATAGATTTGGAGAAGGAATAGAAAATGTTGTAATCTATTTAAATAAATTCTTTATTGGACAAAATGTCTATAAGCTTGTTGCTATGGGATTAACAGATGAGAATGGAGAATATAATATTCCTATGAGGAGTTTAGATACAGCTTATAGATTTAGATTAGTTCAAGCTAATGAAGTTAAGTTTAGTGATGACTTAGATAGAAGGTTAAGTGAATCCACAACAGAGATTACTTTACCAATAGATACAGAACTATTTGGAGATGAGTTCCAAAGAATTAATGGTTTACAATATACATTAACAAACACAAGTACACAGATAGTATTAAACTATATTGATTCAGTTTCTTCCACTAATTGTTTATCTGTAATAAGAAGGAACTCAACATTTGATAATTGGGTATATAGAAACTGTATTGAAAATAGTAATAATGGAGAATTGAAAGCAGACTTTAATGAAAGTGGAAATTATGTATGGGCTTTCTATTCTACTTCAGAGAACTTACAAAACTTAACAACAATTAAAGCAACTTATATTTTAGTAGATTCAGGAACATTATCTCAGAGTGTTGATAATGAATTAAGACAAGAGCTTGGATTAACTGGTGTGTTCGCAGCTTTCTTCGTGGTATTAACATTAGGATTATTGGGTGCTGTGATGGGTAGAACGAGTACAACTATTATAGGAACTATTTTAGGATTAATTATTAGTGTAATCTTAAATTTAATAACTATAGAATGGGGAACTTTAATATCATTAGTGGTGTTAGGAGGATTGCTGATAACATTAGCAAAGAACTAAAATGGCAATAGATTTAAGAAGCATAATATTATTAATGACTTTTGTAGGTTTGGGAAGTACATTATTCTTTCAATTCTTTTATGATATGTCTGATGAATATAATGTAGATATTCCACCAGACTACAGAGAGTCCTTTGATTCTTTTAATGGTTCTATAAATAGTACGTTTGATGTAGCTTTAGATATAGAAAGTTCAGCTCATAAGATTGGGGAAGGAGCTATACTAGGTGGTGCCTTAACTGGTGGTAGTGCAATAATCAAATTACTCTTATTACCATTTAGGATGATAGCTGATGCAAATAACTTCATATTAAATATGGGACAACTAATGGGTTTCCCTAAATTTATCACAATAGCATTTGAAGCAATTATATTAGTATTAATAGGATTATTAGTAGTTGAAGCAGTATTAAGATTTAGGAAGGTATAAATGGCAACAGAATTATTTAATGGAACGAGACCAGAAAACTTATTTATTTATGTGAATACAATAACAGACGGACATTTTGGATGGGTAATTTTGGTAGCTATTGCCTTTGCAACATTTATGGGATTGGGATTCCTTAAAGTTCATCAAGCATTAGCTGGAGCTGCATACCTAACCGGAATCTTAGCTGTATTCTTTTATGTCTTAGGAATAATTAATAGTATGGTATTATTCATATTCTCTATATTAATTATGTTAGCAATCATAGCAGGTAAAATAAACCAAGACCCTTTTTAGAAACAGTTGTTACATATAGTTTATTCCATTATATATATTAAACTAATTGGAGATATGATACAGGGAGGTCCTTAAACAGGCAAAATCTAAAAATGGTAAATATTAGAGATGTACCAGGATTCGTATGGGCTGTTGTACTATCTGCAATATTCGCAGGTGTAGGTGCTTTAGTATTGGCTGAGTTCAGAACAACTTTAACAACTGGAACTCAAACAGACATAATTGATAACGGTACAGAAGGTATTGCTAACATAATGGAACAATTTCCAACTGTAGGTACTATTGTTGGAGTTTCAGTAATCGTTGGCGTAGTTGTATTGCTATTTGTAGCTTTCAGAAGCAGAGATACTTTCTAGGTGTAACAGCTTAGAAACGTCTTTGTGGACGCAAATGGAAAACTAAAATGGTTGTAGACATAAAAGATATACCTCAGATTGTTTTAACTTTGGTAGTTCTTATAATAACAGCTGCAGTGGGTGTATTAATAATGAATGCACTTCAAGGTGGTATAGGTGATACGGACACAAACTCAAATGTTAATGAGACTTTATCCGGTGTTACAGTTGGGACTAACAACACGTTAGCCTCAACATCCAGAAGTAATATATCAACTTCTTCAGTAACAGTAACAAATGCAACTGAAGGACAGATTATTTCGGAAGGGAACTATACTATTGAACCTATTAACCCATTACCATCAAGTAAAAGTACAGAAGCGGTATCATTTATTTTCAGATTAAAGAACACAACTTCAGATACAGATAATCGTTTTGAAGGACAAAATGTAAACATTACATATAACACAGTGGACTTTAATCAAAAAGGAAATATCTTAAATAACGGTTCTATATCAACAGGTAACATAACTGCTCAAATACCAACAGTTGGAGTATTAATTGGCTTAGGTGTTTTGATTGGTATTGTATCGTTGTTGATATTTGCTGGTAGGCGAGATGAGTTCTAGGAGCTGAAATGCCAAAGAAAAAACGAGAGAGAGTAGATGGACATTTTAGAAAACTGCCCAATTCAAGAAAAAGAATAAGGGTAAGCTCTTATATGAGAAAGGCTTAATACCTTTCTATTTTTTTATTTTATATTCAAAATGATGTATTACAAAAAAAAGAAAAAGTATGATGTAGATTTTATTAATAGTATAGCTATGGGAAGTGTAGGTCTTGGAGCTTCAAGTATAGCTGTCGGAGCTGTAGGACAAGATACAACATTCCTAAGTAATACTTCCCGTTCCCTTCCAGCTGTTGGAACTATCATGGGTGCATCCATCCTCCGAAATTCAATCCACAATTTAGCACCAAAAAAGAAAAAGAGAAAGAGTAACAGATAAAATAATCCTGCCTCACGCAATAATTCTTTCTGTTGCTCTTTTTCTATCCTGGTTGTTAAAAATTTTTAGAATGCTTTATATAATTAGATTGATTTTTATTTTATAATAAATTTTGGGGGATAGAAAAATGATTGAAGTATGTAAAAAAGTATTTTTAAAAGATAATTCTATTTTGCTTGGTAAAATTATTGAAGAATCTGATGATAAAATACATTTTAAAACCAAGAAAAAAGATTATTTATTTAATAAGTCTGAAATAATTAAGATTGTAGAAACTAATGAAGTCTATGAAGAAGAATGAATATTATTCGTTCTACCTTCTTTTTTTTCTTAATTAGTAGATTTACATTACTGACACAACAAAAACGTGGTGACGAGCTTTATTTTTGTCCTAACGATGATTTCTACATAGAAAATATATTAAATAAATACAATTTTCTAATCTATATTCTAAAGATTATATATGTTTATATATTAATTATGATTTATTGTATAAATGAAAAAAAGAGATTTTTTAATTCAAGTTGTTGTATCTTCTGAAGAAAAAGAAATTATAGATGAAAATGCTGAAGAAGAAAATAGAAGCATTAGTGGTTATATAAGAAATTGTATTGATGAAGCAATAAAAAGGAAGGGGAAAAGTGGTTTGGTCAATCATTCTAGATAAAGATTTTTATGGAAGACCTGGCAAACAATTAAGAGGTTTCTATAAAGAGGTTGAGATAAATAAAAAAGATGTTGAAAGTATTTGAAATGTTTTCAGGTTATGGTGGCGGGAGTTTTTCATTAAAGAAAGCAAACATAAATCATAAGGTTGTAGGATTTTCTGAAATTAATAAGGATGCTATCAAATGTTATTTTAATAATCATAATTCTGTTAAGAACTTTGGTAACTGTGCTAAAATCAAAACAGATGATGCAATATATAAATTGGCTGGTAATGGTTGGGATGTGAATTTAGTATCACAGATATTCAGAAATATATTTGGAGAAAGATATAATGGATAAATATGCAAGACAAGATATGATAGAGGAGTTAGATACAATTGCCACTGATAATTTAATAGCAGAAGATAATTTACCTGAAATAATCAAATTAAATAAACCATATCCATTTAGGGATGTTAAGAAATTAACAAGAAATATATTTGAAAGAGAAGGACAAATCAAATTTATAATTACTAAAAAAAATAAGATTAAAGGTAAGGTAACAAATAAAGTAACACCATATTTAACTAAAATTTCTTTAATTAAAGTAGTAGAACAAACAATATCACAAACAGATGAAGACCATCTTAATCTTCAAACAATCAAATTCTTTAATGAAAAGATAGATAAGAAACAAAGATTGTTAACAACCTTTGACCATGATTTCTATATCTATAAAATGGTTTCAAATGATAGAGAATACCTTTTGTTTTCATTAGAACCTTTGGATTTAATAGAATATACTATTGAAGGTATGGAAGTTGAGATAAATGATTTTGCTGATATTGGAAATTATACTAAAATTAATTTACAATTACCAATCATCTTTGTTAATGAAGCAAAAGAAAGAATAATTAAATTTAAGAATGATAAGGAATTATTTGATATTCTACCAAAATTTACAGAAGATGAATTATTAAGTTATATCTTAAGTGGTGAAGATAAAACCTATTATTCACATCCAAAATATTTTGAAAGAATGATTGGTTCATTTTTATTCTCAGCTAAATATGATTCTAGTCCATATCCTATGCACTTATTAATAATTGGATTACAAGGTTCAGGCAAATCAAAAGTAATGGAATGTTTACACTGGAAGTTCCAAGAGAATAATGAAATAACAGATGGTTCATGTTCTACTTTAAAATCTTTAATTCCATCATTTAAATCCACAATAACAATTCAAACAGGAGATTTAATTAAAAGTAATAGAATGTGTTGTGTTGATGAGTTCTTAAGAATCTTAGTTAGAATACCTGCTGAAGAAAGAGAACATCAATTGGCAGCTCTTAATCCATTATTAGAACATAAGATTAGAAATTTTGGTAGTGGTAATTATAGTTTTAAAGGAATGATGACAGCTAAAATGATTATGGCATCAAATCCAGTTTATGGTACTAGTGATATGATTAGATTAACAAATAAGATAGATAAAAGTTTTATATCAAGATTATTAGTATTTTATCAAGATAATGAACATTTTGATTATGTAACTACAAAAGATGAAACTGAATTAACTAAAACAACATTAGAGATAGATAATGAAATGTTTATTTCTATTTATGATTATCTTAATAGTTTTAAATCTGAATTTGATAAAGATAAGATAGATGAAATATATTATAAAGGATTAAGTAAATTAGGTCAAGATATGGAAGAGAATCCTTATGTTGATGTTAGAAGTGTTTACATGGCTAGATATAAACATCATCTCTTTTGTTTAATGGATGGTTTAATTAAACTTAGAAATTTATGTGAAAGGGGAAAATTTGTAGCAGAGAAAGAAGACTATGAAAGATGTGAAGAAATATGGTTAAGAATAGTAGATAATTTTAGTAATAGAATAAGAGGAATAAATAAACAAAAGGAAGAAATAAAATGAATATAATGAATAATAATATAATAATGAATAATAATATAATAAATAATAATAATTTAAACTTTTTTAATCTTTTTTTCTTTTTTCTTTTTACAAAGTTTGGGGGTGAGACCTCTCTCTTTTTTTAATGTTAAATATATTGGTCCTAGTCTATACCGCAAACTTTGCACAAATAAGTTAAACTTTTAACAAATAGTTTAAGTTTTTCACAAAATCACATCATAATCTCAAAAAATTGAGATAGTTGGTCACTTCATAACCAGGAGATAAAAAAAATGGCAACACTTAAACAAACAGCACTGGACTTTGAGCCACAGCAATACAAAAACATAGCCGATTTGGAAATTGTGGATGTTGAAGTGCCAGTAGAAAAAAAAGTATTTAAGCAAGGAACACCAGACGAATTTGAAGCATGGGTTTTTGTTAAAGATGGAGAAGAATATAGAGTTCCGAACTCTGTATTAGCTGACATCAAAATATTAGCAAAAGAGAATCCAAATATTAAAAGCATTAAAGTAAAAAAGTCTGGAGAAGGTAAAACTAACACTAGGTATATGGTTATACCTATGGGTTAGAATATAGATGGTGCTTTTGCACCATCTTTTAATAATTTATTGAAAGTATCAATCAAAGTATAAATAAATATATAAATAATTTAATATATTTAATTGTAGGTGAAAACAAAAATGGTGAGAAAGGTATTGAATATTTCTGAAGAGTTGTGGTTTAAGCTGGCTGAAATTAAATTGTATAAGAAGTTTAAACGATATGAAGATGTATTAGAATATTTACTTAGGAACCAAAAGAAAAAATAATGTTGGATAAAGCGGGTAAGAAATTAGGGAAAGTGGGTAACCTCACTCTTCATAAGGCAAATTTGGTGGCGTACTAATCACCTCGCGCTATTGACAGTTTAATATTTCTGTCCGCCTATCCCTTACCGCGTCCATAATATTATCAAAACAAAAATGAAAAAACATTATGTATTATACGTAATCTTTGTATTTCTTTTTCTATTTGGGGATATAATTTCTACACAAACATTCTTAGAAAGAAAGGAGTCAGGAGCAACAAATATTATTCCTGATACTTGTAGATGTGATTGTAATTTACCTCCTGAATGTGACGCTTCTCCAGTAATTAAGGAAACTGGTTCGGCTGTTTCCAATTTAGCTATTTATGGAAAAATACTCGCAACATTATTGGTTGGAGTATTTGTTTGGTATGATGTTAAAAAGAAAAAGACACAAACTTATTTTATGTTGGTTTCTTTTGATGCTATGTTAATTTGGGTTGTTATAACTAATTTTGCTTTAAGCTTTTGGAATATTAGTTTCATATTTGTTGGACTGTCGTTTTTAATGGTTCATTATTTTTTAATATATTTTACAAGATTACCGGAGGATGTGGAGAATGGTTGATAAACTTAAAATTAGAAAGGTCTGCTTATTTACAATACTGTTATCTTTTTTTTGGTTAAATATATGGGTAAAAATAATTGCAGTTTGCAGTCTTCTTTTTTTAATATTTGATGAGACAGAAGACTTTCAATTTTAGGAGAATTAAATATGGATGTTAAAAATTATTTGGAATTTGTAAGGATTGACAGGATTGGTCTCTTTGCCCATAAAAGATATAGGATTATGTTAGAATTAAAAGATGGAGATACATCCACAATCCTCTGTAAAAAAACAGGTTATTGTTATGCCAGTCTTTTAGATGTCTTAAAATTATTAGAAAAGTTGGATTTGATTAACTTTGAAAGAAAATCTAAAAAATTTGGGAAGAAAGAAAGTATCAATAAATATATTTATTTCACTAAGACTGGAAAGGAATGGAGAAACAAAATTAAAATAATTGGAGGTTTGTTATGATAGGAAATTACTTTGTTGGGTTTATGGTTGGAGGGTTGGTATTATTTTTATCCATTTGGTTGTTTGGTTTAAATTTAATTCAATTTGATGGAATAATATTTTATATATTAAGTGTTTTCTGTATGTATCTTGGTTTGGATATATTGTGTGAGAATTTGGTATTAATGATAAAAGAGGTTAAAGGTGAATGAGGAAATTAAAAAAATTAATAGCAGTAAGATATTGTTTTTATTGTGGAAAGAAATTTAAAATAAAAACTGCTAAATATCCTTACTGTTCTATTTATTGTGGTAAGGAATCAATTAGAAAACTTAAGTGTTTAAAATCAAATAAGTGGTTTAGAAAAAATGTTAAAGATGAAAAAACAGAAAGAAGGTAGATGGAGATTTACTGAAGACGTAGATAGAAAAGAGGATTCTAAATTCTCAGAGAAACCATTAGAAGAAGATGTTAGTGATGTAATGAAACATAATTTAGGTGTGATGGCCCAATACTTAATGATATTCATTATAGTTTTTTCAATTGGTTATTTGTATATTAACTTTGATGACTTTAGAAACTATCAAAGTCCTTGTGGATTTTGTATAGAAGAATTTGATTTCAGTTGTTATGTTAGTGGAAATCCAGTTGTAGTAAGAGATGGACAAATGTATATTGAAAAGACTTTGGATAATACTGGAAGGGTTTTAGAAAAAGTTGAATTACAACAGTGGGATAATGTTCCAATTCCAAATGGAACTATTATAGCTGAAAAGACAAATAAAGAATGAGAAAAAGAATGAGATTATCGTTTTGGTGGTGTCCAAATGGATGTGGAAAAAGAGTGAGGATTACAAATAAGTATGGCCTCTTTTCTGAAAATAAATGGAAATGTAGAATATGTGAAGAAGTATATTCTAAAAAAGATTTATCTGAATTGAATCCAAAAATACTCACAAGAAAAACAAATCCCTATAAAGACAACATTTAAACAAAGTATAATAAATGGATATATTTATATAGACTAAAGCATTATTATAATATTAGAAAAAGGAGGTGAAATATAAATGGTAGAAACTCAAATATATATGGATGGAGTGGCTGATGCTATGAAAGTTGACTCCTTATTTAGTTTTCTTTTAGGATTGATTATAACAGGATTAATTGTTTATATCCTAGTAAGGGTTTTTGAGGCTCTATTTGCTCAATCAGATATGGAAAACAAATTTGAAAATAGGATTACTTCTTTAGAAAAAGCTTTGGTTGATAAGATTGCTTTGAAGAAAGGAATTGATTTAGATAAAGAGGAGTTAAAAATGAATCTAACTGGAAGACAAAAGTTTAGAAGAAAACTATACAAACAAATGGCTATAGAGTTATTTGAAAAAGAGGAGAAGAAAAAGAAGGAGTAATCCTTCTTATTTTTTTATTTAAAAATGGAAGACGAAAACAAATTAGATGAAAAGAAATGTACTTTGTGTGATTATGATAATTATAATATAGTTGCAAGATTACTAGGAACAGTTCAAGCAGGAGATACTAAGAAAATTCTTTATTATTGTAAAACCTGTTTAGATAATGGAATTGCTTTTGGATTTATAGATATAGATGGAGATGAAATAAAATATTTATAAAATGACAGATAGAATAAATACTAAGAAAGGAAGGTGGGGAAATTATACACTAAAGGAAAATCCTATGAGATTTTTTTTACCTAATGAGTGGAAACTATTTATTAATAATACAAATCCTAAAAATAGATTTTTTTATGAATTCCTATTTCAAACTGGTATGAGATATAATGAGGCAAAGAATATCCAAATAAAGAATTTTGATTTTAAGAATAGGATTGTAATTATATTGAAACCAAAAGGTGGCCGAAAGAATTTAAGATATGTAAATTATACAAAACAGTTCAAAGATAAGATTAAGTCTTTTATTGATTTACATGAATTAAAGGGAGATGATTATTTAGGATTTACAACAATTCAAGGATTGATTAAAAATATTAAATCTGTATGTAAGAGAAGTGGAATTAAAGATTATGATAATTTCTCAGTTCATACAATAAGAAAGACACATGAAAATTATTTATTAACACTAAACAAACCAATTGAAAGGATTACACAACATATTGGTCACAATATTAACACTGCAAGAGAACATTATATTTCTGGTCTTTTAATTAAAGAGAAGAATGATATAGAAAAGATTAATGAATGGTTGGGTGGGATGTTTGAATGAGATTATAGGAAAGAATTAGAATTAACAGAAGAAGAAGCAAATATATTGGAGGATATATTAGATTAGGGAGGAAAAGAATGAAACTTAGATGTTTATTATTAAGGCATAAATTTAGTAGAATAAACCACTGTGTAATATGTGGAGATATAGACAAAGAGAAATTTACAGAAGATGAATAAGAAAGGAGGTGCTTATATGATGATTGCTATATTGGTATTGGTATTTATTTTACTTTTAGTCCTTATAGTAATTGTTTTAGATAGTATGATATGAATATGAAAGTTAATAGAACAGAACTAAATAAACTAATAAGTTTAAAAGAGAAATTAGAAAAAGAATATAATACACAATTAAGAAAGGTTGAACTATTAAGAATGCAAGAAGATAAACTAACACAATTAAGATATACTCTTTCATCATTAAATAGAGATATTAGATTAATAAAAGAGAAAAAAGAAATGATAGATAAATTAAACTTAATTTAAATTAATATAACACTAACTTAAACTATTCAGTCTAATGTTTCCTAAAAGTTTAATTATTAATATAAAACTTAAACTTTCATAATAGGGTTATATGGGCATTACAAGACTTCTATCATATACTTTTTAATAATTACAATAGGGAATAGAAAGGTTTATATACTACCTATACTTATTATTATTAAGATATTAAGCACAATTAAGATGCTTAATACACGAGGCAAACAAATGAAAAAATGTTTAGAGTGTGGAAAGGAATTTGACGAAACAAAAAGAACAGGTGAATTTTGGAAAAGACAATATGAGAATATGGGTGCTATGGCAGATATATGTGAAGATTGTTGGAAGAAAGAATATAGAGTAGATGTAACAAAATTTATGGAGGCAAACTAAAATGGCAATATGTCAAGATTGTGAAAAAGATATGTCTTCAAAACATACCAAAAGTTGTAAACTTAATATTATTTTTATTGATGGAAAATGGTATAAAAGAAATACTAAATATTTTGATGATGGTAAAAGATGTCATGATTGTAATATAGAAAATAAAGATGGTAATGTTCATCACTGGAATTGTGATATAGAAAGGTGTCCTAAATGTGATGGGCAATTAATAATGTGTGATTGTGATATAGAATATGTTGGGGGAGGGGGGTTGTAAAAAATGAAACAAACTGGATTTGAACAATTAAGCAAAGAAATGGCAGTATTTGCTCAAAATAATTATAAGAGTTACGATACTTTGCGAAAGTTTTTTTTATATGAATTAGAATTAAGATGCTTGAATAAAAGAGAATTAAGAGAAACTATGATTAAATTAACAGAAGAGGTGGATGAAAAATGATATATAAAGAAGAACTTAAAATGTGTCCTAGATGTAATGAGTTAAAGGATATGAAGTATCCTGCGTTAAGTAGGGAAGATGATAAGACTGAGATTTGCACTGGTTGTGGTGCTATGGAAGCACTACAAGCATTTGCGGATAGGGAGTTAAAAGAAAAAGGAGGGTGATGAATAATGAAAGTTTGTATGGAATACAGAAGTAATACTGGAAAAGCAATTTGTTGTAATTGCTTTAAGGATATTAAAGTAGGAGAAATGAATTTGAATATTAAATACTTTAAATCTATTGCCAGAGAGAAAGGTGGAAGAGTTTGTGTTAAGTGTTTAAAGAAAATGATGGAGGTAGCAAAAGAAATAAAAATTCCAACTAAAAAAGAAATGAAAGAATATATAGATGCAATTACAAAGGAGACTATAAAATGAAACGAGCCGAATTAAAAACAGTCCTTCATGATTTAGTAAGTTTAACTGAAAGACGTAGTTTTTCCTTTAAGGAAAAAGAAGTTGATAGAGTAACAGACGCATTAATGGAATTAATATATGGAGAAAGATAAAATGGAAATAATAAATTGTTTTAAATGTAAATACATTTGGGAATGTGAAAGTAAGATGTGGTTAGTATCATGTCCTAATTGTGGAAGTAAAAACAAAACAAGTTCCTATGGAAAAGAAATTAAGGAGGCTTAAATGATTAGTCACTCTAATTTTGCAATCTTTTCTGCTGGATTATTTATGATAACTATTTGGTTAGTATTCAAATGGTTAGATATGAGGTTTGAATTTTAATGGGGCTGGTAGAAATATTCTTAGGAGAAGACCTTTCAGATGTTAGTGCAGGAGATATATTATCAGCGGGTATATTATTAGGTGGAATAATTGCTCTAGTATTAATATTTGGATGGAAAATATTGAAATATTTTAGCCATATCTAACGATAAGTTAAACTTTCTTCAATATTTTTGTCTTTCGTCTTATAAGAAAATAATAATACAGAACCTAAAATCAAGCCCAAACCCTGATTTCCTTAGGAAAAATGGCCATATATGTATAAATAACACAACTTATTAATAGATTTTATATACTAATTAAACTTTTCTTTTTGTTAGGATGGAACCATTTGACTTTTCTCAGCAACAACATGACTCACCTTTTAATATGGCCCTCTCTACTCTAGAGAGAATGAACAAACTTCTTAATGATGTTAATGAGCACACTAGGAAGGGCAAATATGTTGAATGGTATATGGATTTAAATCAATTGTATAAAGAACTTTATTATTTTGTTTCAAAGAAGAAAGAAGATTTATTAGAAACAGAAAAACAAAGAAATATCATAAATAATATTTGGAATGAAATTGGAATTGAGTTAAATAATTTAGAATTAACTTCTACAAAGATGTTTGACTATCAAAGTATAATAGAAACAGGATTAAAGAGAACAAAATCAAATAGATTGAGTGGATTAATTAATATATTTGTTGGATACTTAGATGAATATGAAATTCAATTAAGATTAATGATGGGTAAGTATAAATTACTTATGCCAGATAAATCAGACCCTAGATTTGCTTTAGGGAAGGGGATTTAAGGATGGTTAAGGTATGTATAGAGAAGTTTCCTGAAAAGAATGGTTATTATATGGATGGATATATTAAAGCGAACCTAGACTTAGCGAAGAAAGCAATTCGTAAGGACTGGGATATGATATTTATAGTGGATGGTTTAGAACGTGGGGGTAAAAGTGTTTTTACCCAACAGTGTGCTTATTATTGTGATAATTCTTTTAATGTTGATAGAGTTTGTTTTACCCCTAGAGAATTTGAAGAAGCAGTTCTTAAAGCTAAACCATATCAGGCCGTAGTATTTGATGAAGCGTTTGTAGGTTTAAGTGCAAGGAGGGCCACTAGTAAAGTTAATCACTCTTTAGTTAAAATGTTGAGTGAGATAGGACAAAAGAATCTATTTATCTTTATAGTATTACCATGTTTCTTTGAATTGGATAAGTATCCGGCAATTTGGAGAAGTAGAGCTTTGTTCCATGTTTATACAGGAGATAACTTTCAAAGAGGGAATGTTTCTATGTATGATTATGAAAGAAAGAAGAATCTTTATGTATATGGTAAAAAGTTTTTAAGTTATACAAAATCTAAACCAAACTTTATTGGTTCGTTTACAAATTTCTATGTCTTGAATGAAAAGAAGTATAGAAGAAAGAAATTAAATTCATTAAAAGAACATGAACAAGAGATGCCGGAAGAACTAATGAGTAAGGAAGAAAGTGTTAGAAGTTGTTTATTATATTATGTTCATAAAGAAAATACAAAGAACTTCACAGAGATTTCTAGGATACTAAAAGAGATGGGAATTGCATCACTAGAACCAAAAGCAATTGGTATTGCAGTAAGAACAATCCGTGCAGAATTAGCAAAAAGGGGAACACTTCAACTATATGAATAGTTATTCTTCATATTAATAAAATATATATAACATTTAGATTTTAAATTTGTAATGGCTGAACAAGGATTCACTATAGAATTCAGAGGTGCTTCACGGGAATTTGGTAAAGACCCTACCATAACAGTTCCTAGAAGACTAGCTAGACAATTCATACAGCAACAACAAAGAAAAGGTTTAAGAGTAATTACTTCTAGAAGTTCTGGTTTTACAAGAGCATTAAGAGAAAGATTAAGAAAACAAAGTCTAAGAGGTAAAAAACAATTTGTTCTTCAAGGTAAAACTGTTTCTCAATTAGAATTTGAAGAAGCTACCGGTGTAAAACAAAAAGAACCGGAACAAGAAACTAAATATTTTGTTGGTTTTAAAAAAGAAGGTGCTAAAAGTGTTCCAATTAATTTAACTGAACAAGAATTTAAAGATTATTCTAAAAAAAGAGGAATAGAATCTGCTGTTGGTGCAAAACCATCCACACAAACAGACCCAGAAGTTAAAGCAAGACTAAGGCAATCACAAATAGATGCTATACTTAGAAGTCAAAAAGGTTCTATATTAACAAGAGAGACTGATGGTATTAGTAAATTAGATATAACTAGAAGAATGGAAGCAGAACAACTAGCAGAACAAAAAAGACAAGCACAAGAAACAAGACAAAGGATAATATCAAAAGCAGAAGATATATTTCAACCTGATGTTGTAACAGCTGGAAAACAAGTTAGTGGTTTAGTAAGTAAAGAATTAAAAGACATTTCTACTTCTCCTCAATTTAAAAGTTCTACACAATTTATAAATACTAATGTAAGATTTCAACCAGGTGTTAGAAAAGCACCAAGAGAAACTGTAGAAGTTGCAGGAAAAATTGTTAGTGGTATTGGAAGAAGTTCTAATATATTTTCTGAATATGTAGATATAGATATTGGTTTAGGTGCTAGAGGTCCAATTCCAGGTCTTGGAATAAAACCATCTTTAAAAGCTATTGAATCAATTCCTTTTAGAGAAGATGTTGGAATAAATAAACAATTAGTTTCACAATTAATATATTCAGGTTTAACAAAAGAAAAACAAGAAATTCCTAAAGGACTTTTTACACCAGGATTTGAAAGAATATTAGAAAAACCAGGAATAGCAAAACCAATTCCTTTATCTAAAGAAACTAAAAAGTTAGTATTTACTACTGGTTTATTTACTATTCCGGTTTTTGGAACTGGTTTATTTGGTGCAGAAGTTATTCAAGCTGGAGCCAAAATTAAAAAAGGAAGTAGAGACCCATTTGATTTATTAACATTAGGTCTAGGTGCTGTTCCTGTTGTGGGAAGAGGCTCTAAACCAATCTCAAGAGCTTTTGCTAAAAGACCTTTTACTATTGAACCTACAAAAGAATTAATAAAAAAGGTAAAACCTTTTTCAAGACAGAGAGCAACTGTATTTTTAAAAACCCCAAGTGGTTCTTATCTATTAGGTAGAACACAATCAGGTCAAGCTATTTCTTTAGGTGGTGTAATAGATAAAGGAGAATCTGGAAGAAGAGCGGCTTTAAGAGAATTAAGAGAAGAAACTGGTTTAGGTTTAAAAGACATTTCTAATTTTAAGTTTAGAGAAAATATAGTTTTCCCAGAAGAAACATTTATTACTTATACAGCTGACATAAGTTCAAAAGCTATAAAGAAAATAAAACCTAAATCAGATATAAAAGAAATAATTAATGTAAGTCCTTTTAAGTATAAAGGTATAAGAGGACAGACAGGAAGGTATCCTGTTGAAAGAGGTGGAATAAGAAGTTATGAATTAGGTATAATGAATTATTTAGAGGGTGGTAAAAGTCCAAAGTGGCTTTTCACTTCTGATAGTTTAAAAAAATATACAGATAGTTTTTCAGTAAGTGGTTTGCCTAGATTTGTAGAAAGAGTTCAGAAAAGAAGTATAAGGAAACCTTCTTCTTATGTAGATTATTTATTAGGTAAGAAACCTGGTCAGTTTAAAAGATTTGGTAATCTTTATGCTGTTGGAACTCAATCAAGATACGATATTCCTTATTCAAGTCAAAAACAATATTTAAAACAACCAGAATTATTATTAGCTTCAGGAACACCAAACCCTTTAGCATTCCAAAGATATGGTTTATTTCCAGCAAGCAAGGGAACAATAGACCCATCTAAAACTAAAAGAGGACAAGCATCAGGTTTATATGTTCAACCACCTATTGCCCCAGATGAAGCAGGATATCTTGGTCTATCTTATTTAGGTTTAAGGGGAACTAGAGCTAGTGAAAGTTTAGGAATTAAATTTGGTTCTCCTAAACCAACAGCATTATTATTTAGAGAAAAAACTAAGTATCCTTTATCTCCAACACCTAAAACACTTTCAGGACAAGAGGCTGAATTAATATTTAAGGAAGGTGTTATTGCTACAAAAGGGGGAGCTACAAGATTAAACATATCAAAACAATTAGCTTATTTACAACCAGCTAAATTAGTAAGAGACCCACAAGCAAGAAAGTTATTAGATAAATTAAATAGAACAAAAACAATATCACAAAGAAAAAGATTATTATCTCAAATAGAAAAAAGAACCGGTGTGGATTATTCTCAATATTATGGAAGATATAAATATATTCCTTATTCAAGTTTAACAAAATATGCTTCTCCATTAAGTAAATCTATATTTAAAAAAGGAACTAAATCAGGTTCAAAGTATAAACCATCAGAAATAGAAAAGAGATTATTTTCAAGTTCAGGTAAATCTTCTAGCAAACTTCCAGAAAGTAATTTTTTCAAAGGATACAAAGATAGTTATAAAAGTTTAGAGAAGGGTAATGAATATTATGGAACTTCTGGTCCTTCTAAATATGGAGAAGGAATACCAAGTAATCTATTTAAAATTTCATCAGGTATTAAAAGAAAAAGAAAACAAAGAAGAAGAAGGAAGAATATATTTGAAGATATTANAAGACCAAGTAAAGGAGTTCAAACACTTCCATCTTTGGGTGCTATACTATTTGAAAGAGTTGGTCCTTTAAGTCAAACAATTCAAACAGGGTTTGAGAGAAGAGATATTCCTATAGAAGTAGCTGAACAACTAGGATTAATAACTAAAAAGAAAGGGAAGAGGGGGTGAAAGAAATGCCAAAGCAAAGATTATACACAAAGAAAAAAATTAACAGAGTTAAAAAAACAAACAAGAAATATAAGAAAACTATATTAAAGAGAAAGAAGAAGACGATTAAAAGATTAACATCAGTTCCTAAACTTAAAGTTAAGATGAATGGGAAAAGGAGGTAAAAAAAGAAAAATGGTAAATTTCAAAAGATTCGGAAAAAAAGCAGGAAAGTATGTAGGAATCGGACTAACTGAAAGAGAAAAACAAGAAAGAGAATTATTAGGAGAGAAAAGAAAGTTAGGAAGATTAGAACGTGCTCAAGAGAAAGAAGAAAGAAGATTAATGAGAAGAGATGAGAAACTAGAAGATGCTAGAGCTCAAAATCTTTTATTAAAAGAACAAGCACAAACAGCTAAGCTTGAAGGAACTATAAGAGTAAGTAAGCAAAGAGGTATGGTTAGAAGTAATAGACAAACAATAAGACCATCTAGTACAAGTAGTATTTTTGATATGCCTAGTATGTTTGGTAATGCTGGTGGTGGTGCAGGTCCTTCTATATTAGACCCATTAGGTAATGTTCGTCAAACAAAGATAGCAAAACCAGCTAAGAAGAAGAACAAGAAAAGCAAGAAGGCAAGAAAGAAAGCAAAGGGTAAGAATTTATCTTCAGCTGAAAGGAGGTTACTAGCAAAACTGCTAGCTAAATGAAATTCCTAAACAGATTTAGATGGAGAAATATTAGAGCTAACCTATCCGAGTATAAGAAAAAAGTAAAATGGGTAGGAGAAACAGCTTGGGGAGATGGATTAAAGTATTTAGAAGAACAAGAGAAGAAAAGAGAATTAAAGAAAGCGGAGGCTCAAAATGGATGAAGAAGAAGTAATGCAAAGATTACAGGCTTTGAATGAAAACCAAAATGTAAATGAAACAAATAGTTTCTCACAAGGTTTTAATGATATGGCTGACTCTGATTTAATAAGATTTCAATTAGACTTAGGTCCAGAGATAGGAAATATTATAGAACAACTTAATATGTTTGAAGCTAATGATGAATTAAAGAAACAAATTATAATTGTTCTTAAATCAGTAGTTAATAGAAATGTTTATTTAAGTAATTATGACCAAGCAACTATGAATATATCAGCAGAGGATGCTGAACAAGTATTGAATGATGCTTTATTTGAATATGGAACTGACTTAACATTTAGTCAAAGAGGTTCTATATTAAATGCATGTGTTAATTTGGTAGAGTCTTCATTAAGAAGACCACTAAACCAAGGAGAGAGAGGATTCCTAGGTAAAACAACAGAATCAAAACAAATAGTCCAGCATAGAGCTAATGAGAATAAAGGATTTACTTTATCTGGAATGTTTGGAAGGGGGAAACGATAATGGCAATAGGTGGATTGGATGCTAGCGCATTAGCTGGACCTTTTATGGGTATGTTAAAAGGTTTGATGTATGGTTTGATGTTTATCTTACCTGCAGCTTTGTTAATGGGTGTGTATATGTTTATTAAAAAAGGTAGAAAATATAATGTGGAAGTAGATTTAATTGTTCAGACCTCTGATAACCTAGTTAGAGCCAGGGATAAAGGTGGAATAATAAAAGCAAATGACGTAGAGAGATTCATTTTACAAAAGAGAAAGAAGTCAATACCAATACCTGAAAGAAAGTATTGGATGGTTAATGAGAATGGTAAGTTTACAATTACACTATTCAAATATGGTGAGGATGACTTTGCACCAATTAAAATAACTTCTTTAAAACAATTAATTAAAAGAAATGAATTTACAGAAGAAGAATTAGAAGCTATACCTGAATTGGGAGACTATAAGGAATTAGATATTAAGAATGATTTAAACAAAATATCTAGTAACCCAAGGTTTATAGCAATACCAAGTGATGCCAAGTCACACCACTTAGTTAATTCTAAATTACTTAGAATAAGAAACCAACAAACTAAATCCTTAGAAAGGTTTATGCCTATTATTCAAATGGGTATGGCTGTGATATTAGTATTCTTAATTATGTTTTATGGATACCAATTCGCACAAAGTAATATAGACAAAGCTGTTAAAACTAATCAAGGATGTTTAGAAGAAAGTAAATCTATTTTAAGTAAGATAGAAGTTTCTTGTTTAGATAAAAAGTTAGGAGGTGCTGCTAATCCGGACTTAGTTCCGAATCCTCCAAGTGGATGACTAAATGGTTAATAAACTAAAATTAGTTGGAATCTTTGTATTTTTAATTATTCTTTTAGGTATTCCTGTTATGGCACAACAAGGACCAAGTACAGAGATTTCAGCTTCTTTTACTGATGAAGGATTAATTATAGAAAATATAGAATATTTTGATTTAAAACAAAACAGAAGTTTTGAATTTAATTTTCATGTGGTAAATGAAAGCAATGGTTTCTTAATGAGACAACCAACCGTTTCATGTGAATTTAATCTTTATAATCAAACAGGTGGACATATTGTTGTGAATAAAAATTTAGATTTCTTTGAGGATGAAGGTGATTATGAAATAATTATTGATGCTGGTAATTTTACATCTTTAGGAGATTATGCTTATATTACACACTGTAACGATTCTAGAATTGGTGGATTTGTAGCAGCACCATTAGTTATTACCAAAGATGGAAACTCTTTAACATCTAATATAACAAATAATTCAGCAACAGCATCAACAATTGCATTAGCTGTTGCAGCTTTAATTATATTCTTAATAGGTAACTCTTTCAAAACAGAAGACCAAAAATGGTATCATATATTATTCAGAGCAATCTTTTATATGTTTTCATTAGGATTTGTTGCTTTAGGTATTGGATTACAAAATGTTTATATAAGTAATGTTGAAAATGGTGATACCTTATTAGTTACAACAGTTGATTCAGCTGTTATATTATTTACTAGATTCCAATTTATATTCTTTACCATAATATTTATTGTAGCTATAACAACAATTATCTTTAATATTCTAACAAATAAAAAGAACAAGGAGGACCCTTATGGCAACAACCCTGGTCAGAGTTGATATTGAATTAAAGAATTATTTGAAAAGAATAAGAGAACAGGCAGAGAAACAATATAGATTGCCTATTCAAGGAACAGCTATTAGTACAGGTTTGGCTAAATTCCTAAGTGAGAATGGTTCCTTTGAAGATTATTTATTTGGTGGAGAGAAGAGAAAGGGTAAGAGAAAGAAGTCAAGAGGTATATTTTTACCAGGAGATAATAGATTATGAATAAGAAAGGTAATATCTTTGAAGATATGTTATTAGCACCAGTATTATTAGCTTTAATAGCTATTAGTATAGTTACTGGAACATATATGTGGAATGCTGTAGAAGATAATACAACTATATTCAGTCAAGAAAATGGAGCACAAAACAGAATTCATCATGCCACACAAGTTACTGTGGATATGTTTCCATTTATATTTACTATGATTTTTATTAGTTTGTTAGTTGGATTAGCTGTAACAGGATACTTTGTAAGAAGTTCACCACTCTTTTTGGTATTGGGTATACTTATCATAGCTATTGTAGTGGTAATCTCTGCACCATTAAGTAATATGTATCTAGATTTGGTAAACAATTCAGACTTTTCAGGTTCCGAATCAAGAATTATAACATTAATAATGAGTAACTTACCATTAATGGTGTTAATGATGGGCTTTGTATTCTTAATTGCTTTATACGCAAAGAAATCTTCAGGAGGTGTTGGAATAATATGAATAATAATTCCAAAGCTTTAATCTTAACTGTATTAGTTATCTTTTCTATGTTAGCTATGATACCAGATGCTCAAGCTGGATGGTGGGATGACTTTGTAGATTGGGTACAAGAGTTCTTTGTTATAGAAGATAGAGATGAAGCTGTTGCAAAAGCATTAGAAATTGTAGGAGAAAATATTTCATATACAAAAGA